>ERZ894229.351-NODE-351-length-42939-cov-10.8325_pt1 | contig 42939 bp, 38 predicted proteins | sample MGYA00380295_ERZ894229 | MGnify/ENA primary metagenome ERZ894229 (study PRJEB32331, sample SAMN06328479) | human gut metagenome | biome: human gut microbiome; feature: stool | host: Homo sapiens | collected 2014-09-17 ... | reverse complement strand
GAATTGTCTCTTTCCTGCATGTCAGGGGGGAAATTCGGTATTAACCGACAGCCCCTTTCCTTTTTCCATTTTTTCCATTTTTATCCCGCGTCAGAAGTCCTCCGTCCGCATCAGATACAGCGCGCCGAAGGCAGGAAGATCGATTGCCAGCGTCCCGTTCTCTGTACGAATGCGCTTTCCCCGTTCTTTTCCAGCCTCCCCCGTTCCTCCGTAAATATCCCAGTTGCTGGAAAGGCAGAGCGTATAACCGCCCTCCTCCCTCTTCGCTCCGTCCTTCTTCTCCTGTCCCTCCGGGTTCAGCAGCAGAGGAAAATCCTTGTGCTCCTTTTCTGAAAAATTGAAAAGAGCCAGCAGCTCCTGCTTTCCTTCCGTACGCAGGAAGGCATAGACACATTTCTCCTCCTCATGACAGTCCACCCAACGAAAGCCTTTCCTGTCATAATCCAGCGCCCAGAAGGCCGGCGTTTCCAGATAAATCCGGTTCAGTTCCTTCATGAACGCATGAAAACCGTCATGCAGAGGAAAGGCAAGCAGTCCCCAGTCCAGCTCCCTTTTTTCGTCCCACTCCCGGAAATGGGCCAGCTCATTTCCCATAAAGTTCAGCTTTTTACCGGGATGGGCATACATATACATGTACAGGGCGCGCGCCTGGGGAAATTTCTTTTCATAATCCCCGTTCATCTTCTGGATGATGGTCGCCTTCCCGTGCACCACCTCGTCATGCGAGAAGGGCAGCAGATAGTTTTCTTCATAATAGTACATCATAGAAAAAGTCAGCCTGTGATAATCCCGGACTCTGTACTCCGGATCCGTGCGGAAATAATCCAGCGTGTCGTTCATCCAGCCCATGTCCCATTTATAATCGAAGCCAAGGCCTCCCTCTTCCGCCTTCTTCGTCACACCTGGAAAGCTGGTGGAATCCTCCGCTGCGAGCAGGATGCCGTGATTGCGCTCCTTCAGCCCCGCGTTCATGTACTGCAGAAACGAAACCGCATTTCCATTCACGCCCCGCTCCGGCTGCCCCTGCCAGTAAATCATGTTACTGATCGCATCCATGCGAAGCCCGTCAAAATGATATTCTTTCAGCCAGTAGTCCGCACAGGACTGCAGAAAGCTTCTCACCTCCCCGCGGGAATGCATGAAATTCTTACTCCCCCACTCGCTGTTCCCCACATCCCGGTTTGGATATTCGTACAGCGCGGTGCCGTCATAGTCCGCGAGGGCATAGTCATCCACCGCGAAATGCACCGGGACGAAATCAAGAATCAGGCCGATTCCGTTCTGATGAAACAGATCCACCATTTTTTTCAGCTCATCCGCCGTCCCGTAACGCGAAGTCGGGCTGAAAAATCCGGTCTGCTGATAGCCCCAGGACTCGTCGCAGGGATGCTCTCCCAGAGGCATCAGCTCCACATAATTATATCCGTACTCCTTCAGATAGGGGATGAGAAGTTCTGCCAGTTCATCATAATGATACCACTTCTCCACCGCTTCTTTCTGTGCCTCCGCGCTGTCACACGCTTCGGAAGCGGGCCGCTTCCAGGAGCCCATATGTATCTCATAGATGTTCAGCGGCCCCTTCCTGCAGTCGTTTCTTTTCTTCATCCATCCGGAATCATGAAAGGAATACGCCGTCATGTCCCGGATAAAGCTGGCGTTCTGCGGCCTCAGTTCCATGCCGAATCCATAGGGGTCACAGTGATCCCGAAAGCTCCCGTCCTTCCTCCAGATCCGGTATTTATACATGTCCCCCGCCTTCGCCTCCGGGATCAGGCATTCCCAGAAATTTCCGTCGTAAACCTTTTCCATCGGCGTCTCCTCCCAATCGTTGAAGGAGCCGATCACCGAAACCTTCTCCGCCGCCGGTGCAAACGTCCGAAACACCGCGCCCGCCTTCTGCGGCCTGCATCCCAGAAATTCATATGCATCAAAAATTTTCCCGGTATAAAATCCATACATATCCATAACCGCTTCCGCTGTCCTCACCCGCGCCGGATAGCCTCCGACAGAGGACAGTCTCCTCCTTTCCTGCCAATAAACGGCCTTTGCTTATTTGACCATAGTCGTTTATTTTGTTAAAATGATTGTAACCAATTCAGCAGCCTGCCGCCACCATCAGTTCTGCGGAAAGGTCGTTTATTCAACTTTTTTTCAAAAATGTCGAAAATCGATGCTGCAAAGGAAGAAGGAAAATCATGGATCTTCGCGTACAGAGAACCAGAATGAATATCAGAGATGCCTTTATCGAGCTTCGCTCCCGGAAGCCCATCGAAAAAATTACAGTAAAAGAGCTGGCAGAGGCCGCTTTCATCAACAAGGCAACCTTCTACCAGCATTATGCGGATCTTTATGATCTGTCCGAATCCATGGAGGATGAACTGATCGACAACATCATCGGCTCCATCCCCCATCCCGATACCCTTCTTGATGATCCAAAACAGGCGACGCTGGAAATTTTCAGCGCCTTTTCCAGTCAGACCAGACTCCTAGAAATCCTGTTTTCCGGCAGCCGCAGAAGCGTTCTGATCGGAAAGCTGGAAAGCCGCATCCGGGATCTGATTCTGAAAAAATATCCGGATTATGAAGGATCTCCCGGAGCGGAGGTGCTGATCACCTTCCTCATCCAGGGCTCCTTCCACGCCTATCTGAAGCATGGAGGAGAGGATCCGGAAAGCCGCCGGAGGACGGTTTCACTCATTGCCTCCCTGGTCAAGCGTCTCCAGCCGTTCCCTGCTCTTCCGGATGAAAATGCTCCTGATAAATCCTGAAAAAGCTGTCCGTATTCACTTCTTCGTCCCGGATCATGGAAACGGACTCCCAGAGGGGCTCATTCAGATTGCGCGGAAGGGAATCCACAAAGGCGTCATATTCCTGACCGAACACCTCATCCCGCCTCTGTTCCGCGATTTTTTCCTTATTGCGGTCCGTTTCCTCCCGGTTAAAGGTGCTGATGCACTTGATGATCTCATATCCTTCTGAGGTTTCCACCACGCCGCTGATTTCATCCGTTCCCAGGTTAAAAGCCGCCTCCTCAAAGGCTGCCTCCTGCTCCCCCTTTCCAAAGGAGAGCGTACTTTCCGACGCGTCGCTGTACTTCTCGATCAGAGACTCGAACGCTTCTCCGGAAACGGCCTCCTCCCGCACGCGCAGCGCTTCTTCGTAGCAGCGCTCCTTTTCCTCCTCTGAAAAAGGCGTCGTGGTTCCGTCCGCATTGTGTGTTACGGTGCGGATCAGAATATGCTGCACCGTAATGGTGCGCGCCTCATCATCGCTGATCTCCGGATTGATATCCCCGATGATTTCCCGGTACACCTTATCCGCCAGCGCGTAATCCCGGTACATCCCCTCAGCCAGCTCCTGCGTCACTCCCATCGCTTCCTTTTCCGTATCGCTTAAGGATTCCAGATACGCCGCCGCAGCCTCCTGCACCAGCTTCTCCTCCTGTGCCTGCAGCGTCACGCTACGCCTGTCCGCCAGCAGGGTCATCGCCTTGACCTGAGACAGCTTCGCCAGCACATTTTCCTTCAGCCGTTCTTCCAGCGCTTCCCCGTCTCCTGCCGCGTTCCAGATGTCACTGCCATATACCGATTCATACAGGTTCTGCTCTGTCGTCAGATACACCATGAGCTCCGCCAGGCTGCAGGAACGGTCCGCCAGCCGGAAGACCTCGTTCCGGTGAAAGCCCGTCGTCAGGACAATTTCCATCGTTTCGCCGCCCGCACAGCCCGTCAGGGACAACAGAAGGCCGAACACCAGAAGAAGGACTCCCGCTCGGGAATGCCTTCTCCCTTTTTCTTTTTTTCTTTTATTCATATCTTCCTCCCGAAGTACCGCATGCCGCCTGTTTGTCCGTGCCGAATCTCTTCAGAATGCTTTCCGCCGCACTCAGCCCGTTCGCAGAGGCCTGCTGCAGCCCCCTGGTCACACCGGCGCCATCCCCGATGGCCCGGAGCCCCTTGATGCTCGTTTCAAAATCCTGATCCACCACCACCCGGTTGGAATAAAATTTCACCTCCACGCCGTACAGAAGCGTCTCATCGCTCGCAATTCCCGGCGTCACCTTATCCAGCGCCCGGATCATCTCCTCAATATCCACCATAATGCGGTGCGGGAACACCAGGGAAAGGTCTCCTGGAACCGCATCCTTCAGGGTAGGGATCAGATTGTTGCGGCACAGACGCTCCTCCGTGGTCCTTCTTCCCCGCTTGAAGTCTCCGTAGGTCTGTACCAGAATCTTTCCGCCGCAGAGCATGTTGGACAGCTCTGCGATCTTTCTCCCATACTCGATGGGCGTGCTGAAGGGTCTGGTGAAATTCTTGGAAACCAGCAGCGCAAAATTGGTGTTTTCCGTTTTATATTCCTGCGCCTTATAGGCATGGCCGTTCACCACGGCAAGCCCGCCGTCATAATATTCCGCAGCCACCTCGCCGGAGGGATTCGTGCAGAAGGTGCGCACCTTGTCGTCAAAGGTCGGGGTATAGAAAACCAGCTTGGCCTCGTAGAGATTTTCATTCAGAAACTGCATGACCTCGTCCCGCACCTCCACGCGCACGCCGATATCCACCGTTCCCGGAACCGTCTCAATCCCGATCTCATGGCATTTGTCCTTGAACCAGTCCGCGCCTTCGCGGCCCACCGCGCAGACCACTTCGTCCGCGAGGAAGGTTTCTCCCGCATCCGTCACCACGCCCTGAGCGCGTCCCTCTTCCACCAGGATTTCCCTCACCATGGTGTTGAAACGCATGGAAACGCCCTCCTCCATGAGATGCTGCTGGAGACGGGAATAAATCTTATATCCCTCTTCCGTTCCCAGATGCCGGATCGGACATTCCACCAGCTTCAGGTTCGCGTTAATCGCCTTCCGCCGGATCTTCCGGATCTCCTTCTCCTTATCCACACCGTATACCTTCGTGTCCGCGCCGAACTTCAGATAGATGTCGTCCGATTCCCCGATCAGCTCCTTCGTCCGCTCATAGCCGAGGATCTGCGGCAGATTTCCGCCCACGTCCGGAGACAGGGAGAGCTTTCCATCCGAAAAAGCGCCGGCCCCTGCAAATCCCGTTGTGATGGCGCATGGATGACAGCCCGCGCATACGCCCGTTTTTCTTTTGGGGCAGACCCGCTTCTCGATGGGCCTTCCCTTCTCTATCATGAGTACCTTCAGTTCTTTTCTCTTCTCCAGCAGCCTGTAGGCACAGAAAATGCCTCCCGGACCTGCTCCGATGATGATTACGTCATACTTTTCTGCCATATTAAAATCTTCCTTTTCGCCATCTGCCGGCCCGTCAGAGCCGGCCCGCGCTCATTATATCACACTTCCTTACCGCCTGCCAACGGCCGAAAAAAAGGAGGAACAGCCCTTCTCCGGCTCTCCCTCCTGTCTGTGAAAATGCAGATTCTTTTTGACATGGCGCCCGCCGCAGCTTCTGCATGCTGCCCGCAGGCGCCTGTCTCACAGATTCCCTGCGGATCAGAGAATTCTTCTCACCCAGCCTTCCGGTCCCTCGATCCGGCCCATCTGGATTCCGGTCAGGGTGTCGTACAGCTTTTTGACCACCGGCCCCATCTCGTCCATGCCGCTCGGGAAACAGATTTCCTTCCCATGATCCACAATCTTGCCCACAGGGCTGAGCACCGCGGCGGTGCCGCACAGACCGCACTCCGCAAAATCCTTCAGCTCCTCCAGCTTCACAGGACGCTCCTCCACTTCCATGCCGAGGATATCTCTCGCAACCACTACCAGAGAACGTCTGGTGATGGAAGGAAGGATGCTTCCTGATTTGGGAATCACTACTTTTCCCTCCTTATCCACGAACAGGAAGTTGGCTCCTCCCGTCTCCTCCACGTAGGTTCTCGTGGCCGGATCCAGGAACAGATTCTCGTCAAAGCCGTTGGCATGCGCGGTCACGCAGGCATGCAGGCTCATCGCGTAGTTCAGTCCCGCCTTGATGTGGCCCGTTCCGTGCGGTGCCGCCCGGTCAAAATCGCTGACGCACAGCGTGATGGGCTTCGCGCCGCCCTTGAAATAAGGTCCTACGGGAGTGACGAACACGCGGAACTGATATTCCTCAGCAGGCTTTACGCCGATAACTGAAGAGCTTGCAAACATATAGGGACGGATATACAGCGTCGCTCCGCTTCCGTAAGGAGGTACCCATGCTGCGTTCGCCGCCACCACCCGGTCGATGGCTTCCAGGAATCTCTCCTTCGGAAAAGGCGGCATTTCCAGCCTCTTCGCGCTGTCAATCATGCGCTCCGCATTCAGATCGGGGCGGAAAGTGACGATGTGGCCATTCTCCGTCGTATATGCCTTCAGGCCTTCGAAGACCTCCTGGCAGTACTGCAGAATTCCCGCGCACTCATTCAGCACAACCTGCGCATCATCCGTCAGAGTTCCTTCATCCCAGGCGCCGTTCTTATAGTTGGAGACATAGCGCTTGTCCGTTACCATATAGCCAAAGCCAAGATTGGCCCAGTCGATGTTTTTCTTTTCCACTTTTCTCATTCCTCACTTTCCACACTTCAATCTGATGCATCATTAAACTACTTTATATCGTCTGTTATTATAGCACCATTTCCGTGTGCGTCAAAGTTTTTTTTGCATAAAAATGCACGAACCGCAAAAACCTTACAGCATCTTCCTCTTGCGCAGGATGCGGATGGCAATGATGCAGATGAGGAGGATCACCACGCAGATAATGCCGAAACCGAAGGGCGTATTTGAAAGAGGCATCCACTTTTCCTCCACGTTCATTCCGTAGATTCCGGAGATGATGGTGGGAATTGCCATGACGATGGTGATGGAGGCCAGATATTTCATGGCGGTATTCAGGCGGTTGTCGCTGACGGAGCTTAACAGCTCCCTGGTCCCCTTGATGATGTCCCGGTAGATCTGGGTCATCTCGATAGCCTGCTGATTTTCCACCACCACATCCTCTAAAAGCTCCTGATCCTCCGGATACTTTTTGATCCGGTTGTAACGCACCAGACGTTCAAACACCACCTTATTCGCCCGAAGGGAGGTGTCGAAGTACACCAGGTTGGATTCCAGTTCGTGCAGATCGATCAGATCCACGTCCTCCGTATCATTGCCGATGTGTTCTTCAATTTCCTTCCGCCTGCGGTCCACAATGCGCAGGTAAGACTGATACAGCAGGCAGGTGCGCCAGAAAATCTGATAGATAAACCGGACCTGCTTTTTCGTGCTGAACTCCTTCACCAGATTCTGCGTAAAGGCCTTCAGAACCGGCGTTTCCTCCCCGCAGACCGTAATCAGCGTCTCGTCTATCAGGATCAGGCCCAGCGGGATGGTGGTATAAGCCTCCCGTTTATGTCTGTATTCAATGGTGGGAATGTCGAACAGAATCAGCGAATACTCGTTGCTCACATCCACACGTGAGCTTTCCTCATCATCCAGCGCCGCCCTCACGTCCGCCGGATCGATTTCGTAGGTTTCCGCCACAAGACTGCATTCCTCTGCCGTTGGGGCGGTCAGCGCCACCCAGATGCCCGGCTGGAATTCATCCACCTCATGAATGATGTTCCGATCTGTCATATACCTTTTGATCATTGCGTCGCCTGCGCCTTTCTGACATATTTCAGGAAATGATAAGTGGTGTCAAAATAACACATCTCGTCGCTCTCGGCGGCAATTTCCCACGCTTCATCCGCATCCAGATCCGGGAACCAGGCATCCGCCTCATAAGCCCGGTCGATCTTCGTCACATGAGCGGTATCGCAGTAGGGAAGAAGCTGCCTGTACACACTCTCTCCGCCGATCACGTAAATGTTTTCATCCGCGTATTTTTTCAGTTCTTCCAGAAGCTCCTCCACCGAATGCACCACCACGGCGTCCTTCACCCGGTAATCCGGATTCGCGCTCAGGACAATGTTTGTCCGGCCCGCAAGCGGCAGCCCGCCGGGAAAGGTATCCATGGTTTTGCGTCCAAGCACAACCACCTTCCCCAGCGTTTCCTGACGGAACATCTTGTGATCCGCAGGGATGCGCACCAGAAGGTTTCCCCGGCAGCCAATCGCCCAGTTTTCATCCACAGCAACTATCAGATTCATCTTTGCAGCCTTCCTTTCCATTCCAGTTTTTCAGTATCCTAAATCGCAATCGGAATATCCCGGATCTGCTCTCCCGTCACATAATCGTCCACCCGCACGTCATTCCTGGTGAACTGATAGAAATCCTTTACCTCCGGATTCAGCCAGAATTTCGGCGCCGGGTAGGGCGTTCTTGCAATCAGCTCCTGAATGATCGGAATATGCCTGTCATAAATATGCGCGTCCGCAATCACATGCACCAGCTCGCCCACGTTCATGTCGCACACCTGGGCGATCATGTGCATCAGCACCGCATACTGTACCACGTTCCAGTTGTTCGCCGCAAGCACATCCTGCGAACGCTGGTTCAGAATCGCATTCAGTGTAAGCCTGTCCTCTCCCTTCTTCTGCGTCACGTTGAACGTCATGCTGTAAGCACAGGGATAGAGATTCATCTCATGCAGATCCTGATGCACATAGATATTCGTCAGAATCCGGCGGCTGAAGGGATTGTGCTTCAGATCATAAAGCACCCGGTCCACCTGATCCATCATCCCTTCCTTGTACTGGTGCTTCACGCCCAGCTGATACCCGTAAGCCTTTCCGATGGAGCCGTCCTCGTCCGCCCACTCATCCCAGATATGGCTGTGCAGATCGTGGATGTTGTTGGACTTCTGCTGCCAGATCCAGAGCATTTCATCGGTGGCGCTCTTTAACGCGGTCCGCCGCAGCGTCAGAATCGGAAACTCCTTTGAGAGATCGTACCGGTTCACCACCCCGAATTTTTTAATCGTATAGGCGGGCGTTCCGTCCGGCCACTTCGGCCGGACCTTCTCCCCCTCCGTGCTCGTTCCGTTTTCCAGGATGTCCTTACACATATTGATGAAAGTAATGTCTGCCAGACTCATATTTCCTCCACGCCGCCGCAGGCGGCCCTATCATTCCAGCGCGAACGAAAGTTCGCGCCGTGCTCCGGTTTATAATTTCCATTTGTCGCAGAGCGCGTTGATCTGATCCGCAAACCGGGCGAGATCCTTGTTCGCCATCCCCTTCGCGTCCCGGATGACCACAAGCAGGCGCGCTCCGGCCGCCTCCAGCCTCGCGTATACGCTGTTCTTTGCTGCCGGCGCCTTCGCGGTCTTCTCACGCCATACCGGCTCCGCCTCATATTCAAAACTATTATTAATCAGGTCAAACCGGGTGCCGCTGTAGGGCGCATAGGTCCGATATCCATGCTCACGGCTCAGTTCTTCCGCAAAAGAGGTGCAGACCGCATCCTCTCCATGCACGATGAACACCCGGAGCGGCTTCTCTTCTAAGCCGGACAGCCAGCCGATCAGCCCCTTCTTATCCGCGTGTCCGCTCATTCCCTTAAAGGCCACGATGGAGGCTCTCACGTCCACCGTCTCTCCGAACAGCTTCACTTCCTGTGCGCCCTCCAGGATCTTCCGCCCCAGCGTGCCGACGGACTGATAGCCCACGAACAGGATCGTGCATTCCGGCCGCCAGAGGTTATGCTTCAGATGATGCCGGATCCGCCCGGCCTCGCACATGCCCGACGCGGAAACGATCACCTTCGGCGTCTCGTCAAAATTGATGGCCTTCGACTCGTCGCTGGTGATGGAAAGCTTCAGTCCGGGGAAGGAAAGCGGATTGATCCCCTGGCGCACCAGCTCCATCGCCTCGTCGTCAAAGCACTCATATTCATTTCGTTCAAAAATTTCCGTGGCCTCCACCGCCAGCGGGCTGTCCACGTAGACAGGGAAATTCCCGTGGCCCGTCACCATGTTTTCTTCCTTGATCTTCCGCAGGATATACAGCACCTCCTGGGTCCTGCCCACCGCAAAGGAAGGAATCACCACGTTTCCGCCCCGGTCGAAGGTCTCCTGAAGAAGCCCCGCCAGATCCTTCACATAGTCGGGGCGCGCAGTCTCATGCAGCCGGTCCCCGTAGGTGGACTCCATGATCACATAGTCCGCCTGCGCCGTTTTCTGGGGATTCCGGATGAGCGGCTGGTTGAGATTTCCCACGTCTCCGGAAAAACAGAGCTTTCTCTCGATCCCGTTCTCCTTCAGCCACACCTCAATGCTGGACGAACCCAGCAGGTGCCCGATGTCCGTAAAACGAATCCGGACGCCCTCGCAGACCTCGATTTCCTTCTGATAGTCGCAGGGCACCAGCAGGGAAATGGCGCCTTCCGCATCCTCCATCGTATAGGGAGGCTCATACACCTCCGCACCCGAATGCCGCTTCGCCTTCCTGCTCTTCCATTCCGCCTCCTGCTGCTGGATGTGCGCGCAGTCACGCAGCATGATGTCACACAGCTGGGCCGTCGCCCGCGTCGCAAAAATCTGTCCCCGGAAGCCTCTCGCATACAGCTGAGGCAGCATGCCCGAATGATCCACATGCGCATGGGTCAGAAACACATAGTCGATCTGCGCTTCCGGTACTGGAAGCGGCGCATTCTCGAAGGGATTGATCCCCTGCTCCATCCCCCTGTCCACCAGCATGTGTATCCCTGCCGCTTCCAGATAATGACAGCTCCCCGTTACCTCATGATCCGCTCCGACAAAAACAAGCTTCATAGTCCTTCCTCCCATTTCTGGATCTTAAAAAAAATGCCACTGCCCATACCCCAGTATAACATGGTATGACGACAGCGGCAAATTTATTTATTCCGTTTCCACTACGCTTCCCGCTCTCCCGGCTCTACGGGCGAAACGCAGTCTTTTATTCCTCCCCGTATATTTCCTTTCTGATATATGCCCTGTTCTGATCAAAATCCACCTGCAGCACCGACATTTCCCTGATGGTCGCATTGGAATAGGTTCCGTCCAGCGGCAGGCTGTCCTGCACAATATCATAGGTCAGGAGCTTTCCTGCCATCATCGCAAGCCGCATGCATTCCCCCTGTGTCAGGTTGGTGGTCAGATTCGGGAACAGGCCGTTAATCAGCCCGCCCGGATTGGTTATCAGCGCGCCGGGAAGCTTCCTCAACACGGCGGAAAGCACGTTCCTCTGCCTCTGGGTGCGTGCAAAGTCCGTGCCGATATACCGGTTTCTGCAGTAGGCCAGCGCCTGCGCACCGTTCAGATGGATATTTCCGGAGAGCGAAGTATCCAGATAATCCGTTTCCATCGGCATGCCCCTGAGTTCATTGTACTCGTTCAGATAGGCGTTCACCCACTGCACCTCTTCATTGGTCAGCTCCAGTTCCACGCCTCCGACCGCGTCCACCAGATTCGCGAAGGCTTCAAAATTCACCACCGCATAGTGATAAACCTCCGTACCCAGATTCTGGTTGATCGTCTCCATCAGAAGCTCCGGGCCGCCATAGGCATAGGCCGCATTCAGACGATTCCCCTCATAGCCGGGGATCTCCACATACATATCACGCAGCAGCGAGGTCATGTGCACCGTCTTCGTCCGGTCGCTGATGGTAATCAGGATCATGGCGTCCGACCGGCCTTCCGTTCCTGACGTCCGGGAATCGCTTCCAATCAGCAGCACGCTCGTCACGCCGTTCTCCTTTAACGGGCCGCTCACACTTTCATTCTGTTCGTAATTCATCTGGTCATATACGACTCCGACTGCCAGATACAGCCCGCCGAAAAAAATTACCAGCAGGATCAATATGAAAACAAGAAACTTTTTCAGGCCGGAATGCTTTTTCTTCTTCCCGGTTCTGCCGCTCTGATTCTCTTCTTTCTGCTCTCTGCGCCTTCCCATGCTCCTGTCCTCTGCCTCCCTGCGGGAGATCTTCTTTTTTTCCACAGGGACTTCCTCTTCGTCCTCCCGAGAAAAATCTTCCTCCTCCCGGAAGGAATCCTCCTCTTCGTCCTCCGTGAAAAAATCCGATTCCTCTTCGCCATCCTCTGCGTCCGCTTCCCAGAGCTCCTCCTCATCCTCCGACCGGGAGTCCTCCCTGACCCCGTCCACCTCTCGCTCCAGAAACCGTTCCAGCCCCTTCTGGATCTGTTCCATTTCGTTTTCTGTATCTTTTCTCATATATCATGCTCCTTTCCGGGAGCCTCTTCCGGCTGTTTCAGGATGGTACTCAGTATATCACAAAACGTTCAAAAAGGAATGAACTTCAGAAATATTTAAGAATCCGTTTTCCGCATCCTGAAAGCCATCCGTATTCCCGCTGTGTTCCCTTTGTAATCAGTCTGTAATCAAACTCCTAAACAAAAAAAGAAGAAGTCTGCAGCATCTACCTGACTTCTTCTTCCTCCACAAGAGCGATAGACGGGGCTCGAACCCGCGGTCTCGACCTTGGCAAGGTCGCGCGTTACCAACTACGCCACTATCGCATTTTCAACCTGCCCGCCGTCTTCCCGACGGGCAAGTATCACTATACATGAACTTTACAAAATTGTCAACAACTTTTTTTCAATTATTATTCCGATTTCCTACCGCCGTTACTATTCACAGTCGATTCAGAATGGACCACCTGCCGCTTACTGCTGTAATTCTTCCCCATATTTCACGCGCAAAATCCGCGTCAGGGAATCGTTGATCCGCGCCTCATCAATCGTACCGTTCTGCACGGCAGCGATCACCCCCTCATAGGCCGCGACAAAATCCTCCGGCATCAGAATCATGTCCGCTCCTGCCTTCAGCGCCCTGACCGCAGCCTCATCCGCCGTATAATACTGGGAGATGGCCGACATGTTCATGGCGTCCGTAATGACGATTCCGTTGTAGCCAAGCTGTTTTCTCAAAACATCCGTGATGATCTTTTCGTTCATGGATGCCGGAACCTTATCCCCGTCCGTCAGACCTGGCGCGGAGATATGTCCCACCATCACCATGTTCACTCCGGCTTCGATTCCCGCCGTAAAGGGGAGAAATTCCGCCGTCTGCATTTCCTCCAGCGTTCTGTCCATTTCCACCTGACCGTCATGGGAGTCTCCCGCCGTATCTCCGTGTCCCGGAAAATGCTTGATACAGGCGTTCACGCCGTTTTCCTGAAATCCCCGCACCGCAGCTGCGACCATCTGAGAGACCAGCGCAGGATCGCTTCCGAAGGACCGGTCCCCGATCACCGTATTGTCCGGGTTCGTCAGCACATCTGCCACCGGTGCAAAATCCAGATTAAATCCATACTCCTTCAGATAAGAAGCGATCGCGGCTCCCGCCGCATACGCCGCATTTACGTCTCCTGAAGCGCCAATCTCCGCCATGGGCCCGACATTGTCAAGATTCAAAGCCTTCGCCACACGCGCCACCTGTCCGCCTTCCTCATCCACGCCTAGAAACAGCGGATGCCTGCTGTAGGAAGCCGTGTTTGCCAGCATTTCCTTTAACTGCTGCTCCGACTGAATATTCTTTGCAAAATAGACCAGTCCTCCCACCGGATACTGTTCCAGAGCTTCTCTGGTGCTCTCTCCCGCCTGGACGGCCGTTCCCACCCCGGTCAGCTGCTCCGGCGTAATGATGAACAGGCCGGCCACCTTCTCTTCCAGGGTCATGGCCTCCACGTAACCTCTGATCTGTGCCTCCAGCGTTTCCTCCCCGGAGGTTTCCTGCTGTATGGAGCCCTCTTCAGCAGAGTTCTCCTGCTGCGCAGAAATATCCGTCGGCTCCGGAATTTCTGACTGTCCGGAAGTCTCCGTCTGCTCCAGCAGCCCTGTCTGCTCAGATGCTGTCTCCCCTGTCGGCTCTTCCACTCCGGCCGTCCCGCCGTCCTCTTCCTGCACGCCGCCGTTTCCTCCCTGGGCCGCGCCGGAAATGCTGCGGATGACAAAAACACACCCAAAAAGAATGGCCGCCAGGATCAGCCCGGCCACAAGATAGGCAATGATTTGATTTCTGCGCCTTCTCTGTCTTCTCAGTTCCCTGCGGTTCATCGCATCTTCCATACCTTTCCGCATCCACGTCCGGATGACTGATCATTTCTACTGTCAGATTACCACAAAGAGAAGCGGGTATCAATCATTTTCATGTCTGATACCCGCTCTCAAACTATGCTATCCAATGGCCTATACCTCCATTTTTTCTCCTCTGCTCTTCTTTCCACTTCTTCTTCCTTTTGTACTCATGTACTGCAACGGTTTTCATTCTTCAATGATCCTTCGTCACTCAGGTAAGTGTACTCGTTTTGCTTCGGTATTAGATTAGCATTGTTCCTTAAAGATTTTATTTTTACGTTTCCGGAAGATTCTTTTCTTCTCTTTTGGATTCCTCTAAACTGACGGCCTGATCTTCTGAAGTCCATCTATCATAAATCTGGGTCTTTTTCCTTAAGGAATTGCTTCCTTAAAAAACTTCTTTCCTTTTGGAATCAATTTTCCTGAAATCCGATCCTGTCTGGATCATCCTTCTTCTAATTTCTTCCGTCTGCCTACCGATTCTGTCTTTTCCTCCTAAGATGTCAACTTCTTTGTTTTCTTCTTCTGATGATAAAGATCATTCTCGTTGCTTTCAGGAAATATCCGTTTTCAAAAGAATCTCAATTTACAGTTCCCGGTTTCTTCAGGTTATCTTCCTTCAATCTAAAGGCCTTCCTTCTGGAGATTCCTTTCCTCTTCCCGATCCGTCTTTAAGGCTTTTCCTATGAAATTGTTTTGTTATCTGTTTCTTAAAAGTGTTATCCTTTTAAGAAATAAGGTTCATGTTTTCGGTGGTCCGTACCTCCTTCTTTTTATTTTGTTCTCTCTTCTTTGTTTGTGACTTTATTATAGCCCCGCCTGTCCTGAATGTCAACAAGTTTTTTGACTTTTTTTCTATTTTTACATTATTTTCTATTTTTAATGTGTAATTTGCATTATTTATATGTATTTTGCTTTAAATATATTGAATTGTCTGATAATTTATCCTCTTTTCTTCTGCCTGAATACCTGTGCTTCCGGGGGCAGCATCTAAAAACAGCAGCCGGAATGCGGACAAAAATCCGTGTTCCGGCTGCTGCAGTCTGCTATTTCAATTATTTTCCGGTTCTGGTCAAAGCTGGACAAGGACGAAAATGTTGTAAATCGCCCGAATCGCCGCCTCGAAATCTTCGTTACGGACACCGATGATGATGTTCAGCTCGGAGGAACCCTGGTCAATCATTTTCACGTTGACATTGGCATGGGCGAGGGCGGAGAAAATGCGTCCCGCCGTTCCGCGTGTGGATTTCATGCCGCGTCCCACAACGGCGATCAGCGCCAGGTCGGATTCGATATCGATGGTGTCCGGTCTGGCAAGGCGGTGAATGGCGGAAACCACCTTCTGCTCCTTATCCATGAATTCATCCTGATGGACGAATACGGTCATGGTGTCGATTCCGGAGGGCACATGCTCGAAGGAGATGCCGCTGTCTTCAAATGCCTGAAGAACCTTGCGTCCGAAGCCGATCTCCGCGTTCATCATGTCCTTTTCAATATTGACGGAACAAAATCCCTTCTTTCCGGCAATTCCCGTGATAACGAAACGGGATTTCTGGCAGGTGCTCTCCACGATCCAGGTGCCGTTGTCCTCAGGCGCGTTGGTATTCCGGATGTTGATCGGAATGCCCTCTCTTCTGACCGGGAAGATGGCATCCTCATGCAGAACGCCTGCCCCCATGTAAGAAAGCTCCCGCAGCTCCTTATAGGTAATGGTATCAATGCCGACCGGATTGGGGATGATGCGGGGATCGGCAATCAAAAAGCCGGACACGTCTGTCCAGTTCTCATAGACCTCCGCATGCACCGCACGGGAAACGATGGAACCGGTAATGTCAGAGCCGCCCCGGGAAAAGGTTTTCACGCTTCCGTCGGGCATGGAGCCGTAGAAGCCGGGGATAACGGCCGCATCCATCTGTTCCAGGCGCTTCGACAGCACCTGATCCGTCTTATAATCATCAAATTTCCCATGCTCGTCAAAGAAAATCACTTCTGCCGCGTCGATGAAAGGAAATTTCAGATAGGCGGCCATGACGATTCCGTTCAGATATTCTCCTCTGGAAGCAGCGTAATCCTTTCCTGCCTTATTTCTGAAATTTTCCTCGATTTTCTGAAACTCCTCTTCCAGAGACAGCTTCAGGGACAGGCCCTTGATGATTTCTTCGTATCTGGCACGGATGGCGGAAAGCTTTTCCGAAAAATCGCTTCCCTCCTCCGCAAGCGCATAGCAGGCGTACAGCATGTCGGTCACCTTTTCATCGTCCCTGCTGCGCTTGCCCGGCGCGGAGGGAACAACAAAGCGTCTCTCCGGATCCGCCTGGATAATGCTTCCCACCTTTCTGAACTGCTCCGCGCTCGCCAGAGAGCTTCCGCCGAATTTCACCACTTTTTTCATAACCGTATCATCCTCCTGCCGCTGCCTGTATGCGGCTTTTTTTTCGTATTTTTCACTGTAACCGGATCAAAGCCGGTAACTGGGCTGCTTCAGGCCGAGGAAATGATCCATCAGCAGGGGGCCTTCCGAAAAATAATTCCCGCTCAGGATGGCTTCCGCCTCGTTATAGCTCCAGTTGTTTTTCTGCACGTTTGTGCTGTCATAGATCAGGTAAGGCACGCTTTCTGCCGTATGGGTACGCAGACGAATCGGCGTGGGATGGTCGGGAAGCACCATCAGCCTGTAATCCAGCCCGCTGGCATCAAGCCCGGCCGTAAGCGGCGCTACCACTCTTCTGTCCAGATATTCAATGGCCTGCAGCTTCTTTTCCACGCTGCCCTGGTGCCCCATCTCATCCGGGGCTTCGATATGAATATAGGCAAAATCATAACCGTCCCGGACCAGCGCGTCAAGTGCCGCCTGCGTTTTTCCTTCATAATTGGTATCAAGGCCGCCGTTCGCGCCCTCCACCCCGGCCACATCCATGCCCGCCCCCACGGCGATCCCTTTCAGGAGATCAACAGCGGAAATCATGATGCCCTTCTTTCCCGTCTTTTCATAAAAGGAAGGAAGGGACGGGCGGGTTCCCGCGCCCCAGAACCAGCAGCAGTTGGCCGGATTCAGGCCCTCCTGTCTGCGTTTTTCATTGATGGGATGATTTTTCAGAATTTCATAGCTTTTGACCATCATCTCATGGAGCTTTTTGTCTGTGGGAAGATAGGGGCCGATTTCCCGGCCGAGCACATCATGGGGCGGGGTGAGTTCTTCCACCTCTCCGTTCTCCCAGATCAGGCAGTGCCTATAGCTGGTTCCCACATAAAAATGATAGGGCGGCCGGTCCAGCTCTTCCATCACGGCGCGGAGAAGAACGGCACAGTCCTCTGTTTCGATCTCTCCGGAGCTGTGGTCCAGGATTCTGCGTTTTGCAAAAGGAATCCCTTCCTCTTCAGAAAGGGTCACGATGTTGCACCGCAGAGCGATGTCCGTATCCTTCATGGGGACCCCGATGCTCAGAGCCTCCAGCGGGGAACGGCCGGAATAGTATTTTTTCGGGTCATAGCCCATGACGGACAGGTTTGCCGTATCGGAACCCGGCTTCATTCCTTCCGGGATCGTGCTGACCATGCCGATCTCCGATTTCTGGCTCAGCGCATCCAGCGCCGGCGTATTCGCATATGCCAGGGGTGTCCGGCCGTTCAGCCTGGCGATCGGCTCATCCGCCATTCCGTCTCCCAGCACCACCACATATTTCATAATCAATCCCCCTCTACGCGGATGCGGCTGATGAAGCCCGAAAGGGCTCCGCACTTTTCGGCAAATGCCTTCTCGGTAAGGGAAGGGGTCACGAAGCCGAATTCTTCGAAAAGTCCGGCATCCACCATTTCGATTTCACCGAACAGCTTCTTCGCCTCTTCTTCACAGCCCTTTTTCGCGCGGACGAAAAATCTCCGGGAAGCTCCGTCAATGCTGCACAGGGAAAGCTTTTCCTCTCCCCACAGGCAGAGGATGTGGGTCCGTCCGTGCTTGGCGCAGTCGATCACGTCGGAGACGACGGCGCTGGCCGTGGGAAGCTTTCCCGCGCCGCGTCCATAGTACATGGAATCTCCCAGGGTGTTGCCGCGGATAAAGATGGCGTTAAACACGTCGTTGACGCTGTGAAGGGGATTTTTCTCCCCGATCAGGAAGGGGGCCACCATGGCGTAATATTTCCCATCCACCTCCCTGACGCTGGCAAGCAGCTTGATGAATTGATTCATTTTATGCGCATAAAGGAAGTCCTCGCGGGTGATCTTCGTGATTCCTTCCGTGTAGATCTCTTCGTAACGGGCGGTTTTTCCCGTCATAAGGGAGGCGAGGATGGCGATCTTGCGGCAGGCGTCATAGCCCTCCACATCCGCTTCGGGATTGCGTTCCGCGTAGCCCTTCTCCTGGGCTTCCTTCAGGCTGGCCTCAAAGTCACAGCCTTCCTCCGCCATGCGGGTTAGGATGTAATTGGTGGTTCCATTCAGGATTCCGTTGATCAGCTCAATCCGCTCCGCAGTCAGTGCCGCGTTCAGGGGACGGATGATAGGAATACCGCCGCCCACGCTCGCCTCAAACAGATAGTTGCAGGAATTTTCCTTCGCCGTGCGGATCAGCTCGGCTCCGTGGTTCGCCACCAGCTCCTTATTGGAGGTGCAGACGCTCTTTCCGGCTTTCAGAGCCTGCATGGAATAGGTGAAGGCAGGTTCGTTTCCGCCCATGGTTTCGCAGATGATCGAAACCTCCGGATCCTGCAGGATGACGTTCACATCATGCACCACCCTGTCCGCATACGGGTCTCCGGGGAAATCCCTGAGATCCAGAATATATTTCACCCGGATTTCCTCTCCGGCACGTCTGTCGATCACGTCCTTATTTTTCTCAATCACTTCTACGACGCCGCTGCCCACCGTGCCGTATCCCAAAACCGCTATGCTGATCATGTTTTTCCTCCTCTTTCCGCCTCTGCGGACGGCATTTTTTGTCTGAAGCTATTCTCTGGCGAGGATCTTCACGTTGCGTACGCCCTTTTCCTCTTCCATCGCCTCCAGCATTCTGGATACGTCCGAGGTGGTGCTTAACACCTGAACGCTGATGCTCAGGGACGCCACGCCGTTAATCGGGATACTCTGATGGATCGTCAGAATATTCGCCCCGAAGTCCGCTATGACCTTCAGCAGGTCGGAAAGCAGGCCCGGCTCGTCATCTATGGACAGGGAAAGCGTGATTGTCGTTCCCTGGGTATTGTCATGAAAGGGGAAAATATCATCCTTATATTTGTAAAAGGAACTCCGGCTGATATCCACCTTTTCCACGGCATCCTGTATGGTCGCCGCCTTTCCCGATTCCAGAAGCTTCTTCGCCTCGACAACCTTTAAAAGAACCTCCGGAACGGCTTTCTGTTTTACCACATAATATTCGCTCTTCTTCTGCATTTCCACTCATCCCGCATTCGTGTCTTTACTACGCACACATTTGTGTGTCAACGAGAGATATTTTAGCATAGGCCCCATACGAAAGCAACCGCAAATTTTCACACGATTGTTTTTTTATCCGTACAATGCATACAAAATTCGCCTGAAAAGGAAGAGAATCAGCAGATGGACGGGGTAGAAAAGGTAGAAAAAGTAACGGTGTCCCTTCCGTTTTCTCTCTCCGTTGTAGAACCAGATCAACGCGAAGGAAACAAAGACGGTCATATGGGACAGCACCGTCTCCAGACAGGACAAAAGGCTTCGTCCGCCGATGAAAAGCTGCAGAAATTCGGTAAAAAGAAACGCGCAGGGAGCGTCAATGACCAGAAGCAGACGGTCCCGCATCAGAAGTCCGATGACGGCGATTAAAAGCACGCCCCTCCAGGAATAGTCCGTTTTCAAAAAAGCCGCCGCACACATGCCCGACGCGATAACGAACAGAATCCCCGCCGCCTCCGCCGCGCGCCAAAGAGCCCGGTTCTTTTCCGGTCTGCACGCCCCGCCATGCATGCGGGAGATTTCCCGCGTGCGGAAGGCTCTCCGCACACCATCCATGCCCCAGAGCACCAGAAGGCCGATGAGAAGCGTCCAGAACACGTTCTGGCTGTTTCCGTTGAAACCGCCGGAAAAGAGCAGGTCAAAGGGAATTTCCGATAAAAGGGCAAACACAAGAAGCCGGAACGCGTATCCGCGCCGGCTTCTTGTATGGAGAAATCCCTCCGCAAGCAGGAAACAGAAAATCGGGAAGGAAATCCGGCCGATGATGCGCAGAACGCTGTCCAGCTGATAAATTTTCAGATAGAGCGTGTAGTCCGTCACGTACCCGTCAATCAGAAGTCTTTCCAATATCCCTGCGCCGATGTGGTCGATCAACATGGTTATGAGCGCCGTCAGCTTCAGCAGATCCGCGGAAACACCTGCCGTCCGCGCACGCTCCGGCCGGTTGCTTCTCTCCTGTTTATTTTTCACTCTATGCCTCCAGCGGATATTTATCCGTCAGCTCCTTCACGATGGCGCGGGCATCTGCCACCTTTTCCTCACCGCCCTTTATTATCATGGAGATGGCTTCCGCGATCCGGTCCATATCCTGTGTGTTCATTCCCCTGGATGTAACGGCAGGGGTTCCCAGACGGATTCCGCTGGTCACAAACGGAGACTTGGGATCATTGGGAATGGTGTTTTTGTTGCAGGTGATGTTCGCCTCGTCCAGAAGCTTCTCCACCGCTTTTCCGGTCTGGCCGAAATTGGTCAGATCCACCAGCATCAGATGATTGTCCGTTCCGCCGGACACAATGCGGATGCCCCGCTCCATCAGACCGCTGCAGAGGGCCTGTGCGTTGTCCAGGATATGCTGCTGATAAACGCGGAAATCATCGCTTAAGGCCTCCTTGAAGCAGACCGCCTTCGCCGCGATCACATGCATCAGCGGGCCTCCCTGGGTGCCGGGGAAAATCGCCTTGTTGAAATTCCATTTCTCTGCGGCCTCTTTGTTGCAGAGGATCATTCCGCCCCTCGGCCCACGCAGGGTTTTGTGGGTGGTGGTGGTCACCACATCGGCATAGGGAACCGGATTGGGATGCAGTCCGGCAGCCACCAGGCCGGCAATATGGGCCATATCCACCATCAGGCAGGCTCCAACCTCGTCCGCAATCTCGCGGAACGGCTTGAAATCGATGGTTCTCGCATAGGCGGAAGCGCCGGCGATGATCATTTTGGGACGGCACTGTCTCGCGATCTCCTTCATTCTGTCATAGTCAAGAAATCCTTCGTCGTTCACGCCGTAGGGAACCACCTTGAAATATTTTCCGGACATATTCACCGGACTTCCATGGGTCAGGTGTCCGCCGTGGTCCAGGTTCATTCCCATGATGGTATCTCCCGGAGTGAGCACGGCAAACTGCACCGCCATGTTGGCCTGTGCGCCGGAATGGGGCTGTACGTTGACATAATCGCAGCCGAACAGCTTCTTCGCGCGTTCAATGGCGAGATTCTCCACCTCATCCACATAATCGCAGCCGCCGTAATAGCGCTTGCCCGGATAGCCTTCTGCATATTTGTTGGTGAGCACGCTTCCCATGGCGGCCATGACCGCCTTGCTCACCCAGTTCTCGGAAGCGATCAGTTCGATATGGCTGTTCTGCCGTTCCTGCTCATCCACGATCGCCTGCGCGATTTCCGGGTCCACCTTTCTCACTTCATCCAGAGAATACATCCTTACCTCCTTAATCCGCCGCCGTAGGCGGCATTCGTTCTGATAAAGAATGGCGAAGCCATTCTTTGGCACGAACCGCCGGTTCGTGCCGCCTCCTTAATCCGCCGCCGCAGGCGGCATTCGTTTTAAACCTTTGTTCGACGCGTTACCGTGTGAAACTGCGCAGATTGATTATAGCACAGTTTATCCGGCTTGAAAACAGGAATAAATCCGGAAATGTTTCTTATACTTTTCTTAAACTTGCATTCCCCCTCTTTACCGGGCTTTTCTCTTTTGCTACAATACAGCCTTAAAGGGATAACTGGAAGAACAGAAGAAGAATACGTTCGGATTCACGAATGCTAAAAGAGGGGAGAAAACATGTATCATTTTCTGGTCAATCCTTCCTCCTGTTCCGGACGGGGCGGGAAGTACTGGGAGCTTATCAGGACCGAGCTGGATAAAAGGGGCGTTGTCTATCAGGTGCATTTTTCCGAAAAACCGGGAGATATGGCACGTATGGTGTCCGACCTGACAGAAAATGAAGTTCATCTGATCGTTCTCGGCGGAGACGGCACCGTAAACGAAGCGCTGCAGGACATCCGGGATTTTAAGAAAACCCGCTTCAGCCATATTCCCACCGGATCCAGCAACGATCTGGCGCGGGATACGGGAATCAGCCGTGATCCTGTGAAAGCGCTTGTGCAGCTTCTGGAAAACGGAAAGGAGATTCCGATGGATGTGGGCGTCGTGCATTACCACACCGCCTATATACCGCAGGAGAACAGCCTGCCGGAACACGTCGTCCTGCCAAAGCGCGGCCTGCAGGGAAACGGCCTGAAGGAGACCAGCCTGCCGGACCGGATGTTCCTGGTCAGCTGCGGAATCGGCTTTGATGCGGACGTCTGCCAGCAGGCCATGTCCTCCGGATTCAAGGATGTGCTCAACCGGCTCGGTCTGGGCAAGCTGACCTACCTGGGAATCGCGCTGAAAACGATTCTTTTCTCCGGACGGGTCCGGGCAGTGCTGGCAGCAGTGGGACCGGACGGGAAACGGACAGGCCCTGTTTCCATAAAGCGGCTGATGTTTGCCGCCTGCATGTCGCACCAGTATGAGGGCGGCGGTTTTCGCTTCTGTCCGGGCGCGGACGCCTCTGATGGCATTCTGGACGTATGTGCGGTGGGAAACGTCCCGAAATGGAAGGTTCTGCTGGTCTTTCCCACCGCATTCCGGGGCGGCCATTACCGCTTTCAGGGAGTGGACCGCTATGCGGGACGCCGGATCCGGATCCGCACCTCGCGTCCTCAGTGGGTGCACACGGATGGTGAGGTGAACGCGCTCTCCAGCGATATCACCATCAGCTGCCGGCCCAGGCTGCTGCGCTTTTATGCCTGATCCACACCGGCCGGAGGATTTTATCTGTTTTGGAAAGGGGTATCTGCATCATGAGAAAAGGCATCAGATTCCAGGAACTGCTTCCATTTGTACTGTATTTCATCGTATATTTGTTTTGGTTTCAGTGGCTTGAGGAAAGGCATGTGAGGAGTTATCAGATCATCCATGTTTTTATGGACGATTATATTCCGTTCTGTGAATTGTTTGTCATCCCCTATTTTCTCTGGTTCCTCTATGTGCCTGCCGCCGTCCTGTATGCGGCGTCCCACAGCAGGGAGGAATATATCCGGTGTGCTTTGTTTCTCTGTACGGGAATGACGGTATTTCTGCTGATTTCCACCTTCTTCCCGAACATTCAGCATCTGCGGCCTCTGAAAATGCCGCGGGATAACGTGTTCACGCATCTTGTACTGCTTCTTCAGAAGGTGGACACGCCCACGAATCTCTGGCCGAGCATTCATGTATATAATTCCATCGGAGCACATCTCGCCATCAGCAGGTGCCTCTCCGCCCGGAATACAGAACAGGGGACTTCCTTTAGGAAATGGCTTCGAGCCGGTTCCTTCCTTCTGTGCGTATCCATCATACTGGCGACCATGTTCTTAAAGCAGCATTCCGTGTTTGATGTGATCACCGCTTTCATTCTGGCGGGCGCCATGTACAGCGTTCTTTACCGCAATGACCGGATTACCCTGCAGCGTCAGCGCCGGTCCTCCCGCCGCAGAGTGCGCGCGTGACGGCGGTTTCATACGACATGAAAAAGGCGGGTCTCCCCGCCTTTTTCTGATGCAGATGTCAGTTAAATTTGAAGAATCTCTGGCAGAGCTTATAGCCCTCCACCGTCATCTTTCTTCCGCCCTTTCCGGGCAGATTGGTACAGCTTCCCAGAAGGCCATAGCGCAGCTTGTAAAAAAGCATCACATCCTTCTGCTTTATGTATTTCCACAGCTCGTTTTTCTTCTCCAGGTTTTCCTCTGTCTCGGAACAGATCAGCATGATGGAGGAAACCGTGGTGATGATGTCAAGATAATTAATCATGTAGCTGCGCAGCTTCTTGTGTGAGGAAAGGAACTGCTTCTTTGATACCAGGTAATCTATCATGATGCGGTTCACCTTCAGCTGCTGGTCAATCCGGCCGATCATCACTTTTTCATTTACGGACTGATCCGCTCTTCCGATATAATATCTGTAGAAGTTCACGTCCAGATAGTACATATTCTTCACATAAGGAAGGGGTTCGTATACGAACAGGTTGTCCACATAGAAGGTGTGCTCCGGCAGCTTCAGCCCACAATCACGCAGGAGCTTTGTACGGAATATCACGGAATGCATGAGGATATACTGCCCCTTATGGAATCTGTGCACATCCTTCCAGGTGAACACCTCATTTTCCGGCAGCACATATTTATAGCGGATCACCTTCTTGCGCTTCTCGCCTTCCTTTTCATAGACATAGTTGGCGATCAGCATGTCCAGGACCTCATCTCCGCCCGCAAACATGCGAAGGGTCTCCAGAACCGTCTGATACGCCGTATCCAGCACCCAGTCGTCGCTGTCAACCACCTTGAAAAACAGGCCGCTGGCCTTTTCAATTCCCGTATTCACACCGGAGCCGTGGCCGCCGTTTTCCTTATGGATGGCTTTTACGATGGTGGGATACTTTTCAGCGTACTCGTCCGCAATTTCTGCCGTTTTGTCGGTGGAGCCGTCATCCACGATGAGAATCTCCACATCCTCCCCGCCCGGAAGCAGAGAATCGATGCATTTGCGCATGTACTTTTCAGAATTGTAGCAGGGTACCGTAATTGTCAAAAGTTTCATTTGTACCAAATCTCCTGTTGCATGGTTTACATGTTGCTTTTCACATAATCCAGATAGGCGGCAAAGGCAGAGGGAACGGGAATCTCATCCAGGTCTCTGCGGTCTGCAAAAATCAGGCCTTCCCAGCCCCCTTCGTAGGGTTCCAGCTCGTCCACCCATACGGCGTAGCCCGTCATGTGCCATTCCTTATGGGTGAAAATGTGCTTTGCTGTGGGCAGCTTTCTGATACGGATCGGGTTCAGGCCCTTTTCCTTCATCAGCCCGAGCACCTCTGCCTGTTTTTTCTTCCCTTCCAGCGCCGGAAGCTCATACATCCCCGCCAGAAGTCCGGTATCCGGCCGCTTACGGAAGGCGGCCTTTCTTTCATCCAGAATGACGAGTACGGTCTTCTCTTCCACAGTCCGCTGCTTTTTGGGCGCTTTTTTCGGATAGTCCAGTTCTCTTCCTTCTTCATGGGCCATACACACTTCAGCCAGCGGACACTCCCCGCAATGGGGCGCGCCGTTCGGCAGGCAGACCATGGCGCCGATCTCCATCATTGCCTGGTTGAAATCTCCGGGACGGTCCGCAGGGATGGCGGCAGAAAGATCCTCTTCCACGCTCTTTCTCACCTTCTGGTTCGCCATATCCCGCCCGTCCATCCGAAACCGCGCCATGACGCGCAGCACATTTCCATCCACCGCAGGGGCGGGACGCCCGTAGGCGATGGAGGAAACGGCCCCGGCCGTGTAGGGACCGATTCCCGGAAGGGTGAGAAGTTCCTGCACGCTGGCGGGCATCACACCTGAAAAACGCTCCATGATCTCGCAGGCCGCCTTCTTTAAGTTGCGCGCCCGGCTGTAATAGCCAAGTCCCTCCCAGAGTTTCAGAAGGCGTTCCTGAGACACCTCCGCCAGGGAAGGGATGTCCGGCAGTTCCTCCATAAAACGCTCAAAATAGGGCTTCACCGCTTCCACCCTGGTCTGCTGCAGCATGATTTCCGAGATCCAGACCCGGTAAGGCGTGGGCTGTGCGCGCCAGGCCAGCTGCCGTTTGTGCTCATCATACCACGGCAGCAGACGGGGCGCAATAGCGGACGCACTGCCTTTTTCTGCCGTTTTCGGCTCCTGCGGAAGAACCACCGGTATCTCGTAGGAAATGCGCATGCCGTCCTCCTTCACCTCGCAGCCCACAGCCAGAATACGCACTCCCGCCTTGCGGGCGCGAAGCAGCGCTTCGGCAAATTCCGGCTGGGTCCGGACATTGGGCATGAAACGGGTAATTCCTTCCATCTGTACCACAAAAAGAAGGACGGCGCCGCATCCCTCCTTCTTCGCTTCCATCAATTCTTCCACATGCTTTACCGCCCGCTCGGACGGAGCGTCGGGAAACAGGGCCACATTATCCTCTTCCAGGTTGACGCCCTTCACTTCAATCCAGATTTCTTCCTCCGGCATATCTGCTGGCACGTCTGCCTGCGCATCCGCTCCTGCGCGCACACGCACCCGGAAATCAAACCGGGACTTTCCGAAGGTGCATTCCGGGCGCACCTCTGTCACATCCGGATACAGGCCGCCCGCTCTCAGCCATTCCTCTGCGGCTTTGTTCGGCGCCGTGCTGTCCATGTTGACGAGCCTGCCGCCCTTTCTCACCGTCACCAGATCATAGGCCGTGCTGCGGGAAGGATTGGCGCTTTTCTCCAGCCAGACCTGTGCGCCTTCCTGCAGAAGTTCCCTGCATCTTCCCGTATTTTTCACATGAACCTTTTCCCGTCTTCCATCCATCTGAACCCAGGCGATAAAACGGTTCGGCCGCTCCAGAAAGATTCCTTCATGAATGTCGCTGTACTTCATGTTCCTGTCCTTCCTGAATCATCTCAGACGGTTGCATTCGTATTTTTCCCGCATGATGATACAGTTTTTCAGTTCTTCGTAACGGTCCATCAGCTCTCCCTCTTTCAGGTCAATATCCATGGAAACCGCCATGGTGGTGAGCATGTCGTCCGTTACCCTGCCGCTCATATCCGTGAATATGGCAAGCTTTTCCTCATAGGTGTCCGCATCCAGAAAGGCGAGAAGCATGGGATCCAGGGCAGGCTCTTCCTGTTCATCCTGCGGCTGCATATCCGTGCCCTTCGTCGGCGCTGTCTGTTCCTGCACCGAGGTACTGTCCGGCTCCGGCTGTCTGCGGTTCCCCGCTTCCGGGTTTCCTGCCCCGGAACTTTGTGGCTGCGCGGTATCCGGTTCCTGCCGCATTTCCGGCCGGTCCGCCTCTGAAACCTGTCCCACGATCTGCGGAAGGAGGGTGAAGCGGTATTCAGCGGCCGCATCCGGATATTTTGCCCGGTCCACCTTTCCGGCAAATTCCGCAAGGGGTCTTGCAAAAACCTCAAAGCTTCCGTACAGAGCCTGGTAGATTACCAGCATCTGTCCGGTATCCGCATGCTTCGCCAGCGTGACCACCCGGTACAGATTTCCTTTAAAATGCTGATAAATTTCATTCGGTCTTGGTGTTCTTTCCATAGCTTCCTCTGTTATTTCAGCAGCTCGCCCACAAGGCGGTTCACCAGAGCGCCGTCCGCGCGGCCCTTCACCCTGGGCATCAGCTCCTTCATGATCTTTCCCTTATCCTTTCCCGTGGGCTCCGTGATTCCAAGATTCTTCAGAACCTCGTTGATCTCGGCGCGAATCTGCTCCTCACTCATCTCCTCGGGAGCGAATTCCTTCAGCACGGCAAGGCGCTTTGCACATTCTTCCTTAATATCTTCTCTGTCCGCGGGAGCCAGATCCATGGTTTCCTGGGTCTGCTTGATTTCCTTTTTGATCACTTCGTTTTCTTCCGCTTCGGTCAGATCCGCGCGCTTGTCAATGGCCTTGTTTTTCAGCGCTGCAAGCAGCATGGAAAGCGTTTCCTTGCGCTCCTTGTCCTTATTTTTCATCGCGGCGACCATCTGCGCCCTTACTTCTTCGATTTTGCTCATGGCTGTTCCTTTCCTTTCTTTTCAAATCTTTATCCAAACGCGGATGGCGCGCATCAGCTGCGGCATCCGTCCCCGCCCCTGCTTATCCTCTGCCGGAAATGCCGCTGTAGCGGACGATGAGCATTTCCACGCCGAGCCGGTCGTTCATCCGGCCGTTCTTCACCGCCTCATCGGTTTTTACGCAGTCCGTAAGCGCTTCCTTCAGCACATCCATCTCAAACCGGGAGGACTGGTTCACATATTTCCCGGCGATGAAGCCGTGCAGTCCTGTTTTCTCCCCGATCCTCCGGTTGTCATATCCCTTTGCGCGAAGCTCCTTCACCTGAACCAGAAGGCTGAACTGTCTGCCAATCAAAAAAAGAATCCGCATGGGCGGCTCCTTCAGGGCCAGCAGATCGTAATAAAGCTGCAGCGCCTCCTTCTGCCTTCCGGCCGCGACGGCCTCGATCATGTCGAAGATCTTCCCGGTCATCTGCTGGGTGCAGACCGCGTCGATGTCCGCCTCGGTGATCGCGTCTTTTTTCAGGGTGTAACAGAACAGCTTTTCCAGCTCTCTGTCTATATTTTCCATGTCCGAACCTGTTTTCTGTAAAAAGAACTCCAGGCCGGAACGGGATATCGCCTTATTTTCTTTTTTTATTCTGCCCAGGATCCAGCGTTTCAATGTGGTTTCATCCTGAGTGGAAAACTCCACCGCGCAGCCCGCTTCCTTCACCGCTTTGAAAAGGCGGTTTCTCTTGTCCGCTTCTGCCTCGGCGAAAATGAAAAAGGTGGTTGGCGAAGGGGTTTTCAGGTAATCCGCCAGGGCTTCTCCGCCCTTTTTAAACCAGCCGCTGTCCTGAATGAGAATCACCCGGCGGTCTGCGAAAAAGGGCATCGTCTCTGCCAGATCAATGATCTGCGCCGGATTGATGTCTTTTCCCTGAAAGGAAGAAAAATTCATGGTATCCCCTTCCTGCACCATGGCCGCCTTCAGCCTGTCGCGGTACTGGTTTCTCAGGTAGGCCTCCTGTCCGTAAAGCAGATAGGCCTGACGGAACTGTCCTGTCTTGATGTCTTCCAAAAGCTGCTTCATGAACCCTCTCCTTCCGGGACAAATAGTCTGCGCAGATTCAGGACGGTGGCGTAATGGGGGATCACGAACGGCTCAGGCACTCCTGCCAGAAAGGCCAGATGCTCCTCTTCAAACCGGGCGATCTCCTCTTCGGGAAGGGAGGAGGCGCCGATTCCCCGGCAGGCCCGGATCCGGCCGTTCCAGCTGTCCCTGGTGAATGTGAGATCCAGATCAAAGCCTCCCGCCTGTTCCACCGCAAACAGTCCTTCGGCTTCCTCCGGCATCTGCGGCATGACTCTTTTCATATGGGCGCCCGTCCACTGGGGATTGTATTTCAATACCAGCTCCTCGCTCCTGCGCGCGATTTCGCTCTCTCCCGGCAGCCAGGCCATGAACAGGATACAGAAGTGTCCGTTGTCCTTCAGCAGTCGGTGTACCTTTTTGAAAATCTTTGTTTTATCAAAGTACATGAAGCACTGGCAGGCCAGAACCGCATCAAAGGTATGATCCGGGAAATCCACGCTCTCCGCCGGGCTGACCACATAGTCGATGTCCAGTCCCGCTTTCTTCGTCAGCCTGCGCGCCTGCTCGATCTGGTTCTCGGAAATATCCGCCCCGGTAAAATGCGCGCCGTAGCGGCTCAAGTGCCTTGGAAGCACGCCTGTCCCGGTTCCCAGGTCCAGCACGTTCCGACCCCTTTCACACAGGCCCAGTCCACGAATTTCCTGAAAAAAGCGTTCCGGATAGATATCTCTGTATTTCGCGTAGTCCTCTGAGGCGCGTCCCCAGTCGAATTCCAGGCCATGGTCGATCTGTCTGTTTCTCATTTTCCCTCCGTGCCGAAGCGGTATGCTGAGGCCGCGAGGAGAAATCACGCAGGTGATTTCTCCTCTGCGATCATAGCAGTTTTGTGCTTCGACACAAAACTGCCGATTGAAAAATAAGCCATCAGGCTTATTTTTCAATCTTTCCTTCTCTTTCGCAGCCCGGGCGGGCCGCATGAAAACCATAAAAAGAATTGCGCGGGCAATTCTTCCAGGGAAGCATACTGGTATCGTAGTTTTTACAACTATTGTATTATATCATCAATTTTAAAAAATGGCGAGATGCATTTACCGAAACGGAAATACGGTTCGATGAGTAGAAGTCGTCTTTTTACCCGTACAAATATAAGCCGGACTACGGTTCAGCCAGCCAAAATCTCAATTTTATCCGCATAAAGACGCCGTTTTCTACGGATAAAATCACAGAAAACTCATTTTCAGCGGTACAACTTGCTGATTTTGTACCGCTGAAATCACCGGAATATCTTTATCAACCGTACCGCAGAATCCGAAACTGTGTTTGAACCATATTGTCAGGCTTTTCCCCGCTGGGTATGTCGTGCAGGGGGATAAGAAAAGGCAGACCGCCGCCATTTATGGAGCGCCTGATTTATTGCATGAAAGGAAAAACCGCCGCAGAACGGGCATCCTTCCCGTTCTGCGGCGGCTGTGAATGATATTTCTTCCGGCTATCCGATGGTAACAATAATCATTCTGTCCGCGAGAAACTCTCCATTTTCCATCCAGTTCCCATATGCATAGACCTGATCTCCCGGCTCGATATCAGAAACGGATATCTGCTTCCGCTCCAGCAGGGTTCCGTCCGTCTGAAGGCTGATGCGTTCAATCTCCATGCCGTCCTGATACCGGACCGCTGCCGCTTCCGTTTCGTATCCGAGGGCCGGCGCGACGGCTACGTCTCCCTCAATCTGTGTTTCCACAACATGAGCCCCTTCTTCTGTGCAGTCCGCAATGCTGCCTGTCAGACCGGCATTTTCAAGAAGCGCTTCCGTATCCTCCAACGTTTCCTCTTCAGCCGTCTGCTGCGTTTCCACAGGCGTTTCGCTTTCCCCTCCTGTCATGCCGCATCCAGCCAGGAACACGGCCGCCGTAAGAATTGCCGTCCATACGGCGGCCATTGCTTCTCCGTTTTTTCCCATGATATCCGCTTATTCTCCCATCGTCGCCAGTTCTGCCGCCATCTCCGCCAGCTGTTCCGGCTCCATGGTCAGGTCAAAGCCCAGAAGCTCGTAGCTCAGTCCGTCCTTTTCAAATCTGCAGTTATAGCTGACCGTTTCCTCCACTTCATTGCTTCCGTAAGCGAATACCAGTCTGCCCTCCTGTTCTGCCTGAATGTCTTCTTCCGTCTTCTCATAATCGGCAGGAACGAACTTGTGTACCGTTCTGGTGACAGTCAGGCTGATACCGCCTTTCTCGCCTTCCCATACGGGCGTAACGCCGGGCGCTCCCGTTGTTTCTCCCTCATAGGAGCGGCTTGGATAAATATAAGCCGAAACATCCTGGGTGCCGTCCGTATAAGTAAGATCGACGCCCTTATAGCCGGAAAGCACGTTTCCATCCTCATCGTAATCACTGCTGTCCACCGGAAGGGCGGAAGCAAACCGGAAGCCGTTGGAGAATTCTTCCACGGAAGGGAAAGCAAAACCAACCTCCTCTTCTACTCCTGCAAGGGCGGAATAATCTTTTACCTGGTTGTTCAGATAAGAATGACTGGATGAGGAGGCAAGCCGTCCTGCCGCCGCCACCGTCACGGAACCAATCAATGCCACTGCCGCTACTGCAAGAATCACCTTTTTTGTGCTGAATTTTTTCATATGTCTGCTCCTTTCCATATCGTCGATGCGCAAGTCGATCTGACTGTCAATTTTCTTTTTCAGGTCTGTGGGAACGGAGATCTGATCCGCTTCCCCGCCAAACCACCGTGCTATTCTTTCATCCGTTCTGTCTTTTCTCATGGCTACCTCCACTTTTACCGCCGGGATTTTCCAGTTTCTTCTATTCCGCGTGTGATACCGCTCTGAGAAGTTTTCCGCCGGCTTCGTTGTCAGAAAGGCTTTTCCCCAGCTTTTTTCTTGCCGCATGCAGCCTCGATTTGACAGTTCCTTCAAAGCATCCTGTGATTCTGGCGATCTCCGCAGTGGTAAAGTCGTTGAAATAGTACAGGACCACGATGCTTCTGTGTTTTTCATCCAGGCTTTCCACTGCTTTACGGATTCTTTCCCGTTCCTCTTTCCCAATCAGCCGCGACAGGCAGTCGCCCCCGTCCGCCCGGTCTGCGCGCACTGCGATGTCCTCATCCGGAATCTCGCGCTTTCCATTCCGTCCGCATTTCCATGCCAGGCGGGTCAGAATCCGGTAAAACCAGCTTTTAAAGCCCGCCGGTTCCTTTAATTCCTTCGCATGCAGATATACCTGTACAAAGGTCTCCTGCACCACATCCTCCGCGTCCGCCCGGTTTCCCGTAAGCAGAACGGCCGTGCGATAGGCCTGTACATGATACCGCTCATAAATCTGATCAAAAGCCGTGCGGCTTCCTGTCTGCAGTTGTCTTACCAGTTCCATTTCGTTCAAGGGTTTCTCCTTTTGCCGCACTTGCGGCGCCGCATCCGCGGCATATCATTTTCAGCTTTTTTGCTGCCTTTTTCGGTGCACCTGCTAATAAGAGATTGAAGGGGTGGAAACGGTTCACTTTTTCTCAAAAAAAATTCAGGACACTTTTTCTTAATCCCAATTATTGCAGGAAGAAAAATCTTGTCAAACCCCTTTTTTTCTATTACAATGGAAATGCAGCAGCATACGGGGGCCTTTCCGCGCAGGATGCGGAAAGGAGTAAAAAATGTCATATTGTTGCAGAAGAATTCCGGTACCGGTCATGGTACTGGCATTTCTTTTATTATTAAGCGGCTGCGGCAGTTTAAGCCGCGGGAAAACAGTGGAGCTTGAACCGGTAACGGCGGCTGTGGAAGTACAGGCCGAAGGGGAAGCTTCTTCAGGCGGTCAGATTCCGGCGCCTGAGGCGGAGCCAGAGACGGAAACGCTCTCTGTCTGGGTGGTGCATATCTGCGGAGCCGTCAATCGTCCCGGCGTTTATACGTTCCCGGAAGGGAGCCGGGTGTACGATGCGGTGGAAGCGGCGGGCGGACTGAGCGAAGAGGCTGCGGCGAGCAGTCTAAACCAAGCGGCACTGCTTTCGGACGGGCTGCAGATTGTGGTTCCGACCGAAGAGGAGCTCGAAGGGCTTTCGTCCCGGGCGGCTTCCTCCGGCGTTTTTTCATCGGGTATTTTTCCCACGGACGGCGCACAGAATGCGGCCGGATCCGGAAACGGACTTGTGAACATCAATACGGCTTCCCTGGAGGAGCTGATGACTCTGCCCGGAATCGGACAGACCAGAGCTGAGGCCATTGTTGCCTACCGCCAGGAACGGGGAAGCTTTCAGACAATTGAAGACATTATGAAGGTGGACGGAATCAAGGAAGGAAGCTTTGAAAAGCTGAAGGAAAAGATCACCGTCTGACTTGGAAGTCGAGGTATCATATGGCTAAGAAGGTCCTGGTTGTGGACGACGAAAAACTGATCGTAAAAGGCATCCGTTTCAGTCTGGAGCAGGAAGGCATGGAGGTCACCTGCGCCTACGATGGAGAGGAAGCCCTGGAAGCGGCTAAAAATACGGAATTTGACATCATCCTTCTGGATATCATGCTCCCGAAGCTGACCGGACTGGAGGTCTGCCAGCAGATCCGGGAATTTTCCAACGTGCCGATCATCATGCTGACGGCGAAGGACAACGATATGGATAAGATCATGGGGCTGGAATACGGCGCCGATGATTATATCACAAAGCCCTTCAATATTCTGGAGGTTAAGGCCAGAATCAAAGCGATCATGCGCAGAACATCCAGCCGGGACAGGGAAGCTTCCGGTCCAAAGACCGTAGTGAACGGAGATCTGAAGCTGGACTGCGACAGCAGGCGCGTTTACATCGCGGGCAGAGAGGTGAACCTGACCGCCAGGGAATTCGATCTGCTTGAGCTTCTCGCCCTGAACCCCAACAAAGTCTACAGCCGGGAAAACCTGCTGAAGCTGGTGTGGGGCAACGATTATCCGGGCGACGTGCGCACCGTTGACGTGCATATCCGCAGGCTTCGTGAGAAAATCGAAAGCAATCCGAGCGAGCCGAAATATGTGCACACCAAATGGGGCGTCGGCTATTTTTTCAGAAACTGATATAAAACTACCCGGCAGCGGCTGTTTGCTGCGGCAAATGGCTGCTGCAGGCTTCAGCCGGCCGGGAAGAAGGAAGCGCGAAAACGCTTCAGAATGGAAGGAAACATGCATGACAGGCTGAAGGGGCTGCTTTCAAAAATACCCGCTCTCAGGAGCGTAAAGGTCTATATCTTTCTGCTGCTGCTCGCGATGGGAATCATTCCCAGCTTCGTGATGCGCATCGGCATTCTTCAAAGCTATGAAGACCGGGCAGTATCCCTGCGCATTTCCGATACGCAGGCGCAGTTCACAATCATAGCGAACCATCTTCTGACAAACAACTATCTGCAGGATACCTCCAATGCAGCGATCAACGCGGAACTGGAGCAGATATCCACTCTTTATGACGGGCGTGTGCTCATCATCAACAACAGCTTTCACGTGGTAAAGGATACCTATGGAATCAGCGAAGGGAAAACCATCATTTCAGAGGAAGTGATCCGCTGCTTCAAGGGGGAAAATACGACCAACTATGAGCGCAGAGGCGGATACATTGAAATGACGATCCCGATCATGGATTCGGTATCAAGCGCCTCCTCTTCCGCTGATACGGCGCAGACATCCACCGCCACCGTGCAGGGCGTGCTGCTCGCCAGCGTTTCCACGAAAAGCATCCGGACGACGATGGAAATCATGAACCGCAATGCCCTGATCATTGAAATCGTGATGATCATTTTCATTTTCGGCATTTCGGTGGGCATTTCCTATATTCTGATTCGTCCCTTCAACCGGGTGACACAGGCCATCAACGAAGTGAAGAACAGCTTCACGGACGAGCCGATCAGCGTGAAGGATTACCGGGAAACCGAACAAATCGTGGACGCGTTCAATCAACTGCTGAATCAGATGAAGGTGGTTGACGATTCCAGACAGGAATTTGTCGCAAACGTATCCCACGAACTGAAAACACCGCTCACCTCCATGAAGGTTCTTGCCGATTCCCTGATGCAGATGGAGGATGCTCCCATTGAGCTGTATCAGGAATTCATGCAGGATATTGCGGCGGAAATCGATCGGGAAAACAAGATCATCAACGATCTCCTCTCGCTGGTAAAAATGGATAAGACTGCGGCGCAGCTTACCATCGAAACGGTGGACATCAACGAGCTGATCGAGCTGGTGCTCAAGCGCCTGCGCCCCATCGCAAGAACCAGAGATGTGGAAGTGGTATTTGAGAGCATCCGGCCTGTGAGCGCAGAGGTGGATGAGGTCAAAATCACGCAGGTCTTCACCAATCTGGTGGAGAACGCCATCAAATACAATAAGGAACACGGCTGGGTGAAGGTACTTCTGGACGCGGACCACCAGTTTTTCACGGTGGAAATCTCCGACTCCGGAATAGGTATCCCTGAAGCGGACTATGATCACATTTTTGAGCGTTTCTACCGCGTGGACAAGTCCCACTCCAGAGAAATCGGCGGAACGGGACTGGGCCTTGCGATCACAAGAAACGCCGTCCTTCTGCACCGCGGCTCCATCAGGGTCAGCAGCGTGGAGGGAGAAGGCACCTGCTTCACCGTAAAAATACCTCTCACCTACGTGAAACAGTAAAACAGGAGAGTCTATGTCAAAATTATGGAAAAGGGCCGTTTTCTGTTTTCTTCCCGCACTGCTTTTTCTTTTCAGCGGCTGCGGCCGTAACGCACAGGAAGAAACGGAAAGCGGGCAGGCCTTTGAGGTCTATTATCTGAATCGGGAGGAAACAACCCTTTCCTCTGAAACCGTTTATCTGGATGAAGAGTTGACGCAGGACGAGCAGATCAGCGCCCTTCTGACCGCTCTGCAGACCGCCCCGGAGGATGTTTCCCTGAAGGCGTCCGCCGGAACCTCTTTTCAGATCAACGGCTACAAGGTGGATGAAGGGCAGCTGAATATCGATGTCGACGAATCTTACCGGAAGCTGCCCGCCACAACGGAAGTGCTGGTCCGCGCTTCCCTCGTAAGAACCTTTGTGCAGGCAGAGGGCATCAATCACATCCTGATGACGGTTGCAGGAGAAAGCCTGACAGACACCTCCGGCACGGCAGTCGGGCCGATGACCGCCGATACCTTCATCGATAACGCAGGAGACGCCATCAATCCCAACGAAATGGTGACGCTCACGCTTTATTTTGCCAACGAAACCGGAGACCGGCTTGTGGAAACCACCCGGACACTGGAATACAACAGCAATATTTCGGTGGAACGGCTGGTGGTGGACTGTCTGGTAAACGGACCCGATACGGATCAGGCGTTTCCGACCATCAATCCGAATACCAAGGTGCTCGGCGTGACCTCGCGTGATGGAATCTGCTATGTAAATCTTGATGAGACCTTCCTGACGCAGGTTTATACCGTAACTCCGGAGGTTGTGATCTATTCCATCACCAATTCCCTTGTGGAGCTTACCAGTGTGAACAAGGTACAGATTTCCATCAACGGTCAGACGGACGTGGTTTTCCGGGAAACCTTCAACCTGGCAAATCTTTATGAAAGAAATCTGGATCTCATAGGAGATTCCACGGAAACGCAAACTCCGACAGAAACACAGACACAGGGAGGAAATTCATGAGAAGACCGCTCGCCACGGCAGCTCTCCTCTTTGTGGCAGCGGTCCGTATGATCACGCTTCTGCGGCCGCTGCCCGTTCCTGAGCCGGACCGGGAGGACGGTCAGTGGGCTGTATACACGGGCACGGTATCCGATATCGTCAGTTATACGGATACACAGTCCGGAAATCCCGTCAGGCTCGTTTATCTTGAGGATGCCGCATCTGAAACCGGTTCTGCTTCGCAGAACACCAATTTCAATTCTTCTTTTCAAATCATCTGCCGCCTCACCGAAAGTTCTTATCTTCCCGGAATCGGAAGCCGAATCCGCTGCGAAGGGGAAGTCAGCCATTTCCGTGAAGCCACAAATCCAGGAGAATTCAACGCCAAAGAATACTATAACAGACAGGGAATTGCCTTTGAGCTGCGGGATGCTGCCGTTACCGGCTCCAGTCAGAACGATTCCCTTTACCGGCAGACGCTCTGGCGGCTGAAAACCCATATGGGAAACGCCCTGGAAGCCCTTCTTTCTCCAGAAGACGCCTCCGTAATGAAGGCCATGCTCCTGGGAGACAAAAAGGGAATGGACCGGGAAATCAAGTCGCTGTATCAGGCTGCCGGCATTTCCCATGTGGTGGCAATCAGCGGCCTGCACATCTCCATCCTCGGCACCGGCGTATACAATCTTCTATCAGCCCTCTTCGACAGACTTCAGGCCGCCAGGCAGAAATTTCCTCCCGGAAAACGCGGCAGGCCATCTTCCGGAAAAGTTTCTTCCGGCAAAATTCCCGCCTGTGCCGTTTCGGCTTTCTTTCTGCTTTCCTTTCTCTTCATGACCGGCTTTTCCGCCTCTTCCATGCGGGCCGGAATCATGTTCGCGCTTTCCCTGACCGCCCGTCTGCTGGGGCGTACCTATGATACCGCGACGGCGCTGTCCGTCGCCGCCGCTCTCCTGCTGGTGGAAAATCCGGCCTGGATCGATGATACGGGCTTTCAGCTTTCCTTTACGGCGGCCTTCGCCGCTTCCGCCGCCGTTCCTGCCTTTTCCGATATGGATAATCTGAAGGACTGGCTTCTGAAACGGAAGAACGACGGAAACATCAGACGATATCAGGAACGTACCTCCCACAGTCTGAAGGATCGCCTTCAGAACGGCATATGCTCCGGGTTTCGTTCCAGCTTCTGCGTGAGCATGGTCACCCTTCCGCTTGTGCTTTCCTCCTTCTATGAGTGGAATGTGCTCTCTGTCGCCGTCAATCTGGCAGTCATTCCTCTCATGAGTGTGCTTTTGGGCGGCTGCATTCTGCTTGCCGTCTCCGGCAGCCTGATTCTTCTGCTCGGAGAGGAATGGCTTTTCCTGCTCACTCCGGCCGCTCTCCCTGTTCAGGCCATTCTTTTTCTCTATAAAATCCTGTGCCGAATCGGTTCGGCCGGAGGCCTCGGCCTGTTCCGCCCCGGCGTGCCGCAGCTTTGGCAGATCCTTCTTTTCTATGCCGGACTGCTCCTTGTGTTTCTTGGGGCAAAACATCTCCCCAGAATCGGCGGATATGCCGCCTGCGCGCTTCTATGCCTCCTTTTTGTCACAGGAAAGCCATCCGGGACACAGGTCACCATGCTGGACATCGGACAGGGCGACTGCATCCATATCCGTTCGCAGAACGGCAGGCATTATCTCTGTGACAGCGGAAGCACCTCAAAGCTGCAGGCCGGGACCTGGCAGGTCATTCCCTTTCTGAAGCATCAGGGCGTGAACCGTCTGGAACTGATTTTCGTAAGCCACTGTGATTCTGACCACATCAGCGCCATTTATGAGATTCTGGAATGGGCCGGGGAAGGAAACCTGCAAATCGGCGGACTGGTTCTTTCCGCCTCGGGTCCTGAGGATGAAATGCGCGCCTCTCTCATCGCTGCCGCAAAGAAAAACGGCGTTCCCGTATACCGGATGGAAGCCGGTGACGAGATCCGCCGTGGAAATACCATTTTTCAGGCAGTCTATCCTTTTTCTTCTGAAAATACTTCTTCCCCTTCCGGGGATAACAGTTTCTCCTCCCCGGTCTCTTCCGACAGGAACGCTTCCTCACTGGTTCTCCGTTTTTCGGAAATCCGCAGCGAAAATCCTGAGGCTTTCGCAGGAAACGCTTCCGCCCCATCACTTCCCGGGGAAGTCTTCTCCCTTCTTCTCACCGGAGATGTGGAGGCTTCCGGCGAAGCGGAAATTCTGTCCGCCTGTCCGGAACTCGTATCCGGCTGTACCATACTTAAGACCGCGCATCACGGCTCAGACACCTCCACCACACAGGAATTTCTGAATGCCGCATCCCCGCAGGCCGCTCTGATCTCCTGCGGGAAGGACAATTCCTACGGCCATCCCCATGAAGAGGTGCTCTCCCGCTTCCGCAGTGCGCACATTCCCGTCTTCATAACGGCGGAATGCGGCGCGATTACCGTCCGGGAAAGGGACGGAAGGGTAACGGTGGAAACCTTTCGCTGAGCAGCCGGCGGAAGCATGACGAAATTCAGCCCGCTATGATGATGCCTCCATCGTTTGCGTACATGCTGCTGATGCCTGCCGTATTCAGGATATACGAACCGGCAAAAGACACTTTTTCCATGATCATGTCCCTGACCCACTCCGCCTTTTCCGGATTGTTACAGTGGGAAATCATCAGATATTTTTCCTGGGGATTTTTGATCTCATCCGCCACAAGTCCCGCCATCCGGATGAGGGCCTTCTTCAATCCTACAGCCTGTCCGCGCTGAATGATGGTTCCTTCCGGCGTGGCTCCCATGACCGGCTTGATGTTCAGCGTGGAGGCGACCAGGGCCTTCACTCCGGTGAGCCTTCCGTTCTTTCTCAGCGTTTCCAGATTGTTCAGGACAAACCAGGTATTCATTTCATCCCGGAAAGCCTCCAGCTTTTCCACGATTTCCTCAAAAGGAAGTCCCTGCTCCTCCAGCTGCATGGCCGCAAACGCGATCTGCGTCTCTCCGCAGGAGGCGGATTTGGAATCAATCACATGGATTTTCTTCGCGTCCCTGCCGTATTTTTCCTCAAAAAGATTCTTTCCGAGCAGCGCGCTGTTATGGCTGCCGCTTAAGTTTGCGGAAAGGGTGACCACATAAACATGCTCCGCATCCCCTTCATAGCTCGTTCTGTAACGTTCCGGAGACGGACAGGAAGATCTGGGACAGATCGGACATTCCGCCACCTTTCTCAAAAATTCCTTCTGATCAAAGTTCTCATCATCCAGAATCCGCCAGTCTCCTACCTCAAGGCCAAGGGGTACTCTTTCAAAATGGCTGTCGCCCTCCAGTTCCTTCGGCAGTTCGCAGCAGCTGTCCACAACGATCTTATAGCTCATATTATAATATCCTCCGATTTTTGTCACTTGAATATGTGGTTTTTATTACCACATATAATAACACCGATATTTACATCTTGTAAAGATTATTTCCAAAAGAAATCTCAAAGCTGCGGTTATTTTTTTATAGCCATCCCGCCATGAATCGTGTAAAATAAAAGAGCCGTTCAGAAACGGCTCTGCATAAAGAAAAGGAGATCGCCATGATCGCACTTCAGATTAAGGATGTCAAACATTTTATGGGCCGGCTTCTCGGCACGGATTTACTGGATTCCTTCCTGCTGGAGGAAGCCGTCGTTTCCACCTATAATACGTTTACCATAGACGGCCGGATGAACCGGGCCTTTTTTTCCAGGGAAGAATGGGAAGAGCCCTCCATCCGCCCTTATGATTTTTCCCCCTGGAAATCCATGCGCCCCATTCTGTTCGAGCTGATCCGTGGCAGAAAAACGCCCGTCAGCTTCCGTTTCACCCTGCACCTCATGCCCCAGTATGTTCCCGGCATCCTGAAGCCTTCCGAAACCACCGTCACGGAGGATCAGGTAAAGGCTCTCGTTCTCACCTGCAGATATGAAAACGGCACGCTGACTCTTCTGACCGGGACATCCCTGCACACCTTTCTTCCGGACAAAAGCGCGGATGTGCTCTGGGACCGGACGGTTAAGGCATTTCTGAACAAACGGGAAGTCGGATATGACGAGCTGTAGAGGTGTTATTTTCCGAAACTGTTCCGCATAATTTTTTCTCAGAAAGGCATACTGTACCCATATAAACATGCTGCTGGCCAGCGGCTGATTGACGCGAAACCGTCTTCCGCCGGCGCCTGCGGCGGAAATGGAGCCAGATATGGATTATCTGAATGCATTCTGGATCGGCGGGCTGATCTGCGCCCTGGTTCAGATTCTGATGGAAAAGACAAAACTGATGCCCGGCCGGATCATGGTGCTTCTGGTCTGTACCGGAGCCGTTCTGGGCGCTCTGGGAATCTATGAGCCCTTTCTGGAACTTGCGGGAGCAGGCGCCAGCGTGCCGCTTCTTGGCTTCGGCAATACCCTGTTTCAGGGCGTGAAGAAAGCGGTGGATGAAATGGGCTTTCTCGGCCTGTTTGCGGGAGGTTTTCAGGCCGGCGCCGTGGGCTGCGCCGCTGCTCTCATTTTCGGCTACCTCGCCTCTCTGATTTTCAATCCGAAGATGAAAAAATAGCGGGTATCCCACAGGGTACCCGCCTGAAGACAGTCCTGCTTTCGCATCCATTACTCTCCGGATGCCTCCACCAGCACCGCTCCGCCGTTCAGATCCATCTCACTGTCGTACAGAATCCCGTCGTAATATTCCAGAAGAAGCTGTACCACGCGGCTGTAGCTTTTCATGCCGTCGGAAACACCGTTGATGACCAGGGTGGTTTCCGTGAACTGGTTGGAAGCAGCCTTCACCACCGCAGTCTCCACCACTGCGTTTTCTTCCACCCTTTCCCAGGCTTCAGAAGTCAGGAAAATATCATCCGCGCGGACGCTTTTTGCGAGCGAAACGGAACCGAATTCCTGCTTTCCGGAGGCCTTCTTGTATTCCTTTTCCACATAGTTCAGCACGCTCAGGTACCCGCTGTAGCGGTAAAATGGATCCTCCGAATTGATGCAGGCGAGAAAACCGATGAAATTCGCATCGTCCTCATAGATGAAGCCCTTCAGATGCGCCAGTTCATGGCAGAGGGTGGCGGGTACATTTGCGATATACATGCTTGTATTGTAATTCGCTTCCATGGAAAACGGGAAGTAATATCCCATCATATACTGCTGGCTCAGGAAATCGGATGCGGTGATCCCCTTTGCCTGAGGATAATAACCGGAAAGCAGTTCGTATTCTTCCCCAAGTCCCTGCATCGCCCGAACAGCCTCCTGTTTCATGTCTCCCTGATAGACCAGAAAACCTTCCCCATCCCGCTCCATCTGCTCCGTCAGCGCATTCAGCTCCTCCACGATGTGATTTCTTACCTGGATCAATTCCCGGTCCGTATAGGTTCTCTGCGCCTTCTGTGCCATATATGTTTCGTCGAATTCAGAAGCGTGGTACAGAATAAAGCAGTTCCAGGTCATGATCATGAAAACCGCCAGGAAGCCCCAGGCATACACCTGGAAAAAAGCGGAAATGAGCATCTTTACTCTCCCTTTTCGTACAAGAATGCGCATAAAGCCCATTACAATGGCTGCGGCCGTAAAAAGAACAGCCAGAACAATCATCCCCTCTCCCACGGAAAAGGGAAAGACCGACATCAGCCTTCCGTAAAGGTTGACAGAAAGCGGAAACAAATGCTTCACATGCCAGTCACAGAACGCCTGGCTGTTCCACGCGATCACATTCACCGCCGCCGTCAGAAGAAGTAAAGCTGCCCATATTTTTTTCCTCATGCAATCCCCCGATTTCTTATACCCGACAAAACCCTCCTGTTTCTTTCTACTTATAACTATACCCCTCGGGGGAGGAGAAAACAACCGAATCACAGAAAAGCTAGAAAGTGTTCACACCGCATTTACATTTCCGACACAGTTTCCCACCGGTCATTTTTCGAGAATCCCTGCCAGCCCTGCCGCAAGCTCCTCAACGATGGTCCGGATGCTCTTTCGGCCGCATTCCAGAGTATAGTCCGCATACTTTTCGTAGAGGGGGATTCTTTCCTCATACAGATCCAGAAGAGTCTGCCCCTCTTTCAGGGCCACGCCCCGTTTTTTCAGATCCCCCAGCCGGCTTTCAATTTCCGAGAAGGAAAGCTTTAAATAGACCACAATTCCCGTCTGCTTCAGATGCTCCATCGCCTGCGGGCCGTATATCACACTTCCGCCCGTGGCGATAACACTTCCATTCTTTTCAAGACTGCTGTTGATTTCATTTTCCACAGCAAGAAAGCCGTCCAGCCCCTTCTCGGAGATGATCTCATGGAGCAGCTTTCCCGTTTTTTCCTGGATGACCAGATCGGAATCCAGAAAGCGGCGGCCCATATGCTTGGCAAGGACCACTCCCACCGTGCTCTTTCCCGCCCCCGGCATTCCGATCAGGACAATGTTCTCATCTCTGCGCATGCTCAGTTTTCCAGCGCGGCAATGACTTCCACCTCACAGAGCACGTTCTTGGGAAGCGCTTTTACCGCCACGCAGCTTCTTGCCGGCTTCTCGGT
>ERZ894229.349-NODE-349-length-43242-cov-10.5229_pt1 | contig 43242 bp, 47 predicted proteins | sample MGYA00380295_ERZ894229 | MGnify/ENA primary metagenome ERZ894229 (study PRJEB32331, sample SAMN06328479) | human gut metagenome | biome: human gut microbiome; feature: stool | host: Homo sapiens | collected 2014-09-17 ... | reverse complement strand
GGTGGTGATGCACCATCATCTGCGGTCAAGCTGCACTTTTTGAGCGGCGTACGCAACTGGCTCACCGGCTGACCCGCAGCAGGCCGGGTAAACAATACTACCTGGGGGCTGGCTACCCCAGATTGGTGATTTTCGTTTGACCAAAATTGGCGATTTTCTCCTGACCCGGAGTGGTTAATTTCGCCCGACCCTAACACACATTATCTAGAATCTGAAAAAGCAGATGTCAGCCAGAAGTGCGAAAAGACCGCCGCAAAACTTTAATATTTTGCGACGGTCCCTTGAGGCCATGTTAAGAAACATATCAAATTAGTGTACATGCCCATTTAGATTAGTTAAAATGCATGTTCAACAGAGCTGATACGGCGAAAGAAATAATTTGTATCAAAATAATGAATATTCCGTTCACATAATGCAGCTTTTTCGGACTTTCAGTGCAGGGCATCCGGAAATCCGGTGCAGTGATTCCGGCTGCCAGTGCAGCCCTCTATAATGGTCTTATGCACGAGCTGATCGTGTAAATACATTATGGAGGTCGATAATTATGGTTGATTATCGAGAGATCATCCGGCTCAAGTCAACAAAGCCGGAAATGAGTAACACGATGATTGCTTCCAGTGTCGGCAGTTCAAGGAATACTGTCTCTGAAGTCTGGAAGCTTGTCCAGGAAAAGGGGCTGTCCTGGCCGGTCCCGGCCGCCCTTACCAACCGGGATCTGGAACAGATCCTGTATCCTGAACGCACCCGCAGGGAAGGGAGGCTTATGCCGGATTATGAATACGTTTATAATGAACTCGCGAAGCCCAACGTGACCCTCACGCTCCTGTGGGCAGAATACTGCGCGAAATGCGAGGCTGCCGGGGCGATCCCCTATCAGCACACCCAGTTCAATGAAAAGTACCATGCCTACGCTGCGTCCAAAAAGGCAACGCTGCGGATCAGCAGGAAACCCGGCGAACTCATGGAAGTGGACTGGGCCGGCAGCACCCTGGCGGTTACTGACAGCATCACCGGGGAGCCTGTCACCGCGTATGTCTTTGTCGCCTGCCTCCCCTGCAGTATGTACAGCTATGCGGAAGCGGTCCCCGACATGAAGACCGCCAGCTGGATCCAGGCGCACATCCACGCATACAGCTACTTTGGCGGCGTCACCCGGATCCTTACGCCTGACAATGCAAAGGTTGCGGTCGTTAAGAACACCCGCGCGGAGCTGATCCTCAACCGCTCTTACCAGGAGATGGCGGAATACTATGGAACGGCCATTGTTCCCGCCAGACCGGTCTCCCCGAAGGATAAGGCCTCTGTCGAGGGCACGGTCGGCGTCCTGTCAACCTGGATCGTGGCATCCCTGCGCAATGATAAGTTCTTTTCCTTTCAGGAACTGAATGAGGCCATCCGTATCAAACTGGACGAGTTCAACAGCCGTCCATTTCAAAAGAGGAAAGGCTGCCGGCTCTCCGCATTCGAGGAAGAAGAAAAGGCATTTCTCCTGCCGCTTCCATCCACGCCGTATGAGACAGCCGTATGGTCTTCGGAAACGGTCCAGCCGGATTACCTGGTCACAGCAGGCGGCTGCCGGTACTCCATACCATATGAATATATCGGCAGGAAGGTTGATATCCGGACAACAGAGAAATGCGTGGAGGTTTTTTACCACAACCAGAGGATTGCGTCCCATGTGAGGGTTTTTAATACCGCGGATCCGGTCTATGTACCGGAGCATATGCCGGAAGCCCACCGGCGTTACCTTAATTATAATGAAGAAAGCTTCCGGCAGTGGGCGGAAGATATCGGTCCGTCAACAGGGACCGTCATCCGTACCTTCCTCCACGCACACAGGACCCCGCAGCAGGGATATAAAAGCTGCGCGTCCATGATGAAGCTCGCCGACCGGTTTACACCGGCCAGGCTGGAGGCAGCCTGCGCCAAAGCGCTTACCTATACGCCGAACCCGAGCCTGAAAAATATCACCACCATCCTCCGAAACGGACAGGATAAGGTAAAAAACGGTACCCCGCCCCGGACAACCGGCAGCCATGGGCTGACACGCCGCGCGGCCCGTGAGAAGGGAGGTGTCCAGGCATGACCGTACAGTCTACGATCGACAAGCTCCGCGAACTGCGGCTTTCCGCCATGGCAGGCGCGTTCGAAGACCAGTGCCGTGCGGGAGGGCTCCAGGGACTCAGTTTTGAGGACCGCTTTGGGATCCTTGTAGACCGTGAGTGGGAATCCCGCAGGAACAACCGTCTCGCCCGGCTCATCCGCAGCGCGGGGTTCCGGTATCCGGGCGCGTGTATGGAGGATATCGAATACCATGCGGACCGGAAACTGGACCGCGGGAAACTGCTCCGCCTGTCAGGCTGCGGCTACATCCGCGACAGCCGCCATATCATCATCATGGGGGCATCCGGCAGCGGGAAAACATATCTTTCCAATGCCCTGGGTGTTGCCGCGTGCCGGAACGGTTTTACCGTCCGGTATGTCCGGATCCCGGACCTGCTGAACGGGCTGGCTGTCGCGCGGGGAGAGGGCACTTACCTGAAAATGATCCGCTCATACCAGAAAGCCGACCTGCTGATCATTGATGAATTCCTGCTTACGCCGATGACGAACGAGCAGGCGAACGACCTGCTTGAGGTCATTGAGCCACGGGCAGAGCGAGGTTCCATTATCTTCTGTACCCAGTTTGAACCGGACGGCTGGCATGAACGGATCGGGTCACCGGAGTATGAGACCCTCTGTGATGCTGTCATTGACAGGATCCGTCCCAATGCTTATGAGGTCCTGATCGAGGGAGCTGTATCCATGCGGGAACGCCATGGCGTGAAAGCCCCCGGAGCCGGAGAGGCAGGTGACGGCGATGCTGTATGACGGCTACAACGCATGGGATGAATGTCCGGAAGCCGATGACTGCGAGCTGATCCGTTCCTTTCTTGAACTGGTGGACGCAATGGTCAGGGATATCCAGCACCTTAAGGCTGAGACGATCCGGGCGAGATACCGGTTTGCCATGGAAACGGATCCCGAGCGGAAACAGATCACAACAGTTGATATCCTCTCAGATCTGGACATGCCGCATTATGACAGCCTGGCATATCAGGAGTTTTCCCGGATCTGTTATGATGGGGGAGACCCCATGGCCTTTAAGGAGTTCACAAACTCCATGGTGCAGCTCGCGAAGGGGATCGACGACGGCCGGTATTAAGTTGACAAGGTACCATTATGATTAACTGCATTCCCTTCCGGAAGGCCTGCACTGGCTTACCGGAAGGGATGCACCTGATCAGCGAAAAGTGTGCACTTTGCAAACGGAATATTCAATAATTCTGAAAAACACAAATTTCTTATGACGTTAGTTATTTGACCACTTTAATCCATAATCGCTCAATTCACTTACAATGTCTAATAACTTTCTATCATATTCTTCAGTATGCACTTTGTAATCAACTGGCAAGTATATCAGTTGGTCAAGCAATTTTTCCACCTTGATGTTAGTCTCGCGGTTCAATGTTGGTAGGATGGGACTTTCAAAACCACCTTGCCAAGTTCGGTGTACGGCAAGATTTTTACTTTTCCTCAGAGTAACAAGCAACCTTTTTTTTAATTCCTCAGCCTGAAGAGAAGTCATTCCCTTGTGGCTCCAGCATGTCCCGCCGTGTTCCCAGGGGCGTTCACTATCAAATTTATCGTGAAATACTTGAAGCTTATATATGTCTCTTTCTTCCCATATTGGCATACACTCATCTTCTAATTCAAATATATACAGATGAAAGTGTCCAAAAAGTTCGTGTAAAATAAATGCTTCGGTTTCTGCAAAATCAATCGGTGTCTCTCCAGGAAACCCTACAATAAAAGAAACAATTGTATCGATTGAACTTTCCTTAAAATATTGATTAACACGTCTGTTATTTTCTGCAGTTGATCGTTTGTCGATATATCTCAACACCTCATCGCTCATGGACTCAAATCCAAATTTAAGAGAAACACAGCCGCTTTTTTCCAGCTTACGCACAAATTCGTGTGAAATCGGTATATCTGTTCTGGCATTGGCCTTCCACTTTATGTTGAGTGCAGGCAGCTGATCTAGAAGTAGGCTCATTCGTTGTGGTGGAATAAAAAATGTCGAATCTACCACTTGAATTTCTTTTGCGCCATTTTCATTTATGTACGTTTTCCATTCAGCTAAAATTTTTTCCGCGGACTTACTGCGAAACCGCTCCATACCTACCGACCATGCGCAAAACTTACAGTGAAAAACACAGCCTCTTACTGATTCATACATTACGACATCTTGCTGTTTATTATATTTTGTGCATGGTAGTTCTTCTATGGCCTCTTCTTGAACTGCGCACGAAACAAATTTGCCTTCATCTCGGTAAATAAGGTTTGGAATTTCATGCAAATTGTGGTCTTCACTTAAAAGGTGTTTTATCAATAGCGGAAGTGCGGTTTCACCATCTCCAACAATAATATAATCGATTTCCGGATGCTGCTCCATCAGTTTTTCTTTTTTCAATGAAGCATATTTTCCACCTAAAACTAAGTGAGTATAGGTGAATGTTTCGCGAATCCACTTCAATGCCAAATTCAGCATATGTTCGCTCCACATAAATGTCGTGGACAAACAAATGACTTTAGCTTCCTTTGTGTCAATTTTCTCGCTATTCCATACCAGGTTCAGATTGAGTGATTCAAATTGAATGTTATGGCTATTAAGTATGCTCTCAAGGACACGTGTAACAAGAGTATCTGCTCTTTTATTGCTTTTGCGAAAAACTGGTTTAGAAGCATACGATAGATTTAACGGGTCATAAGAGGTGTCTCCCATGGAATACATTTCAGTGATGTCAGAATCTGTGAATCTGCGATCGAAACGAGTTCCAATTAAATCCCCGTCGGATAATCCGCTTGGCCCAATACCTGATAGTAGTATAACATCGATAGTCATTATTGATCCTCCGACTATGTCCATTCAGAAATTGTTCTCTCGGAATATTCCCATTTGTGACCGTGGGTTATCGCACTACAGTTACAATACTCGCAAAATGGAATTGGCTGTTGAAGAAAGGCCAAGATACTCTGTGCTGAAATCTTATTTTGATAAATATCCACATAATCTTTCTCGGTTACTGGAAAATCAAAATCAAAAAATCTATTGAAATGGTGTACACTCGCAACGATTGGGCACGGGTAAAGTTTCCCATCAGATAAATTCGTGCAACTGCTACAAGTACAAAGTTGGTTGAAATTGAGAATTCTATCCTGTTTCCCAGCACGATCCAACACTAAATGATGAAATGTCTTTTCTTTTAATAGCGAGTTTGACGATACTGTAACCGTTGCTCCTCGTCTTTGCGCAGCAAGAATGGCTTTTTCATAATCAAAAGGAATCGGGTATTTTGTAACATGGATTGTTATTCTATTGTTTACACAGCTTTGCCAAAAGCTATCCGTCATGCTTCCCAGCTTTATTCCATTTGTCACCAAAAGGATGTTGGAGTCCGGACAAGCAAGTCTAGCAAGTCCCAAAATGTTTCCAACGCATGGGTGGAGCAATGGTTCTCCACCCATGAGACGGAGGCATTTAATTTTCTTATCGAATAGACGTGAAATCTGCATTATATCTCGCTTGAATGTATCGATTTGAATAAAAGATGGTTCTGCTATGGGAGAAAAATGAGAACAGCCCTTGCAGTTCAAATTGCAATGTTCAGTTAGAGAAATCTCCAAATACTCTAAGTCCATCATTTTCATCCCTCCTTAGTATTAGCTTTGATTCTATATTCTGAAATAGCTTGGTTCAGTATCTCCATATTTTCAGGAAAGCGGTCAAATTCGAAACTGATACCACCACTATAACTAGTCCTTTTCACCCAATCAATAAAATCAATTTGCTCGTTGCAATCAGGAATAGTACGGTATAAGAGAGATGCGGTGTGGCAGTGCCGAACAATCTTTGGCCTTCTGTCTATTTCGTTAAACGAGTCCTTCTCAACCTGAAAATGAAAGTAATCCATAACAATGCCAAAATTTTGCTCATTGACATCGTCAGTTAACTTCATCGCCTGTGACAGGGTATTAATATGATTACTCTGTGTTCTATTCAAAGGCTCGATACATATTTCGATGTTGAACTTTTGTGCCAATTTTGCAGTTTCTTTACAAAATTGGCACAGTCGTTTCCGTGCCATCTCGTACGTAATTCCGCGACCAATATTTCTTGCAGCTGCATTCCCGAATACAACCACACTAACTCCCAACTGCTTTGCCCTTCTAAAGCCCACCTCGAGATAGCCTGCTAAGGGTGTCATGGCAAAATCAGTTTCTACGATTGAAATTTTCTTGGGGAGTAGTTGGGTCATCACAGGGCACTTAATCGATCGTTTTTGAATGAATTCAGATAATGCCACAAACGCATCATCGTCCATAGAAGCTATATCTGCAAACGGAAACTCAAAATAGTCTGCTGAAATATAATCAGTTAACTCTTTCTGGTTTAGTTTCAAGCAGACTCCAACCTCTATTCGCTGTTTACCATTTTTCTTTAAGTAGCTCAAAAAAATCCTCCTCATTCACCGGAAGATTAACACAGATTCCAATCCAATCAGAATAATAAATCGCATTGATTGTCTCTGCGCAAGTCAAACCATCAAAATAATCAGCACAGGGTTGAGTTCCGTTTTCAACCGATCTTAAGAAATTGTCAATTGTCAACCAGTGGGAATCTACCTTTGCTAAACATTCCTCGACTCGATATGTTGTATTAGGTTTTCCGAATTTCAAGGAATATCTAGGACTCTCTGCAGTGATTGAGAAGATATCTTCTGGGATTTCGTTTTTGGTAAACTTCAGTTTTCCGACTTCATCAAAAACCATTTTTCCCAATGTCCCAGATATTTCTAGGCGGTTTGTTCCAGGCGTTTCTCCAGTGGAACTGATGAGCGTACAGCAAAAGCCTTCATCATAATATAGATTTGCAATCACGCTGTCATCAACTTCGGTCCTATGATAGACTCCATAACCAACCGATGAAAGTATCTTCTTGGGGCGGCCAAACAAATAGCAAATCATGTCAATATTATGAACACACTGATTTATTAGAACGCCACCGCCTTCACCACGCCAAGTTGAGCGCCATTCACCGATGTCGTAGTATTTTTGCGGGCGATACCAGTCAGTAATTTGCCATACGCAACGTTTTAACGTTCCCAGCTGCTTTTGAGAAATTACTTCTTTAATCTTCTGAAAAATGGGCATCGCGCGTTGATTGAACAAAACGCCAAAAGATAGCTTAGAATTCAACAAATGGGGTTGAATCTTCTTAATAGCTAATGCATCTACACCCAGAGGCTTATCTGACAAAACATGTATACCCCGCTTTACCGCTGCCAAGGCAATAGTGGGGTGTAAATAATGCGGTGTGTCGATGATTACCGCATCAATTACACCTGCGTCAAACATCTGCTCATAATCATTATAGTGTGCACAAGCACCTAGAGGATCAGTTTCCTCAAATCTTGTACTATCTATATCACATAGTGCACAAAGACTACTGTTTTCAAATGGTTTCTGAAAAAAATAGGCGACATACTTGCTGCCTTGTCTTCCAACACCAACAATCCCAACACGTATCATTTTCAACCTCTCACTTTACTAACTTTTCAATTGCGATTTGCACAGAATCCAAGGCCAATTTCACCCCATGGTCTTTCTTTTCCAACTTTTAATTGCAACCATGCAACCGCAATGAAAATGCTCGGTGCAAATATAAACAACAAAAGTCTGAGCCTGTCTCCAACAGAAAAGAAAGGTAACGCCTGTTGATACATCGGCAGACGGCATTTTAAGGTTTCTCTAAGTCTAACTCGCTGCTCCTTATCGGGTATTTCACCGACCTTAACAAACCAGGCCTGACAATTCTTTAGAATTCCCCGGCTTAGAAATTCTGCATTTGTAACTGCGGAAAACGGGGAGTGCTCTAGGTTTCTGCGTTCCAATTCATTGAGTATTTCTATTTCAATACTAACTCGTTGTTTCATAACATCAGAACTTAGGGAATGGGTAGTGGAGTTTTTATGTACTCTATAGTGGTACAAGTGCTCAGGTAAAATAGCAGTAGACTTCATATAGTATCCGATTACTTTTACGAAGAAAATGTCCTCATAGGCAGTCTTTTCTGGAAAATACAGCGCATGCCGTTGGACAATGCTTGTTCGCAGTAAACTAGTCCACCCGCGTGGAGCGAATTTCATCTCGACTCGATTATCTTTATGGTGCTTACAGTAATAACAGCATGTACGATCATAATCTCCCTGCTTAGCTAGAACATATAATTTTTCGTACATTTGCGGATCTACCCAGTCGTCTGCATCACAGTACGATAAGTACTCTCCTGTAGCATGTCGAAAGCCTACATTTCTAGCCCCACCTTGTTTTAGATTCTCTTTTAACGTTATGCCTGTTATACGGTTCGGATAAAGACACTCGTATTCTGCAACAATATCTTGCGTGCCATCGGTGGATGCGTCATTGACAACAATGACTTCCAAATCTTTTAGTGTTTGACATATTAGACTGTCCAGACACTGGCGGAGATATGCTTCACCATTATATACACTAACCACAACGCTTACTTTTATGCTGTTATTTCTCACGTTTTACCAACTCAATCCACTTTTCAGAAATTTTGCTAACATGATAGCTATCGCGAATAGCAGATGCGTTTCTTCCCATTATGGCAGCATGATCCGGGTTTTCAATTACGTAACGCATTGCTTGTGCCATGGCTTCTTCGTCTCTAACTGGGACGAGTAATCCGTTTTCCATGTGGCGGATCATCATCCGTGCTCCACCTGCGGGACAATCTGTACATACCACTGGCATTCCAATAGCCATGGCTTCGAGCATCGAATTTGATATTCCTTCATAATCAGAGAATGAAACAAACATAGCTGCATTCTTTATTTTTGAATGCACGCAACTATCATGCGCCCTCAAAAACACTCTTGACGTAAGGTTGTTTTCTTCAATATATGTCTTGACTGCATCATATTGGTTTCCCTTACCATAGATTGCCAGTACATATTGTGGATACTCATTCATGATTATCCGAAACGAATTAATCAAGCCGATTAGATTTTTTTGCCTGTCGATTCGACAGTAAGTCACAATTTCATTGTTCCGCAATCCTTCGTATGGTTCTGGGAGATCTTCTTTTACCGGATTGGGTATTAGAACACCTATTCTTTGTATTTTTTCAGGATAATACTGCATTTCTTCCTCTGTTTGGAAAACACATGCATCGGCACGTGCATACAATCGATTACGATACTTTCGGATATGGGGTTGCACATTATCCCTTCCAGGGTGGTTGCGTTCAGAAATAATGCATCGGTTGGGCAATCCTCTTGCTGCAAGCAAAGTAGCCACGTTTGGGTTGTCCATAAAGGAAATAATTACGTCTTCCGGATACTCTTGAAAGCAATGACGCATGAATCCACAGTAACGATAGTAAAGAGCATGCAGATCAGTCATTGCAGCAGTAAAATCCGCAAGTGATGCGTGGAATCTGCGGCTTACTGAACCAACCATTTTTAGTGCACAGTCGACAAAAAAATCAGCAACTTTATATATAATTTTTCGCAAATCAAATGGGTAGCTTTCTGGATAATCTTCAAAAGAGAACACCTTTACATTTGGCGGCAAATCGAATTCGATCTTGTTTTTCTTAATCATTAGTATTTTAACATCTAAGCCGCATGCCGCCATCTCCCGTGCAAGAACGGATATAACCCTCTCGCAACCACCAATCCTTAAAGAATCGTAAACAAATAAGACACCTGGATTATCATTGTTCCTCATATAAATCTCTTTTCGTATTATTCGTTGGTAATTGAATCCAACTTCCCATCTCCAAAGCGAAACCCTCGGGATCGAACGTGTCAAAACCCGCACCAGGGAAAAAAGTAAACTCCCCAAACCATGCGCGCTCTTGTGAAACACAGAAATCCACCCTGACATGAGGAAAACCAATCGACATGGCCGCAGCCGCAGCTTTCATTTCTTCGTAACAGTCTGGTTTTTTTGGAAATCCCCCGAGAGGTAAATAACCATAGCGCACAGGGAGACGCTCGAGGTTTTCATTGCAGAAATAACTGCGTGGTTCATCTCGAAGTCCAATCATATCTGTGACTGTCAGGATTTCCACTGCCTTTACTACACCATTAAAGCAAAAGAATTTATAGTCTAAAGGTGCACCATGGTTTTCTGGGAATAGCTCCTCACAAAGCAAACATGCTGGTCCTGCTTCGTAGACCCACTCCATCTTTGCTGCATAGTAGGGTACGCGCAACACAGCACCAAGAGTTTTCTTTGTTTGATGAAAAGGCAGAGTATGTTTATCCTGTACGATCAGGTTTAGTCCACTAGCGTGAGCTGCTTTAATGATGAATGAATCAGGGAGATCCGAGAAATCAATTTCTTCCTCAGAGTTCCACACAGCGAGTAGAGGATGTAGCATATGTGCATATCCACACTTTTTCACGTGATTCCGTGCAGTAAATTTATTGGCACACAGAGAGGCACTTGGATCTCGCCAATATAGCTTAAGCCACTGGAGTTTCTCATTGTAGGAGAGTGGCCTAGCTAAATCGGGCAATTTACCAACACGCTCTAAATACTGCGAACGCAAAAAAACTTCAGGGTCTCCATTGGGATAAATGTTTACGTTTTCGTCAAGGGATAACCAATTTAAAATCTTTTCTAGCCGTTTTAAGCCGGTATTTTGATCAAGCATACTATCACCCTACAACAGAATGCAAATATGTATCCCACTTTTTCACGTACTGGTTCATAGACAATTCGCTAACTAGACCCTTTCCTGATTGGGCCATTTCTTGCCAAAGTGAGTGATCCTCTATTAACCTTACCATAGCTTCAGCAAATCTCGTCACATCACCCACGGGAACCAATAATCCTCGTTTTTCGTGATTCAAAACAAATGCCGGTCCTCCTGAGCGGCAGTCTGTAGCAACACAGGGGACAGACAGCGCTACGGCTTCTGCCAAGGCGTTTGGCATTCCTTCGTAGTTTGAGGTTAAGGCAAACAAACTTGCAGTCCGAACCTTTTCGTGTATGTTTTTAACAGGATCGTTTAACACAACCTTATCCCCAATACCGATTTGCTTTGCATAGTGGCTTAACTCTGATTTTAGACCATAGTCCATTCCATACATCACAAGACGATAATCAGGAAAACGCTTTTGAAAAAGGAAAAAACTATCGATTAGCATTTTCTGATTTTTTTGCTTTTCGTATCGTCCAACTGAGATTATTACCTTATCGCGAGCTATGTTCTCATCTAGAGGCAAACATGTTAATACAACGGGGTTGGGAATGACCATCGAACGTCTTTTAACATGGTTTGGGAAATAGTCTCTTACTTGTGTTGTCTGAAATACACATCCCCGAGAAATGGAGAAAGCCAAATCCCGTTTTCTGCGTTTTTGGGGATGATCGGGTTTGTGCCAAGGACTATTTCGTTCGCATGCAATGTGTGGCACTTTGCAGAGAAGAGCAGCCCATGCCCCGTATATGTTCATATTTGACAAGAAGGATACTAAAACATCCGGTTGTTCTTGCTTAATCGCAGAGCTTAGGATAGATATTCGGGACCAATCACGAATTAGTTTTCCGCAAATTACGTGGTTGACACTTGGCCAGCGATTTAAGGCGATAATCCTAACAGAGGGAGAAAGCGAAAAAAAGTGGGCGTTACGATCTCCATTGAGACAAATCACACTTGTTTCGTGCCCCAAACTGGAAAGGCCGTTAACCAAAACTGACAGTACCTTTTCCGCTCCACCAGCTCTAATATCCATAATAAGAAAGCTAATTTTCATAAACAACTTTTTCGTCTGATACTACTTTGTTAAATGAACCTAACCTTTTTTCGTATCTACTAAAGAAGTCTTCGCGCGTCATCGCATATATTATGAAATCCCAATACGCTCCGTTATAGTATCGATAATCTTTCAACCTTGCTTCTTCGCAAAATCCTGTTTTCTGGTTTGCAATCATACTATCATCGTTGAATGCGTAAACTTCTGAGTATATTTTACGCAAATTATAATGTCTGAACAGCATTTCCATAAAACGCAACACTGCTATTCCACCGTAACCGCAATTACGGAATGGTTTTTCGATATAACCCATTATTTTTATGTGACCATCATTAGGGGAGTACCCATAAGAGATGATAAAGCCGACAAAAGCACCAGTAGAGGTTTCTTCAATAACTAAAGTATCTCGATAACTGTGGCTGAGTGCTTTTTCAAATGTAGTAGGGAAGCGTTCAGGAGAGTTCAGATTCACCAGATCAAAAAGATTATGCTGTTCATTGTAGTCACTGTATACCCTATAGAAAATAGGATAATCACGACTTGGATCAAAACGACGTAAACTAATCAAGCTCATTTTATCCGTCCTCTTATTGATAGCCGTTGTTTTTTTCGCGGACACATTCCAGTAAGCTCATATCCACTCCGGCCGCCTTGCCCTGATGTATCAGTGCACTGGTATCCTTTGGCAGACACTTTCCACCATAGCCTCTGTTATTTCGATAGACAAATGTATGGCTACGGCCAATACGGGGGTCGGCTAGCCAGACCTCTCTAAGTTGGTTGTAGTCCACACCCAGCGCCTCGGCAACATCGAACATTTCATTACAAAAGGTAACCTTTAAAGCAAAAAAAGTATTTTCCATGTATTTTGCAAGTTCTGCCACCTTTGCATTAGTAATATGGAATGCTACATTCGAATTGTATACCGTCTGATATAACTCCACCACTTTGGAGACAACATGATGTTCTCCTCCAAGAGTAATCCATCCTCGCTCACGCATATCCACAAATGGGTGGGCAGCAGTTTCGCCTAAGTATTCCGGCTGAAAAATAATGTTCTTATGATGTTTTTCGACCATGCTATCGGTAAACCCTACTGGCACAGTTGAGCGAATTACAATAATTTCGCTTTGAATCCAGTCGAGACACTTCTCAACAATTGAAGTGTTGCAACTTCCATTCTCCGCCATCGGAGTTGGAACGCACAAGAATGTAATTTCACACTGGTTGATTTCCTCTCTTGTTCCAATTTCCAAAGGCTCGTCATATACGATTGCATGTGGAAACAGTTTATGGACTGCGTTTCCAACAACACCGTGGCCAACAATACCTACCTTCATTCTGTCCTCCATAATCACTCTAAATTACGCAACAAAGTCTTAAGCTCTCCAAAGGTTATTTCACGATTAAATCCTTGGAGATCAAATTGATTGGAAAAGTGTGTCTCCAATTCAATTAAAAATACAGCTGTCGTGAGGCTATCCAAATCTAACATTATAAGGAACTTGTCATCATCACAAAACGTTCCAACTTCCTCGCCTGTAGCTAGGGACAGAGCTTCATATATATTCTGCTCAATATTATTCATGGCGAACTTTTTTCCCTCCTTTGGTTTGAAGTTTCTCGCTCATGATGTACTCGTTTATTCTCTCGTAATAGTAAATGACATTCTGCACTTTGTCTTTCAATTGGTCTAACGGCATATTTTTATATCCGGCTGCCATTACAAGTTCTACCCCAAGTTTACTAAATTTCTCAGCTTTCTTGGCATAAACTCGGCAATCTTCTACTTCATCAAGTGCTGAAATGCGGTTTTCGAGATCTTCCAGATTGATTTTGAAACCATTTTCCAAAACGCAGACGTTGTCCATTCTATTTGTGACAATAAGGCACCCATTTTCGTAGGATCCCATGTCTCCAGTATGATACCAACCTTCATCATCCAATATTGAACCGCCGCCATAGTACCGTTGAGCAAAGACAGGACCTCTAGCCAAGATTTCGTTTTGCTCAGAGATCTTTATTTCACACCAGTCTAATGGCTTGGTCTCCCATGGCCGTTGTCCAGGCGCAGTGACCGCCATCACAGTGACACTCTCAGTCATTCCATAACCATTAATCAGCCGAACACCGTTTGCTTCAAAATAAGAGTAAGTATCTCTGCTTAAGCCAGCTCCGCTTGAAAAGATAGCGCGACAGCACTTAAGTTTGTCCATGAATTCCTGCCGTCCTTTTAAAATATTTGCAAGAACGGGAGGGATGACCATCCAGTCGATTTGTTCATGAAGAATAGAATGTAGAATTTGGCCCTCATTGAGCGCCATGATTGCACCACTTCCATAACAGATGTTTACCATCATCACCATAAAACCCATGGTGTGCGATAGAGGTGCGTGAATCAATGTCATTTCTTCGGGTCGAACCTGAAATCGCCGTTGGAAGCTTTCCGTACCTGTCATTATATTGACTAGAGACATCTCTACTCCTTTAGGAGTACCTGTAGTACCAGTGGTAAAGAGCACCAGCTTTGATTCAACTTGCCGTGGATTACCCGTGCTAATTCGATTTTTCAAATCATTAAAACTCAGAATCATCCCGTATTTGCTGTCCAGACTCTTGTTCGTTATGATGCAGTCTGGCATAACATTTTGCGCCAGTTTTACTACCTCATCAGTCGCCATTTTTGCGTCCAATGCAAATAACTCTTTGCCACTAATGAGACACGCAAGTGCAAGAATAATCCACTGATCAGAGTTCTCGGCAACAACCATAACACGTTCCAAGTCAGACAACGCCTGAATGTACTGTTCGAGCTGTTGTATAAAACTTTGCTTGTCAACGAAAAATCTGTTGTCGGATGCCCTGATTGAAAAGGAATTTCGATCCGGTGCTTTCATAAGCTCATAAAGCTTATTTTTCCATCCGGTATCAGGTAAATGTAACACATTATGACTCATTTCTTATTTCTCTCCTACAATTTGAACTCGAAAACAACGATCACGATCCCTAGTCTGATCAAAATCAGCAAAGTAAATTCGACCGAACTCGCCCAAAATAAGTTCACCATCAACTATAGGAATGCTTTCTGACCGCCCAAGCATCACCGAACGAAGATGTGCGTCCGTATTTAATAACCAAGCCTTTTGTTCATTACGTAACTGCACCGCGTTTTCAGTGTGTATCGGTCCGGGGTGCAAGTATTGCCCCTCGTTGACACATAGAGGAACGATTTTATCAAAGATGTTCAACATATCCTGAAGGACTAATGGAACATCCCAAAAAGTTTTGTCCTCTGAATCCTCCTGTATAAATACGCTACAGCTTGTGTGCTGAGAATATGCCACCAAGATTCCATTACGAACACTTGATTCCCGAAGTGCTTCCATCGCATAAGATGTTACATCAAAAAAGCGGACACGTCGTCCTGCAGAATTAATCGGAAACTGCTTACAATATACCATCCTGGCCTCCGTTTCTTTCATCCCATGCAGCTTTAACCGATGCAACCATTTCCTCTATCATGGTGTAGGGATTTGTTGCGTTGATGATTCCTGTGGTGGACCCCGTACCGTCTGCCCCAGCACGGATTATGTCAAAAACATCCTTTGCATTTCTGATTCCAGCTGCATGCATAACCATTACTTGGGGGGCTATAGCCTTTATCTGAAGATTCATATGAGGAATCTGAGCGAGCTCATCTTTTGTGCGTCTTCCACCGCCAATAAGTGTGGGACACTCAACGAGAACAACGTCTGGCTGCAGACATGCTGCCGCCATGCCCTCCTCGAGATTTCCTGCACATACAATTGTGTTCATACCAAGCCCATTAGCGCGTACAATCGTCTTATGCAAAATCGACAATGAGAGAGGGCGCTCCTCGTGATTGAGCATCACTCCAGATGCGCCACAGTCCACTAATGCCTCGGGTAACGCGTTACCCATTCCAATTCCGACTGGCGCAGCATCGATGTGTTGAGCAAAAACATGTATGTGGTCAGTATTGTGTCGAATGCGTTCTATATCTGAAAACTGAACAGTGAAAATGATATCTACACCATATCTCTCACTAAGTTTGTCGGCTTCAATGGCCAGCGCAAGCAACTTATCGCCCCACAGATAAGTTTTCGCCCCAAATTCAAAAAAGGGCGGTTTTATTCGTTTCATGGTTTTTTCCCTCCCGTAAGCACTCCTCCAAAGTTAGATCGCAGAATGTGTGTTCCTGATATTGTGCTCTAAAATTTCCAAGAAACAGGTGTTCAAATACATCTAAATACTGTCTCCGAATCTCTATATCTAACTGTTCTTCATCCTTTGATGGTTGTTCTGATAGACAGCAGATTTGAGTCGATCCTCCAAGATCCGCTAATAGGTTTTTCACAATATTGCCTACAGCAGTTTCTACCACTTTAATATGTAACGCCTTTCGACTACCATTTTCTTTCTGAAGGCTACGAAAACATGATATTAAACGTATATCCAAATAGGGGAAATGAGGCGTAACACCCTCTGATACGAGTAATTTCGTGTTCTTCTTCAATACTATATACTTCAATGCATAGTCCGGAACTTGATGCCATAAGTGACCAATCTGCGAAAAATCAACATCATGCACGCTTTTATAATTGTCGCGCATTACTTGATCTGCTCCATCTCCCTCGATGATTTGTTTCACATTATTGGCACCGAGAAGTTTAGCTAATTCATACTGTAGAAAGATACCTCTTTCGTACACAGTGCCTTCAAGGCGCCATACGATATCTGGCAGATGCATCAGTGTGCCAGAATTTACAATTCCTGTCTTCAATTGGACATTATTATAGGTTCTGACTATTTTTTCTGCTTGGTGTGTCTCATTTCGACCTGTTCTACCTCCGATGCAATATGCGTCGATTTTTCTACTATCATGCTTCCTTAGTAGGTGAAGAAGGAAATTTGAATCATACCCACTTGATAGGGTAATCGATAAAGTTTGCATTCCTCGAATTTCATAATCAAGCGCCTCTCGAAGAAGTTCTGTATAATGAGCGACAGCCTGTTCGGTGTCGTATACAACAGGATAACACCATTCGAAATGCGATGTTTCCACGGTCATAGACCCCAAATTAATCTTAGTATTTGTTCCGGGAGCTTCTTTCCAAACACCTTTTACAAGCGTGTGTTCTCCAGAGAGAAAACCAAATCGAAGAAAACGATTCAAAAGAGGTTTGTCAGTCATCACTGATACGTGCTTCCGCTGACCGAGATGCTTTGCTAAGCTACTACTTATTACAACGCCATTTTGGTCGAACGAATAGTATATTTCCTTGAAATCTCCTAGGGGGCTGCGGATGATGGTTATGGTTTGCCGATGAGGATCAAAAATGACAATCGAATATAGCCCATAAATGTATTTACCAATTAGGACACCATGCCGACAGTACAATTCCCGAAACATTTCTTCGGTTATCGGTACTCGTATATTTTTTTGAATACAATATGGCTCGCCAGTATAGAAAATCTGTTGCGATTCTATTATAAAAAATGGCGGTAGCACAGTGTTTTCACAGGCATATAGTTGCCCGTTACGTATTCTGAGGCAAAAATCAAAAAGTATCATTTCCACTGACTCTCAATATATGGTTTTAGTTTCCACGGCATTTTGCGCCCTTTAGGTCTGTATCGTTTTAACAGACTGTTTTTTTCGATTTTATCACATAGCTCTAGAGTACATAGGACTTCCACTGCAAATTCTAAAAAACCTTGTCCCCGAGCTGTGATGATATTGCCATCCCGCTGAACAACAGCTTTGGTGTTATGACTATCATGTGCCTCTGGAATTACTGATAAATTAAAACTTGATGTATATTGCTTTCCTTCTAGCAATCCGTGGACGGCAAGGGTTTGTGTCGCCGCGCAGATGGCTCCAATAAGCACGTTCTTTGTGCAAGCTGTTCTTAGCAAATCACCTAGCCAATCTATAGAGGTGAATCCCTCTGGACGGCCTCCCGGAACAATCAATGCATCACAAGCATTTACATCAAACTGATCAATAGAAACATTCGGCGTAATCAACATTCCCTCTTTTGATCTAATATAGGAATGTGTGTCACCAAGATAGTGCACTGAAGCACCACGCTCCATCAACAAATAGGATAGCAAGGCTATGCCGTGGACAGCAACACCTTCATAGGTAACGAAATAAACATTCATAGTCATTTTTGTGTTTCTGCACTAACGTATTTATCGTAATAGTGCTGTGTGTAGGATGATGCAAGGATCTTCACCCCTGAACGCTCTACTAATTCCATCTGAGATTTCAAATCCAAACACGAAAGGTCTTTATTAATCACACGCGAAATACGCAGGATTGGCATACAGTGATTCTGAAGCATGCGCACTAACCCGTTCACGTTTTTCTGTGTTACAAAACAAGCTAAGCCCTCCAGATATCCGCCGTGTGCCCTCCAAGATTTAGAGAAACGAATTTTGAATTTCCAGGTTTCAACCCAACCGATATATTTCTTCAGCTCGTCCAAAGTATTATATGCCTGATAGCCAAACTGTCCGGGAGTATGAATGATGTAGGGATAGTACAATAACTCACCCTCAATTCCTTCGTCATGGAACTTCTTGGGTAGCTTTAATTCGCAGATTCGATCATAAAGGTTGCCATACTGTTCTATCATTTTTTTGAGTATTTTCAGATCGAGAAACCAATTATATGACTCTAGCGGCCAATAGATAGGAGGATAGTGCGTAAGTTCAGAGGCCAATGTAACAAATGCGTAGGTAAAACCATCTTTGAATTTCTTGGGCCTATCATTGACCTGTGAAAGGAAAAATTCTGGCATCGAAAAATATCTGTCAAACAGTTCATTTAGATTTGTGTTCGAAATCATAATGCTTTCAGAGTCTAACACCAAAAACTGTTCTGCACCAATATAGAGAGCACTGAAAAACTTTTTGATTGTCTGAAAGGACAAACGACCAAGATCATCGAGTATCTGCTGCGGAGACTCAATGATACCTTGATGTGCCAGAACATCCTCAAAAACCAATATAGATAAGTTTAAGGACTTCTGATATGGTTCAACCACTGAATCGAATTCTGCCTTCTCGTCCCGGTTAACTACAAAAAAAATGGGAAAGTCTTTGTCTTGGAGATATTTTTCAAAGCTTTCCAGATAGCGCTCAATAAATGGGAAGTGGTTCTTGTAGGTCGGTGTAATCACACATCTATTCATTTATTCTTCCTCGAAAATACTTGGACAGTTCTTCATGACCCATTCCAGCTCTTCCGGAGTCCCAAGTCCGTACATACCATTTCCCACCGTACCAATATTGTACGGAATCACTTTGGCACCTTTGTTGATGATCATGTTGTAGACTGGAGCCACGTAAAATTCGCCATTTACGCGCAAATTCTGGCGAATCATTTCCTCTGCAGCCCAAACAAAGTCTTTTCCTCGAGCGAAGTTAAATATTCCTACAGTAGCATGCTCAGATACGACCTGTTTTTCGACAACCTCACAAATTAATCCGTTATCACCAAACTTTACATAAGACCATGCAGGGTTGTAGGCCTTGAGTGTCATGATTAAGCCGTCTGCATTTTCACGCTCCATTTCACTCAAGTAATCATCCATGTTTGCGCGAACGTATTGGTCACAATTGGCAATCATCACCGGATCATTGTTGTTGATATAGTCTCTTGCAAGAAGTGCGCTACATGCCTGTCCCTCAGTCACATGGTCAATGGAAATAATCCGGCAACTTTTACAGCTGTCATGCAATAGCTTGTCGATATGGAATTGCTCGACATGTTCTTGTCGGACAATAAAAATAAATCTATGCTCGCGTTGCGGTGTCAAGTTGTCGATAACTCTTTTAATCATCGGTTTACCCATTACATCAATCAGTGGCTTCGGAAGCGCATAACCTTCCTTCGAATAACGTGAACCTAGCCCTGCCATCGGTACTACAATGTTTAACATAAGCGTCACCTTTCATTTTACTGATATTTATCTCCTGCAACACCGGGAACCTTCACGGCAATAATTGTTGCGTCTTCTAAAACGACAAAATCTGAACTCTCCATCTTCTCTTGTAAAATAATGTCATCTTTACAAAACTCAACGTTGTTAATTCTAACCTTTCCAGAAATAATGACTGTAATTTCTTCGCTGAGCTTATGGTAGTGAGGGGGGAAATGCTCGCCCTTTTTGAAGCGTTTAACTGCAATTTCAACATTATTGGACCTAATTACCGACGGATCAAAGTCACCGACAAACCATCCCCCAACCATTTCAGCTAAATGGAATTTCTTCACAGCCAACACCGTCCTTTGAAAAATTGCTCGGCTTCCATGGGCTTATCTGTACATAACATGATTTTCTCCAAATATTGTGGCCCAAGATGTCTTAACAGCTCCCATTGCAAAGAAGGATCACGTCCATTGAGTTCAGCGGATACGACGCATACTCCTTTGCCATTCCTAATATGCTCTGGTACCCTCTTCACGGATGCTTCGTCGTCATTGAAATAATCGATCCAGACGCCGGATGCCAAATCATAAAGTATAGGAGTTTCTTCATACTCGCTCTGACGAGTATAAAACGATACACCGGCCGTGCTATATTCCAGCATCTCAGGCACGGTCATGCCAAAGCAAAAATAGTTTGGTCGGTTACTAATCTTTGGTTTTAAATCATTTATAATACCGCAGGCTTTTATATCAAGTGCAAGAGTACAATTTGGATACCGATCCCATTCTCCCAGGATTTTATCAAATAGTGGGGAAGCCTTATTTCCCATATCATGGGAAATAACAATTGTTTGATTATAATCTCTCAGATCTATTTCACATCCAAACCCTCTGGAGAAAGCCTCTTTTATGGAAAACACGGAATTTCTATCCTCTTCAGAGTACCAAAGACCTCTGTGCGCTAGAATATCCACGGTCAATTCACTCCTTTCGTTCAAACATAGATTTCACCATTTTGTAACTATGTAAATCACCAATGTCATACCGAAGTCCTGGCATTTTCATTGCATTAATTTCGTGCTTCCTGACAAGCCACTCTAAAAGATGCCCAGGGGAATCACCTCTGCACCCTTGTTCAAGTGATTGAACAATACTCCCAAACAAATCTGTAGAATAAATATAAAAAGGCGGGATTGCACACTTGTCTAATGGGGCTATCGGTTTCTCAACCATGCGCACCAATTTTCCGTTTTCGATGTGTCCTACTCCTGTTTTACGCAAATTGTCAAGCTGCTCCTCAAAGTACCACATAACACAAGAGCCGCCCACCATTTTTTGATATTCAGCAAAATATTTTAACGAAAAGTCTAAGAGATTATCTGCGGCTAAAACCATAAGATCTTCTCTTAATCTACATGTCCTTATAACTTGTACAATGCTATCTACTGCACCTAAACTGTCTTCAGGTCTACTAATCCCATTATTAATAACCTCAATCGGAAGACTATAGTGATGCATCAAAATCCAATCATTAATTGTCCGAAAAAACTTCTCGTTTGTAACAATCAGTATCCTCGTAATGTCGGGAATAGTATGTATGTCGTTCAGTAAATGTTCAAGTAAGGGTTGCCCCCTAACTTCAAGTAATGCTTTAGGTTTATCAATTGTTAGCGGATATAGCCGTGTTGCAAAACCGCCTGCAAGCACACAACAAATCATTATTTATTCCGATTCTCCCAATGTTTACGAAGCCATCCACTTCGCTTTTTTATTTCATACTCAGCACATTCCAATAATTCGAACACTAACCCCGGATATGGATTCAATGCCACAATGTCCTTAACATCCGGAATTCCGGGTTTCTTGGGGAAAAAGGAGTTCTTAGTAATATAATAACATTCACCTAAACCTTCAGGGTTAATGTGAATCTTACGTTTTTGTAAATGGATATAGTTGAATTCCTGCACAAAAACATTTCCAGATTCATATACTGCCCTAAAAATGCGCCCGAAATCACAGTAAAACAATTGGTATTGATATCGATCTTTGAAAATCGAGGGCACAAGCCAATGCGATAATTGGTACCTGCGATGGATTTTTGATATGTCAGCATAATCTCGCACATCGTAAACCGGCAACCCAGCCCGTCTATATTTCTCCATCATTCCTCTCTCGCATAATTTACAGTGACGCTCAGTTTGAGCAACTTCTTGCCAATTTGCATATCCATCTAAACGGAACCTTCCATTTACTTCTTTATTATTTCTATACAAGGTCAGATGGCCGAGCTGATAAATCTTATCGTGCTTTTCTAAGATATCAGTAGTAATAAATCGGCTTAAATCACCAAAAATCATGTCCATATCGCACATGCCCCAGAAATCATACCCAAGTAAATAATCTTCAAAGATTTCACCATACATTGGCTTAAAATCGCACAGTTTGTATGGGGCGACTAATCCAATATTATCTAGATGTAATTTATTCATTATTAAAAATGCGACATCTTTCAAAGTATATTGATACACATGAATGTTAGCCGCACAAATTTCAATCTTTTGATCAGTAAAAATCAAAAAATCAAAACCAGGGTTCCTTGTACATGATGCAAGCCACAAATCCACAGTAGGTGGCAGCTTACCGAAATAACATATTATTATTCCTACCTTATTGCTCAAAACAACAGCCCTCCAAATTTTGCCTACCATTTTCTGCATGACTTCCAATTGCTTGAAAGTCAGACACCTAGCATATGTGCGCACCGATAACAAGGAGAAAATACATTCTTACATACTCCGTAAATGACTATTTGCTCATTTCTTGGCCGTACTTTTCCATTACATTCTCTCTGGAGTAAGACGAGGAGTCTGGTCGCTGTAGTGTTTCCTCAGACATTTGCTGCTCAATAAGATCTCGCTGGGACTGGGCTGAAATCTTGGAATCTTCCACACTTTGCTCACGCATAGCGGTCTGAGACGCGTCACGTAGGTCTATCATAGATGTGTACATAGAAGCACATTCACTACAAGACAAGACGTGAGCATTTATACGACTGCCAAGCATCATTATTTCAGGCGTAAGTTTTTCGGCATAAATAAATGTCTCAAGCTCTTCGAAAGAAATATGGTCTCGCATTACTTCACCTCTAAAACAGACGACTTATCAACATTACGAATTCTTTTGATAATGTAGTTCGTTGAATCATTGATAGTAGATAACTCAATCTTTAAAATCGTGTCTAAATCACATGCATTTAGCTTCTCATATAGGCCTTCCAATACATATGGTGGTATTTTGCGGCCTAAAGCTGCTTCCAAATCGAATTGAAATGATGATTGAATTTCAGCGAACGTTCTGCCATTGAGCATCTTATATGCATATTTTGCAGAACCCTTTAGGTCGCCATTGGATTGAATAAAATAAATTACCTTGCTGTAGAAAAAGGCGATAATCTTTTCCGGGATCATATTTATTGAGCAGATGAAATACATGAGGTTATCTACTTGCCTTTGGCGAAGCCGGTGATCTTCTTCCAGTTCATATGCTTCCTGTGGATCATTCTCGATTAATTCATCAAAGACGCTTTCTGTATCGTCACAACTAATTTCTATAGTCGCATAGCGTTTTCGGTAATAGTCAGCAATTTTATTGTCAATGATTCGGATTAACCACGCACTGCGCTGTTGCGGCATTAGGTTTTCAGAAGTCATTACGTACTTTGCGAGCGAGGTCCATACGGAAAGTAATACCTGCTGCATTACATCTTCCGCATCCGGATAGTTCAAACGGCTCATGATACGAGGATAGGCGTCGCGTTCTATTACCTTCAGTACTTCAGCGTAAAACGCTTCGCTGCCATCGGAGATTATTCCATTTTTGAGGTGGTTAAAAAACCGATCTGTGCCGAATACCATAGAAAACCTCACATGTTTACGAAAATCGAACGTAGCATACTCTTTGTTGTTCGTTGTAAGTAAATGTGTATCCGATACTCATTCCGGTGGTCAATGCCAGCTTAACAGAAAGAGCACGTTTAAGCGCATTTTCGGGAACAAAATCAAACCATGAATTTGAAACACGAAACGCCAAATCCCGGTTTGATAAACTAATCTTTGCGCGAATTAAGTCCTGAAGCTCGTTTTGATTGTGAACTATTGCACGGCATAAGGTGAAGTAGTCCCGTTTAACTGAACTAGGCGGAAACATTGCAACGGTAGCATGGTGATCTATCGACATCTCATATGAAGAAAGCCCGAAGTAATCATATCTCCTAATACTCTGACAAGGATTACTCTCGTTCAACGTCAAATCAAATGTAAAATCGAATAAATACCATTCATTCGCAATTTGAATTGCATTCCACGCATGGTGTTCTTCAGCCATTCCTAACCTTTCTGATGCAGAGCCAATTACTACGGCACTCGCTATGTTCAGTTGATCACAGATAATTTTTACAAATTTCGAGATTGCTTCACATACACCTTTGCGAGAAAGCATAGGCCCAATAATAGAGTGAGCGTTGGGGCCAAATTCTTCGTATTTTATTGTGTCGAGGATATAATCATGGAGCGTTTTGAGTGCATCAAGAGTAGATCCATTTCTGCAGAGATGCAAAATACCATCCAGGACAACTTGCAATTGAGAAAAGTACATTTGGTATTGTACTTCCGTCATTCTGTACCGAGGCAGTATTTTGCACCCAAACAAAGTAGAAACGAGGGAGTACCCCTCCACATGATAAAACATGGGGGTATCGTATGATACACCATCCAACAGCTTTGAGCACTTGTCAGGAGATATAGGAGGAACCGAAATCTCTGAAGAGTACGTTTTTAGGCCATCGTAGATTGCATCATATATTTTTTTCTCCGCATCGGTAAGGGTAGATCGGTAGTATTTATATCCGTACCATAAACTGTGATTCTTCATATTGTTATTTTCACGAGGTAATGACCGTATGAGCAATTTCATTGGCATTCCTGTTTATGACGAAAACCTCATTACTTGCCATTCGAACTAAATCTTCTGGTTTTACAATCTGCTCCCGTTTTTGAGACACAGTTAAGTTCCGCGAATTGTCTTGACCAGGGAATACAGTAAAAAATGTATAATATCGGCTCGAGGAAGAAAACGACTCAGAGATTTCTTCTTTGTCATATTCTCCCAACACACTTGACCATTTGGTACAACACAGACCAGAATGCGAAGAAATAATCACCTTGTGAGCAGAGTTTGTAATGTCAGAAAACAATGCATCATTACTACCGGTCATCGTATAAAAATCTTTGGATGATATAACCTTCCAGAAATTCGAATTCACAGACCTCAGTAGGCGAGACATATTTTCGTTCGAACTTAGCGAAACATCATCTATCGCCAAGCAAAGAGGCACCCCTGCAGCTAAAAGCCGTTCAATTTCATTTGAGACAAGATTAATCAAGATGTCATTAGTATCGGTAGACAAATCAACAACCGTCACTAATCGCTTCCTTGCGCATTCAAAAAGGCTAAGCCTTCTATTCAGCTGACTCTTTCCACACATGATGTGTGAAGACTGTTGCTCAAGCCGTGCGAAGAAAGTTTCAATTGTACTTCGGTACTGTTGACCTTGCATGATAAGGGATTTGATTTGCTGCCCCAATTGAGCCGTGAGCTGACCGGCAGCAACGGCAGAATCTATGGCCTGTGCCAGTTGTTGGTGTGGACAAGCGAAAAACATCTTACAGTATGGGTCAATTCCTTTACAACGCAAAAACTCGGCAAGTGCTTCAATGTAATACCTCCCACCGGGAGGGATGGCTGCAATTCCACTTCCAGCTTGCACAAATAGTTGACTTATTTCAGAATTAGATAAGGACGTAAGCGGATCATACACCGGATTACTCCTGTTTACAAATACACACCTTGGCGATGGTGCGAACATATTTTGGATTTCGCGTTCGAGTTCACTATTTCCACAATGAAGGACAATGACCGGATACCCCTTTGTAAAAACACAAGCCGCAGCAGCGCTTACTGCACGGCAGCGAATGGAATTATCTCCTCCAGAAACAATAACATTGCCAAGTGGTTCGTTTACATCAAAAAAACCTTCTATTTTACTTGGCAGGTATTCTGTCACACCGCGACGTGCTTCATTACTTTGGTTGATAGCTTGAAGTTGTTTTTTGATCCGTTTCGCTTCAGCCATTTTTCTGATTGCTGTTATAAAAATTGATTCGTTTTTCTGCATTTTGTCACCTACTTAAACAAATCTACCTGAAAACGAAATGGCTTTTGAAATGGCAACCCAATAATGGCCTCGCCCAATTTCAAGTTCTGAATATTCCAATCTTCAACGGTATAGCCTTGTCTCTGATTTTCTACAAGACTGTTATCTGACTGGGTGTATTGCTCGAGAATTAGGTTCTTTCCATATAGATCTCGAACATAATCTCTGCTTACAACATCATTCAGATGGAATGTAATAAATGTTGAAAAGCCGGATGCAATACTCCTACCACGACTCTCTCCATACAATTCATACAACTGAGAAATGCTCTGCAAACCTGCAACGACTTTAACTCCCAAGCTTCGTCCAAAGTTTACTGCATCTTCTATATGCTGCAAATAAGGCAAGAGTTTAAATTCATCACAGATAATGTAAACATTGCCATGGCCACGACTCCGTCCGAGAGCCTCTTTCAGTGCCAAATCAATTAGCAGACGATAGATCGGAGTAAGAACACTACCAGATGTCAAATCGTATTCGATAAAAAGAGTTTTTCCGCCTTTTTTGCGCACAAAATCTCGGATTGAAAAATTCCCGTTACCCGCGAACGAACCTATGAATATGTTGCGAATTGTCTGCTGCAGCTCTGCAAAGACACCTAATCCCTGATTATTGTCTTTCTCGCCCAAATAGTATTTTACCGCGGATAAATCTGCCTCCGCCTTTAAAATCGCATTGATTTTATCTGGTGTTGCGATGTCCAGATATCGCTTGAGGGCCTGATTGTTGTAGTATTTGATCTTGAAAGCTCGATCATCTCCACCTATACGCAAAAAGTGGATAAGGATCGCTGCAAACAAGTCTCTTGCGGCCTTTGGGAAAAACGGTTGATTGCTATTCTTTTCTATTGCCTCCTGAAAGAGGGACCAAGCAATTTCGTTCGCGTTTAGGACAATGTTTGAGTCATCCCATCCATCTGCCACAATCTCACGGTAAATATTCCATGACGCAGCAAAATCCCTATGAGCCGAATCATTACTCAGTACTACATCCTTTTCGGTATGGAACTTTCGGAGATAATCTCCTTTGGTATCGAAGATTATCATCACGTCGTTTTCAGCAAGCTTCGGTTTGAGCTGAGAGATCATGTGATAAATCAGATTTGTTTTACCGGATCCCGTTCCACCGAGAAGAAGACAGTGCTTACTTAACAGGTCTTCGGAGAACTGAAGACTGTAACTCTGTCCACTGCATTTACCTGGAATACTAAGCACCGCGGTTCCAGACACGCGTGGCGGCTGAATACTATCAAGCAAATCTCCGTATAGTGGAGTAGTATAAATTGTAGACACAGTGGAACCTCCTGCATTTAGTTTTCAACTAATAGCTTATGCCATGATCTTGCTCTCGTTCTGCTGTTTGTCCATTAGATTGACCGTTTTCTTTTCCACTCATCTGATTCCCGATCTCTTCACGGGCTGTCGCATGTGAAGAATGAGTGCCTCCCTGAAGGGACTCTGAATACTGTTCTTCAAGAAGTGTCCTGTCGTTCTCGCTATACTTGCCGATGCCAAAAGCATCATGTTCAAACTCGGTTTGTAGGTCAATACGCTCTCGGCTAATTATGGCCTCCATTTCGGGCCCGTCAAGCATTCCTTTATCACGCAAGTCATCTCGGCGAACTTCGAGGATATCTTCGATATTCCTTAAGCCAATCTCCCGCAGCTCGTCTTCATTGCGAACGAGCGTTTTAGGCCGTTGTATCTGCTGAGTGCGCATTTTCTCGATGAGTAAATCGCGTTCTTTCTCAATCGCAGGAACACGTTCCGCCGCAAATGCACGTGCGTCACGTTCGATGGGTTGTGCCCAATAACCACGAGGGTTTCTTTCGTAAGTAATATAGTGACCAGGAGCCATATTGTCCCGCCACTCGGATACTTGTTCAGGCGGCTCATGCTCTATCTCACTCAAGACTGCTTGATGCTGATACGCATGACGCCCCTCATGCAAAATGGTATCGAGGTGGACACGATAATCATTTCCATACTGCGATTGGGGTTCTAGCTGCTCGGTGTTGATTGTAATATTCCTAGTTCCTCGATTATAGTATCCCAGTGTTACTCCGGTATCATCGGAAGGAATGAATTCGCCAGTAACCAAGCAAGGGTTTCGACCTTCTCGAACTGCGGTCTCGTTTTCAATCTCCTGAAGAAGGCTCAGCTTCTCAGGAACGGAAAGTCTCTGCCATTTCTCATCGTTTAAAGACTGTAGGGCAGCAGAATAGTTTTCCATAATGTTACCTCACTGTCTTTTAATATTGCTGCTCAACTCCGCAATTGCGGTTTTGGGATCTTCAATAATCCAATCTAAAGCAATCAGAGCAGCGGGATACGTAAAGCCCTTTTTCTTCATGAGTGAAGCGGTGCTAAACCCACTTACAGAAACATTCGTTTCTATGCGAGAGTCAACCCAAGCGGATAGCGCAGATTGAAGTTGTGGATGCAAATTACAAAGGTCAGTGGCGGTTACTGTTGCTTCATAATCGCTATACCCACACTCTGTTTTGAGGATATTCTTAATTTTTTCCTTGTCCATAATTAACCTCCGATTTGCGGTTCAAGTGATTGACATTGTTCTTGGACTGAATACACCTCATGTTCATTTAGGTGTTCAATGCCTAAATATGAAAGAAGGAAATACCTAAATTGTAAAAATGACTCTTCCTCGCCAGATAGTTCAGGACTGTGTTCACAGTTGTGTTGCAAAAGCGGATTTGCAGCATAACTATTTATTTCTTCTTCAGGGCCCGTGACTGGAGTATAAGGATGAAGTATGTCGATAATCCGCTGATATTCTGATGAACTGATCCAATGTGAAAGATATACTTCAGAGCATATTGTCCATAGAATCTCGGCGTCGTCTGAACGCAAATAAGGTATAACTTGATTCACAAGTGTTTGTAATTCTTTAATTCCTGCTTCTGAAAAACAGAGCAAAAGTCACACCTCCTTCTAGCGATACCTCAATAGAACAGCTAGAACAACACTTTTACCGTTTCCCACGACATGTCATTGAAAAAGTCAGGGTACAAAGAAACAAGATACACGGCAGCTATTCCAATCACCAACATTTTCAATAGCTTTCCGAGCCAACACGATAGCAAAAACCCTCTAAGCTTTATGTGCGTAGCTCCAGAGAGGATTCCAATGACATCAAATACAGGCCACGGGACACAGGAAAAGAGAAAGACAATTAAATAAGGATGCGTCCTAAAGGCTGTTAGAAGTTTACCGTTATTCTTTTGCTTTACGAACTCTTGACCGCTTGCTCCGGCAATGTAACCAACTAGCTCACCGAGTGTTGTTCCCACACTTCCGACAAATGCAGCCAAAATCGGGTTGTAAATCAGAGAAAACTGGCAGATCAACAAGAGGCTCGGTGCAGGCAACAGAATGGTGGCATTAGAAAGGAAGCAACCGACAAATAGTCCCAAAAGCCCCCATGCCAGGTATGTTTCGAGGCTCTGTTGAAAAAAATAGGCACATAGGACAATCGCAATAATAATCACTAAGCAGACTGCCGCAACAGCTTTAGATTTTAGTAGATTGTTTAGTGATTCTTTCATCTTATCCACCAGAAAACATACCAATTACAATTCCGAAAATCAAAATAACAAGGAAAATGTAAATTGCCAACGCAATCAAAAGAATTGCAACAAACATGGCAGCAATACCAACGGGACACATAACAAGGGAGAGCACGTAATTCCCACCCGTATAGCAATTTTTGTTTTTACTGGCGTGCTTCACATTATAGTAAATCGTGCCAGCTAGGCCACCAGCAAAGAGCAAATATGGAGCGATGACATCTAAGAAGTCTGCGATCCCCTCCATTACATCATTTCCTAGTCCGCTGCCATCAAAGACTGAATAGCCCAAGAAATGGAGGGCGATCACTGACAAAAGTGCAGAAAATACAAGTGTTATGGACCAAAACACTTCCGGCCGCTGCCAAAACGTTTGCGGTTGTATGATTGTTGCCGCTGACGCAGCTGCTGCTTGCGTTGTATGTGAATAGTTGTTGGTAGAAGTGGTTGTAGGTACTGATACTGGGGGAGGAATTATAGCTGGGGTAGATGTTCGAACTCCAGTTCCTTGAGACAGCGTACTCAATTCTCTTGCGTACCGATCGGATGCTTCGCACCAGGGACAAGTTCTTAATCCCTTAAAATAAAAATGATTTCTATTTTTCGGACAGGCAGTTAGCTCCTTCTCGTACTGTTCTAAAGCACGATACCACTCATCAGCAGATGGCCGTTTTCCTGGGTTGCTGCGTCCTTGAATAAACGCCTTATGGAACAAATCCTGTATATATTTCGGAAGGGATTCCAATGGAGGTGTAGCCACAGATTGAGGCTTGAAGCCTGCTTTGAAACAATAATTATCTCTTTCGACTGCGACATCGCCAAGACCCGGAGATGCTTGTGAAACAGTCAGTTTTGAATCGATGCCATTAAATGGTGAGTAGCCATTCATCAGCAACTTAAAAATATGTATAGCAAGTGCAAAGTCGTCAGTATCTACCGTAAAAGTAGGTAACGGCATATTCGCATAGACGTCCTTCACACTAGGGTTTGCTGCTTTAAATCTTTTTGAATTTGCAATTAACTCTGGTGCCACATATCCCGGAAGGCAAACGTTGCATCGGAAAACCTGGTTTGTCTGCGGATCGCGAATATGGTAAGAGTCAGTGTCAAAAAAGGCTACGGTGCCTGTTTTGAGATTAACGCCGATGTTCATGGGATTGAAATCACCGAACACATAGCCTGCTCGATGAACACCTGCAATTACCGCACAAATATTTTGGGCAATTACAAGCTTGTGCTTCAGTGTAATCCCCTCAAACTCACGGGGAGGGTATTTGTATAGCTCAAGAAGTTCATTGGTCGTATCTAACTTCTTCATGATGAAGCCACGGAATGCTCCCGATGCATCATGAAGCATCTCAAGTGGCCAAGCCAACTGGTTTGCAACATCGGGAGCAGGAGGATGTCCAACCATGATGCCGATTTTTCGCGCTAAAGCCAAATTGACACTATGGTAGATTTTTGCTACATATCCCGGCATGGACTGGATTGAAAAGATAGATCCTTCTCCGCCGGCTGTGATAGGTTTATCCATCAAATGATATTGTTTTCTATTTGCACCATAATAGACACTCATAGCTGCACTCCTACTGATCATTAGTGGTCATAGAATGTTGCTCATGGAGAAAGAAAGAGTCGATTCCCCATGAGCTCATTCATCACTGATTCTCTTTCTTTCCCAACTTTTGCATCAGTTTCTTTGCGAGAGGATGCTTCGGTTCAGGCGCACGAGAATCCTGATCCCGAGATTCTGTATTCTGGGTTTCAGGATTCTTCTCATCTAGCTGAGCATCATTATCATCAGCTGGTAGATATTCAATGCTTTTATCCGTTTCAAGTTCAGGAGCAGAATCTGATTGCTCGGCAGCTACATGTAGATCTTTATCTGCCATGTGAGGATATGCTTCTCTGACAAACTTCTCACGATGCTCCCTTGTCAAACGTTCCCAATCAGGAACAGCATAGTACGTTTCGTCTTGCCTGGTAACGCCAATGGATGTATCGCACAAGACAACGACAGTCTTATCGTCATTCACCTGAGATTCCTGGAGATTTTCGATAAACGCTGTCATGTCTGCGCACACAGCATCTTCACCATCTTCTTCAAAGCCGAGCCGTTCTCCATCCATGAAGAATTGCGCAAGAGCTACATAAATCGAAGGGTTCTGGTCTCGGAGCAAAAACGGGAAGATGATTTCAAAGATACCATCCGTACACAGCATTACTGATGCCACGTTTTTCTCTGCTTTTCCAAAAGTCCAGCGTTCCTCAAAACAAAGTGGGAATACACGGCCCATTTCATCCCGATCCTGTGTTGTTAATGGAGCATATAGTCCATCGTCGGTTTGAACGATGATTCCACTGTCTCCTGCATGACCAAAGTACACTAGACCAGAGTTGAAGATAACCAGATCCAAGGTAGTATCGTAATCTGTTATTTCATGTCCGTTCTTTTGACAGGTTTCTTCAATCATACACTGTGAAATCCTGAAAGCTTGTGCAATCAGGTTGCTAACCTCTTCATCAGACAAATCAGGTGAATACCGCTCAGCACAATACTCTACAGCGGTTTGGGATGCTATCTTCGAAGCTGTATCGGAGTAGCGCTCGCTGCCAAGGCCATCAGCAACGGCTGCAATTACACACTGATCAGATACCTTCATAATGTAATGGGCATCTTGGCAAACGGTGTTGTTCCTTATGTGATATGGTCCAATTCGAGTTACACCATAGGAATAGATCACGTCATTAACCTCCACGTTTCAATCGACGAATTAGTCTAGTCAAGCCACCAATCACTGCTATCCAGCGAAATGTTATCAGGAAGTCGGGGCAACTGTGGTTTTTCACCAGGCTCATGCGGATACCTGGGAGCTTGTCTACCCCATGATATCCAATCAAAAAAACCAGAAAAATCATACCCATCTAGCTTCAGAACTTTGTCACCACTAAGCTGATGAAGGGTCTTGGAATCATATCCCTCGACACCCAAAGAGAAAAACTTCAAATGTCCGTCGCGCTCCTTCTGTCGAACAAGCTCCGATACCGCAGAAATATCTCCACCATAACCATCGGAAATCATGAAGATCCAAGGCCTGTACGGCTCTGAGCCGGCATGACGATAGCATTGAACACGTTCATCAACCATGTTAAGGGCCATCTGAACAGCAGAGGCCATTTCTGTACCGCCGCCGGCAACGAGGTTAACCGGCTCCATGTACGCAACAGGGGTGAACGGCATGACAACTTGAGTCTCATGATTGAATGTGACGATTGCGACATCAAGAATTTCTGCAGCGTAATGATTCGTGCAGATCTGTTCCTTAAATTTGTTGAGGGATTCGTTGAGACTTCTAATCGGTTTGCCACTCATAGATCCGGATACATCAATCAAAAAAAGCATCGCCAAATGGGGTTCAGCCGCACGTATGATTGGGGATATCTCATTGATGGTTTCCTGCGACATAGCTCTTACCTCAATTCACCATAGGACTAAAAAGTGTTGATGCTCAACTGTGATCTAAGTAGATAACGCTTTTGACCCGTAATCGGTAAAGAAATATAACGTCAACGCTCGAACAATGATCGTTGATGGTTTAGTCGAACCAATCGTTGACATCCTTATCAACATTCTCAGGAAGCGCAGGCAGCCGTACCTTTTCGCCAGGGGAGCTTACAGAAACGGCTCGCATACTCTTATGTGCCCAATCCAGAATACCAGTAAAATCATAGCCGTTCAGTTTCAGAACCTTTTCTCCACAAAGCTGATGAAGGGTCTTGGAATCATATCCTTCTACACCTAGGGAGAAAAACTTCAAATAGCCGTCGTTTTCTTTCTGGTGTACAACCTCGGATACCGCAGATATGTCTCCACCGTAACCGTCGGAAATCATGAAAATCCAGGGCTTGTACGGCTCTGTGCCGGCATGACGATAAAAGCGACTACGCTTATCAACCATGTCAAGAGCCACCTGAACCGCAGGAGCCATTTCTGTACCACCGCTGGCAACAAGGTTGACGGGCTCCATGTATGCGACGGGAGTAAACGGCATGACAACCTGAGTCTCGTGATTGAATGTGACAATTGCGACATCAAGGATCTCAGTGGTTCTGGGATCCGTGCAGACCTGCTCCTTAAATTTGTTGATTGAAGCATTGAGGCTGTTAATCGGGTCACCACTCATTGATCCAGAGACATCAAGCAAAAACAGCAATGCCATATGAGGTTCACTTGCACTTACGATGGGGGGGATTTCATTGAAAGTTCTCTGCGACATTGTTCATACCTCCGTAAAATAATATTTCAATTAAATAATCGTGTTGATTTTTTGATTTCAGTACTTACTTCCTTTTTTCTTCAGCTGGTTGTCCACTTCTTAACTTCACAAATTCATTTAACTCCTCGGTATATATTCCCAAGGGCTCGAGCAAAACATCCGTTTCATAGTTCTTGACGAAAATTAGAATTAGGGAGAGAAACGTGTTCCATGACATCGCTCGCTTTCCACCTTCGATTGAAACAATGGTATAACGGCTCAATCCAATTAAATCACCTAACTCTTTCTGCGTGATTCCGAGAGTGGCTCGGAGCGTGGGAAGGTGTTTGGTCATCGCGGCGATTAGTTTTTCTTTTTCAGCAGTATTCAAAATACACCACCCTCTTATTGATCTTTTTCTATCCTACCATAGTTTTCGACATCATTCAAGAAAAATGCAACTTTATGTTGCAAAAGGTGTCACCCACTTTTTTTCAGGAATGCTACCGTAATCTGTTTTCATATGCGATTACTCTTTTGAAAGCAGGTGATTGTATGAGAAACAGTATTTCCCCCGAGACGATTACAGTAGATAGAGACATGGATATGGAACGGGTTTTGGCTGCAGCACGCGCCGAACACGAGAAGAAAGAACGGCGTGAGATTGAAACAGCAGTCAGAGAGGCAGAAATCAGAATCCTTAATGATAGCAATTGTCAGTACAACCATACGACATTGTTTGAAATTAAAACTGGCAGAGTCAGAATCAAGAGCACTATTCATGGTGTTCTTTCTCATACAGGACAGCACAGGAGAGGTGTCAGTTTCTCTGCCACTGATGGTATGCATATTGCCAATACATACGCATGTGGACGATTTATTAAAGGCATTAATCCGTTGATTGATTTCTTTGTCGAAAAAGAAATCATTTTGGTGCTGAAGGGCGTTTCTGTTGGCGATTTTTTCTTGGTAAATGAAATCCATAGCACCGGTGTCCTGCGCGATTCTGGGAGCAGGTACACCAAGATTGGTGATCTCGCAATTCAATCCATCATTTCGCGCGTAGTTTGCGATTCCGACCCACTTTGCATGAACAAAGAGTATCATCGTTCCTATTTGCCGAGCTCTGAGGAAGAACTGAAATTGCTATATCCAGTAGTAAAAAGGAATCTACCTGCCTATCTCCAGGACTGGCTTGATCATAGCTTTAACCGTGTTTCTTCGAACATGAGTCGCGATGAAAAAGTACACGCACTTCGAGCAATCTCCTATATTCTGAATATTAACTGGGCTTCTCGGTTCCTTCAGATGCCTGAAATGTCCCACATCAGGTCCCAGCTTGATGCTTCGTTCTTTGGACTTGAGACTGTAAAAACCAGAATCCTGGAAGTAGCTGCTCAAATTCGTAGAACCGGCACACTCCCGCACTGGGGGATCCTTCTTAACGGCCCTGCAGGTGTTGGTAAAACAACCATCGCCAAGGCCATCGCAAGAGTGTTAAACCTTCCGCTTGTCACTCTTGATATGTCTACAATTAAGGATCCGGAAGGCCTTATCGGAAGTTCGAGAATTTACGGAAATGCACGCCCTGGTCTGGTGATGGAGAAATTGTTGGAAGCTCGCGACTCAAATTGCGTGTTTTTGCTCAACGAGCTTGATAAAGCCAGTGGCTCGGATAACCGGGGAAATCCCGCTGATACTTTGCTGACTCTCGTTGATAAGCTTGGATTTATTGATACTTTCATGGAAACGTGTATTGATACGCGCAATATGTTCTTTATCGCAACTTGCAATGAAATTGATCGAATTAGCAAACCCCTGCAGGATCGTTTCTTAAGGATCGACATACCTAGATATACGGTATCCGAGAAAGAACATATCTTCTCGCGATATGTATTCCCTAAAGCGCTTTCTAATGCAAATGTTGTGAGCGAGGAGCTGACTCTTGCAGCTGAATCTGTTCACCAGCTCTGCGGCGAGTATGCTACGGAGCCTGGCGTGCGAGACCTGGAGCAATATGCCGAGCGAATTATTGGAGACTATCTTCTGCGCGTTGAGCAAGAAGGCATTTTGGAAAAAAACTATACTCCTAATGACATTGTGGCGCTGTTAGGAAAGAAATCGAGCATTGAAAGAACCGTGTCGGTGTCTTCTGGCCAGGTGAGATCTATGCTCATCCACGATGAGTTTGTGTCGCAGTTTTTAGTACAAGCGAAAGCACGCCCCGGAAGTGGACAACTTAACTTAATTGGTATTCCTTCGGATTTCCACCGAGATTGCTGCAGAGTTGCATATGAATGCGCAAAAAGTTGTTCGTCGGTGGAATTTGACAAAATTGACGTTTCACTATACGTGCCAAATATTATCCCTTCTTCGACTCACAATTATTTAGGCTGTGCATCCTTCATGGCAATCATGTCTGCCGTTACAGGAAGAGTTCTCCCAGAAACATCCGTGTTTATCGGTGGCTGTGATCTGATGGGAAATCTTTTTTGGGACGAACCATCCATTATTCCCATCCTTGAAGTAATGGAACATAACCGTTGTTCATGCCTTTATGGGCCTATGAAGGTGAATTGTCTTGCCACAGGGCATTCTCACAAAGTCAAAGTGATTGAATCATTTAATGCGGCAATTCTCTTCGAAGTTGCCGAGTATATCCGCTAAGTCACAAAAGAAGCACATGGCTGTTTGGAACATACTACTCCAAATAGCCATGTGCTTGCGACAAAGGGAGCTTGTTATGTCCAAAAATACCCTAGGTAAAATAGAATATCTTTTTTACATTCTCTGGTTTCAGGCAATTTCAATGTATTGGTATCGCACGCTCTGCTTCAGATCCCTCAACTCGCTTACGGTACAGCAATCCAAATTGATATTATGGGGGATTACTGGAGGGTGTCTCATTATTTTGGTTTTCGCCACCTGGAAAAGGCGACGGAATTTTACTGAATTGTTTTTGACACTTGTTTTTGCGTATGGCCTATATGCGTTGATTACATATGCTAATCATTTCAAAGTATTTGCTCTGATCTCTTTGGCCGCTGCGGTCGGTTTTTCTCTTTTGCTAATCGTTATTGCATTTTTGAATCCGCCTAAACGCAGCAAACGGTTTTCTGTTTATATTAGAAACCGCCTACGGACAGTTCTTCTTACCACTCGTACTGTTTCTGCCTTGTGCTTAGCACCCTTTTTTACATTTATCGCTGTAATTTCTTTTTTGGATCTGCCATTGATCAAACCTACCGAGACTGTGATCGACATGCCGGCAATTCAGGAAGCAACTATCTCGAACAACATGCCTACAGTTCAATTACTAAACGAAGATGAGTGGACAAGGTTATCCGAACAAGAACGACTGGATGTGCTCCAAGTAATTGCAAATATCGAAGCACATTACCTGGGAATCCCGTACACTCCTACAGTTGAGGCCGCTGTTCTAGACACAAATACACTTGGAACATATTCTCATTCTGAGAGGAGTATAAAAGTCAGCATTGACTCTCTTAAAAATGGCACAGCACATGATGCACTTAAAATCGTGGCACACGAGAGTTATCATTCATATCAACACTGTTTGGTCGAATTGTTTCTTATGAACGAAGAATACCAGCATCTTCTCTTATTCTCTGGCATCAAAGAGTACGCCGATGAATTCGCGCATTATAAAGATGGTGGAACTAACACAGAAGATTTTTATGAATATTATTTTCAGACTGTAGAAATCGATGCAAGAAACTACGCTGTTGAAGCCGTAAGCGACTATTACAGCAGAATAAGCAACTGACCATTGAGCGATTGGGCGGAGGTTTGGCTGCTCTTGCGAATAGTGAGGTGAAATGTTATAATTCTTGGTGGAATTGAGATTTTATGCCTTTGAAATGGGGTGAGTGTGTGAGTACAGATCCTTCTGTCCACAAACAGAAAACTTTTGATACTCCGCCGAAAATCGGTATACAAAACACGGGGGATAGCGGTAGAGCACATTTCAGCACAGTTTCTGCCCAAACATCACCTTCAAACAAATCAAAGACAAAAAATCACATTGGTATAATTGTTGTCGCCATTGCCATTGCCATAATCTTCGCATTGATTTATCTTGCTGACTCCACATTAAAGCAATCCGGATATCGCAGAATACTTCGATGCATGTTCTTGGTATCAAGGAACAATCCACGGAAGTAGTTTCAGTTATAATGTGTTCAACGATTATGAAAATTCAAACGCAGCTCTGATTATCGCATATGAGCGAGAAATGGGTTATAGAACTTAACAAGAGAGGTTTGAGTTATGTACTATGGAATAGCTGGCGCACAATATAGTCTTGATTCCTCACCTATTAAGTCTGGCGGAGAGGGAAACATATATGCCGTTTTAGGTAATCAGAGTAAATTTGCCAAAATCTATCATCCCAACGTTCTCGACTCAGAGCTTGAAGCCAAACTTTGCACCATGTACAGAAACCCACCAGCACAGGAAGTTCTCACTCAGATTGCTTGGCCTGTTGATGTTCTGTATGATTCCCGGCGACAGTTTTGTGGGTTTCTTATGAACAAACTCAATACAACACACGAGCTTGGGGAGATATACAAATATCCGCCGAACGAACTTGCCGGCGTCACTTTGGCCCATAAGCTCATCATTGCACAGAATATATGTTCTGTTATATCCGCTGTTCATAGTGCGGGTTATGTGTTCGGTGACTTCAATCCTATGAATATCGGTGTCAATATCAACGATGGCACGGTTGCTTTCTTCGACGCTGACACATACCATTTCAAAGATATTGCTTCTGGACACACCCATCGCTGCCGCGCCTGCTGTCCAGGTTATGTTGCACCAGAATTAATTGCTAATTGCAAGCGTTTCTCTGCGGCACATCCTGAAGTCAAAGATGTATATGCCAATGCACCGTTACCTACATTTTCATTGGAAACAGACAATTTCGCATTATCTATCCATATCTTCAAGCTGATTATGAATGGGTATACTCCGTATAACGGTATCCCAGAGAATTCACCCGTTTCTCAGGCGTCTCCTGGTGTTGGCGACAGAGCTGTCGAACGAAACAATTATTGTTTTTCTCCCGGCAATAAGCCGATGGCAGCTGCAATGCCAGAGTATTCCTCGTTACCCAAATACATTCAAACATTGTTTTCTCGCTCGTTTATTGATGGGTATGCTACACCTACTGCACGTCCCTCCGCTGATGAATGGATAATTGCATTGTCACAGTTTGAGCAGGATTTAACGCAATGTCGCTTAAACACCAATCACTTCTATTATAAAAAACACCCTGTTTGCCCCTATTGTGCCGCGGATCAGCGCTATGAAAATGAACTGAGCGGAGTTCGATCCACTAATAGTATTGCTACAGGACAAAAAAGTTTGCAAGCGCACCCGTAATCGGTCAGCCAGTTATGCCTGCACATACAAGTAGGCAATCTACATCTGTTGGGCACTCAACCACAACGCACGCAACGACCCAAAGCAATGCTGCTTACTCTAGTTCTTCGTCTAGCAAAAGCGGATCAAAGGGACTGACCATTTTCATTTGCGCCATCATTGCTGTTATTGCTATTGCGTTTGTTTCTTTCATGTCCAATGTTGATAGGGATACAATTGAGATTTTGAATGATGACCTTACCCTTGCAGTCGGAGAAACGGCAGAAATACGGATCAGAAGCTCTGCTCACAGATTAACCGCCAATTCGAATGATTGCATAGAGACCAGCTGGAACAATGGAAAAGCTTCTGGAGATAGGTATTATGTTGATGTTACAGGCCTGGAGGAAGGCGTGTGCAATCTTAAAATTTACAAGACTGACAACTCGGAAATCTATGACACTGTAAGAATTGATGTTATTGCTTCCGATGAACAGCAAGAAGCCGCTGGCTCTTTGATCGACGACGGTCAGCAACAGATTATCCCAAAGAATACTCTTGAGATTTCTTCTCCTACCGATAATGACTACGCTATCGATGGGATTTTTGTCGGCGAGACGCTTGTGATATCTGAAGAACCAGTTGTGTTTTATGACGGATATCTGTCTGAAGATGATGCGCGAGACACGTTTACATACACAGCTCCCAGAGACGGAAGATATCAGCTTGAAATTTCTGATATTAGCGCCAATGACGGTGTTCGCCTCATGGTTTTTGATCCTTCTGGATCAAAACTTCTGGATTCGTACAGCGAGTCAGGATATGTTAGCATGACCGGTGGAACAACGTATGAAATTCAGGTTCGCCAGGAAAACGGATATCCCATGTACAACTTGGCACTGTATATTCAGAAACCTACCACAGATCTCAGCTATACGACCACTCTTTACGATCAGATTGCATTTACTAATCAAAGAAACAATTATGTTTTTACTGCGCCAGTGACAGGTCGATATCATTTTGAAATGTCTGAATACATGAGCGGAGTAGGATTCCGAATGATGATATGGGACAAATATGATAGCAACATCATGGACACCTACTACGAATACGGAACCGTTTCGCTCGATGCCGGTGAAACATACGAACTGCAGATCCGGCAGGACTCTGATTACAGCAGTTACAAGCTTAAAATCGGAATGCAGAAAGAAACGGTTGACATTTCTGACTACGACATCATCAGTGACTCGGTTACATTCACAGATCAAAGGAATGTATATACATTTACGCCAGATGAAAGCGGAAAATATAAGTTCACGCTGACTGATTTTAATGCCGACTGCTCTTTTAGATTGATGGCGTGGGATAACTACGACAGCACAATCATGGACACTTACTACGAGGAAGGAACTGTTTCCCTCGAAAGCGGAATTACCTATGAAATCCAGGTTCGGCAAGATTCCAGTATCGGTTCCTACAATCTGAACATCGAAAAAGAATAAGCAAAAGGGTACTTAAATCTTATTACGGTTACCTGGATTCTCCATATTGCTTTCCTGCTTTCTAACTTGATAGGCATAGAAAAATCCCCTCTATAGCTATCATTTTGGTCAAGGCAAAAACTGTTGTTTCTGCCCAAATGATGCGTAGAGGGGATATTTTTACTTAGAGGAGGTTATTGTGTGGAAGATTTACTATTTCGTCGCCCAGAGCCTCGAGACCGAGCTTTAGAGCTTGCTGCAAAATACTCGGCGCTTTCGCAAAACATCGAGAATGTTTTGCGTGTTATGACATACAATTCTTACAAGCTTCAACAACATCAACTATCATGTACAAATAGAGAAAAAGTCGCTGTAGTTATAAGTTGCATTCAGGATCTCAAAAGCTTTTCTGAAAAATGCATGGGACATAGCAGAGATTTGCTTTGTGGAATCCCATTACCCCTAGATGAGTGGAATTCCCTTAAATGTGAAGTCAAAAAACAAATGATAGATGTATCTCTGAACGATAAAGATCCGCTTATCAATCTCCTACATGGAGCAGAGCAGTTACAAATACTGGGGAACGAGGCAATTCCCTGGTTTAGAACACCTGCGCTCATTGACCTTTTCGTTATAGCTGATGTCGAAGAGATTATGCGCATCGTAGGTGAGCTAAGGAGTTCATGATGAATGAGAAATGAACTACATAAATTCGAGTCCAAGCTACTCGGACGCATTTTTGAATATCGCATTCTCATACCAGAAGGAAACAATTTGCCTTCGCTGTATCTATTACATGGATTTAACGGGGACCATGATACATGGCTTCGACATACGAGTCTCGTACCTCTGGCTACGAAATATGGCGTGGCTGTGATTCTCCCGAGCTGTGGCAACAGGTTTTATCAAGATAACTCTGTATCCGTATGGGATACCTCAAATGGTTCCGCAATCACTTCGCCAAAGGGGCGCATAATGGCTACCATGCTTTTTCCCTTGGAAACGTCGATTCCCACTGCATTCATTACCCTGTTTCCCTCCGCTCAATTATTTTCAAATTGGCGACCATCGTTTTCTCACTGCCGATTCAAATTGCTTGGTCACACGAACATCCTGGTTTTCCAGTGGTTCAACCTGCCTCAACCGAACGCTACAGTGGAAGGATGGCTGACTGTTTAGCAGCCGGACATGGTTAGTCCATTAAAAGTCTCGTCAGGCCAATTTCCCTTCCATTGTAACTTAGGCGTGAGTACGAGAAAAGCACGCCTGGCTGGCGTGCTTCACCCGGTTGTTGACATTGTAGCATAAAAGTCAATGTTTTGGGGCGTCAGCGGCATTCATCACAGAGGCGGAGATCCTTATGAAACCGGCTCGGATACGCCGATACTTGATGTCACTTGCAAATACAGGGAAATGTCCCATATGCGGGATCGGACAAGCATCAACCTTAGATCATTATTTAGCGAAAACGATCTATCCGACATATGCAGTTACACCGTATAACTTAGTCCCGGTCTGTAAGGATTGTAATTTTGCAAAGAGTGATTCAATAATGATTCCAGATAGTGCGCCATTGCATCCTTATTACGATGAGGTAGATTCCATAAATTGGCTTAAGGCACAACTTATCGAAAAGGATGAAGGGATTGTGGCTGAATTTTCAGTAAGCCAAGATTTACAAAAGTCGGATGTTTGTTTGTACCAGCGGCTAAAAGGACATATGGATTTGTATCATCTAAATAAAGCATATGCAATACAGGCGACTACAGAAATAGCTGAAAATCTGCCGTTTTGGAAGAAAAAATATAAAGAGTGGGGGCGAGAAGAATTTAAGACGTATTTGACAGAATTATTAGCCGCGAAAGAATCATTTCAATATAATACATGGAATACCGCATTATTAAGAGCTCTGATCGAGAATATTGATATTGTTGTTAGTGAAGAATGAGAGCCCCATAAAGAGAATATGCAACAAAATTGAATTAGGATTTACCTTTATCTATATAAAGAACTTTGTAACAATGTTGACAGCAGAACTTCGCCAAATTATACCCTTGTTTTTCCGGGTATAATGGGGTATAATTCTGCATAGAATAGTATCTCACAGGAGGTGCGCTATGGAATTATCCGATATGCAGGCACGGGTGACAGAGTTGGAGCAGCAGATTTCTGCTCTGCCCGCAGGCTCTGTCACGAAGAAAACCGTCAACGGCAAGGAGTACTTCTACCACCGTTGGACAGAGAACAAGAAGCGGCGGGAGAAGTATATTCCTGCTGACGAATTGGAGAATTTCCGCGCCCAAATCGAGTGGCGGAAGGAGCTGGAGCAGGAACTGAAGGCGCTGAAAAAGCAGCTGCCCAAGGCAAAACCTGCGAACCTTTCCGCGTTTGCCACCAATG
>ERZ894229.344-NODE-344-length-43399-cov-28.3349_pt1 | contig 43399 bp, 37 predicted proteins | sample MGYA00380295_ERZ894229 | MGnify/ENA primary metagenome ERZ894229 (study PRJEB32331, sample SAMN06328479) | human gut metagenome | biome: human gut microbiome; feature: stool | host: Homo sapiens | collected 2014-09-17 ... | reverse complement strand
GAAATATCCTGCAGTTTCGACCGCAATGTCACTCCATTCCGCATCGGTTGCGCCTGCGCCGAGCCGCGAGACCGCGCATCGCCGGAATCTTGAGAGTCCTCGTCCCGTTCGATCAGATCAATGACCCGATGCGTATGGGTCAGCGCATTCGCCGCGACGGACCGCAATTCACGCAGCTCGGCATCATCGGGAACATGCCCTTCGGCGATATCGCCGTCGATGCGCAACACCAGATAGGCCAGATCATTGGACACATGATCGTGGATGCTTCTCGCCGCACGGGCACGCCGCCGCCGTTGTTCCGCACGCATCCGTTCCAATTGCCCGTCATATCGTCGGCGCATGCAATAGCCGCCGAATACGAATCCAATCGGCAGCACGCACACCATAATCATCACCTGCCATGGGAAACCGGATGGCGTTACGATTTCGACATTCGCATCACCGCTGCTTCCGGAATCGCCATAGACATCATCCGTTTCAGCGGACCCTTGTACTGCGGACCGTTCCGGCGACGATGCAGACGTTGCCATGAACGGCATGTCCGCATCATGTATCAGCGGCGCGATGCCTTCGCACATCATCAGCCAGGCGACCATCGCAAGCATCGCACACATGCCGGCGACGACCGCACGCCGGAATGCCATCACCGCCAACGAGACCAACATCAACGCAGTCAGGCCGACCGGCGTCACGCCAGCCACCAGGCATAGGGCGATCCACATCGCAACGGTCGCCATTGCGGCCCTTAGGGGAAAGCGAAGCATCAGCATCGCTACGCATGTGGCGAGAAGCACACAGCAGCCCAGCGGAATCCCGATCTCCCCGATCAGCATATGCCAGATGGCTTCCGCGGCCGAGCCCACGCCAAGTGATATCAGAGCGACCGTCCTCCACTTCATCAGAACTCATGCCTCCGTATGCAGATCGCGATGGCATGCGCCCTCGAGCGTGCGTTCAGTTTCATGGTCGCCCGTCGTTCGAAGGTGGCGACCGTCGCCACGCTTACACCCATTCGCCCCGCGATTTCCTTGGTATTCAGCCCATCCGCATAGAGTCGAAGCGTTTCGCGTTCCTTGTTCGACAGTTTGCCCTGCCTGGCATACTGCTGATCTTCTATGTAGTTGCTGGCATCCTGCAAATCCATGAACCGTACTGCTTCGCCATTGGTCGCCTGCGTCGCTTCGGAAGTCCGCCCGCCTTCGACTCCGTCACATGCTTTGATCGGTATTCGATACGCCTTGCCTTGCGCCGCATCGCAAATGGCGTTCCTGAGATTCGCTATATCCGTTTTCGCGACCAGCGCCTGCATGCCGCTGAAGGCCGCCGCCTCCCGGAAGCTCGATACGGTGTAGGAGGTGACGCCCACGATGCCGACCTGTGAGGTGCGGGCCCGAATCGCGCGGCTGATTTCCGGACCGTCCGCACCCGCCATGGCCATATCGGTGACGAGCACATCCGGACGTTTGGCCGTGCTGACGCAACGACTGATCGCCACCGCACCTATGTCGGTGGTCCAAATCACTTCGAAGCCGGCATCAAGCCGTTCTATCAACGTTTTCATTACCGTAAGCGCATATGGGTCGTTGTCTACGATTCCGATTCGAATGGTCATGGCAGGCCCTTTCCTACGTTTCTATCATTATCCGAAATGCACGATGCCGAGCAAGTTGTCATTGAGGCTCTGACAAAAGATGACCTTCCACGCACGGTTCGATATGCTGAAAGCCAACAGATGGCAATCCGCCATTTCGAAGATGACAGGCGGGTCTCATACCAGGTACGAACACCAGACATATCGGCATATTGTAAAGGAAAGGACAAGCCATGAAGCGCATCGATTTGAAGGGCACGACCATAGTCACACCGAAGTCGGCGCAACGGAACAAGGCCGGCAGACGTGTCATCATCGCGATCATCGCGGCGGTACTTGCCATCGCAATCGTAGTGACGGGGGGATTCTGGTATTTCGCTTGGGGCGGACGTTACACGGTGGCCGACCTGTTCAGGCCAAAGGCAGTTGCGGCGAGCGATGCCGCGGTGGAGTCATCACGGTCGTTCGCCTACGAAAGCGCGGTGAAGTTCCTTGCCAAGCAGAAGAACGTCAACTACTCCCCCGCTTCGTTGCAGATGGCATTGCTGGTCGCCGCGCAGGGAGCGAAAGGCGATACGCTGTCGCAACTGCAACAGGCGCTGGCCAGTGAGAAGCTGAGCGACAACGATCTTACGTCGATCTACCGGTCGATTATCGGCAAACGCAGCGGCAAGTCACGTTTGGATGCGGCGAACTCGATATGGGCCCGTCGCGATCTTACGCTGAACAAGGACTACACCGACGCCGTACGACGTATCTTCGGGACGCAAGTCAAGCGCGTCAAGGCATTCGACAACGACACCAACAAGGCGATGAGCACATGGATCAGCGACCAGACTCGCGGCATGTTGAAACCCGAAATCGACACTCCCAAGAATAACGGCATGTCGATTCTCAATACGCTCTACGCCGACGGCCGTTGGAGCGACCCGTTCGACAAGGCATCCACCAAGAAGTCCACTTTCCACACGCTGCAGGGTTCGACGAGCACCATTGATTTCATGCATAAGACCTTCGAGACCGAACAGCATGCGGATGATGTCGACGCGTACACGAAAGGCGACGGCTGGCAACGCGTGGATCTTACGTTTGACAATGGCGGACGCATGAAAATTCTGCTACCGGACAACAACACACGGTTCAAGGCGTTGCGAGGTGACGCCGCCGCATTACGTAAGGCGTTCTCCGCCAAATCGAATGCGCAGAGCGATACCGAAGTCAATGTAAGCCTGCCGAGGTTCAGCATCGACAGTACGTTCGACAGTGATTCAATGATCAAGGCGATGCAAGAGATGGGCGTCACCGACGCCTTCAACGTGGATAAGGCTGATTTTTCTGGAATGTCGGATGCGCAGATGTTCATCGGAGCGATCGTTCAGGGCACGCGCATCGAAGTGACGGAGGCTGGGGCCAAGGCCGCGGCTTATACGCAAATCGATATGGAATTGGCGATGATGCCCGTCGAAACCGTCGATTTCAATGTAGACCGCCCATTCCTCTATGAATTCGACTCCCCTGACGGTCTGCCGTTGTTCATCGGCGCCGTGACCGAACTGTAAAACAGTCTGATTTCCACGGAAAGCGGCTTATTCATGACGCCCACGTATCATGAATAAGCCGCTTTCCGTGGAAATCCGCCATTTGCTGTTGGAGATAAGTCACAATCCATCCAAAAACACGATAATGCACTCCGCACCATGGCCTATACTGGTCTGCCGGTAATGAACTTTTCTGACCGGAGGGCGGGCAGGCTCCTCACCTTACTGATTTCCCTCCGCCGGTCGCGTGGGCGCCCACTTTGGCGCAGAAAGCAAGGTGAACGATGGCTCAAACGCGCGTTCAACACATCCCTTCGGCTGGGAACAAGGCCTCCGCGACGGCGCCTGCGACTTCGGATTCCGTCATCATTACGGCACTGCATCGCTTCATGACAATCTGCACAAGACGTGTTCCCACGATTGCCGCAATCGTGTTGCTACTGGTGATCTGGGAGGCTTGGGTACGGCTCGGCCATGTGCCGAGCACGATGATCGCCGCTCCGAGCGAAATCGCACAGGCCACCGTCGAAACCTGGCCGACGCTTTGGCCCGCAACGCAGGTCACGTTATTGGAAGGCACCGTCGGATTCTTGTTCGCCGTAGCATGCGGCATTCTGATTGGCATTCTCCTGTACTGTTCGCGCACGGCGAACGCCGCATTGTTTCCGCTGCTGTCGGCCGCGCAGACCATGCCGCTGATCTCGATCGCCCCGTTGTTTCTGATCTGGTTCGGTTTTGAGATTTCCGGCAAAATCGTGATCGTGACGGTTTTCGGCCTGTTCCCGATCGCGGTGCAGACGATTCGCGGACTCGAGGCAGTGCCGCAATTTTATTCCGATGTCGCGTTAACCTGCGGTGCGACGAAGACGTGGACCCTGTGGCACGTGAAGCTACGCGTCGCCGCACGGCAGATCTATGGCGGCATCCGCGTCTCCGCAGCCTACATTTTCGCCACCGCCGCGACCGCGGAATATCTGGGCGCACGCAAAGGCCTCGGCATCTGGCTGCAGGCGGCATACAACTCGTTCCGCACACCGCTGATCTTCTCGGCCACACTGGTCATCATCGTGATCACCGGCATGCTCATGTGCCTGGTGAACCTGAGCGAACGCATCCTCCTCGGCCCCGCCGACGCCGACGAGGATCCGGATGCGGAGCAGTGAAACCCTCAGTTCCATCACACGTCACACCAACCCGTATAATGGGTGACGCTGTTAAGCCAATGTGTGGCAAACCGGCCATATTCCACCGCCCGCTGGGTACATCCATAGGGCACATAAGGAGTCGTCGGGGGCATTGGACGAGCGGAGGGCGTGGGCCCTTCGTACCGTTTTCTGCCCGAACTCCGCCCGCAGCACATCCCTAGAAAACGGTAGAGAAGCAAGATTCAAGGGAAATCACATCGTATGAAGAACAGCATCTTCAGCAAATTCGCCAGCAAGGCAATCGCACTACTGGGCTCTGCGGCCATGGTTTTCAGCGTCTCCGCATGCGGCCAGAGCAACGACACCTCCGCCCAAACCGATTCGGATGGCCTGACCAAGGTGACGTTCATGCTTTCCTGGGCTCCGGATACCAACCATATCGGCGTGTACGTGGCTAAGAACAAGGGCTATTTCAAAAGCGTCGGCCTTGACGTGGATATCGTGGCCGTGGCGCAGGCCGGCGCCGAGCAGGCCGTCAACAACGGCGTGGCCGACTTCGCGCTGTCGAATCTCACCAATGTGAGCATGTATGCCGTCAAGGGCGCGAAGATCAAGCAGGTCATGCAGGTGCAGCAGAAGCCGAGCGCCATCTGGTGCTCGCTGGCGTCCAACACCGAGATCACGTCCCCGAAGGACTTCGACGGCAAGACCTTCGCCACCTTCGGCTCGAACGAATCCGACGCGGTGATCCGCCGCATGATCCAGACCGACGGCGGCAAGGGCACCTTCGACAAGGTAACCGTCGGTACCTCCACCTTCCAGACCCTGTCCAGCAAGAAGGCGGACTTCGGCGGCTTCTACGCCACTTGGGAGGGCGTGCAGGCCGACATGTACGGCCCGAAACTCAACTGCTTCACCGAACCCGATTACGGCGTGCCCGGCAATGCCGACACCATCGGTGTGATCACCAGCGACAAGACCATATCCTCCAATCCCGATCTGGTGAAGAAGTTCGTCGAGGCCACCAAGAAGGGCTACGAATACGCGTATCCCAATCCGGACAATGCAGCGGAAATCCTTGTGAAGGAGGCTCCTGATGCGAATCTCAAGCCCGCGTTCGTCAAGAAGAGCATGAAGACGATCGTGGACGGCCAGTATTGGGGAGATCCGTCCAAAATCAAGGACGGTTCGTTCGTGTTCGGCACGAACGACACCGAAGGTGCGCAGGAGTATTTCGACTTCCTCGCGCAGGAGGACGCCTACACCGATTCACACGACAAGGTGATTCACGAGGCTCCACAGGCCAAGGATCTCGCCACCGACGAATTCCTGAAGTAGGTAACGACATGCGCCTTCGTGCCGAATATGCGGAACACGCTTGGAACACGCGTGATAACACTGCATGTTCGGCACGTCTTCTACGGCATCGATTCGGTACAGTGAATGCATGACCATACAGTCTGAAGAACCCATGAACGACCGCAAACTGATTCTCGACGTGGACACCGGCATCGACGATGCCTTGGCTTTGGCGTATCTTGCGACTTTCGATGATGTCAACCTGCTCGGCGTGGTCGGTACATACGGCAATGTCGCGATGGGAAAGGCCGTTCGCAATACGCAGTATGTGCTGGAGCGGTTGGGGCTCCAGCACGTTCCAGTGATGCGCGGATCGTCGCATCCATCTTGGGCTGCATCATTCATTCCTGACGCCGGCTGTGCGCAGTTCCACGGCACGGACGGATTGGGAGGATTCGGGCCAGACGCTTCCGCACTTGCCGGAATGTCCGATTCTGGCGAAACGGACATTCCGGCTGCTTCCGCACCCACTTGCGTGTCCGATTCGGCCGAATCGGACATGTGCAGGCTGATTTCCGTCGGCGGTTATGACGTGCATGACCCGCACGCGAATCCTGCCGCTGACTCGTTTTCACTTACCTTCTCCTCCCCTGGTGCCGCAAACGTCCCTTGCTCCCCTGTCCTGTCGGAAGGCGTGCGTTTCATCATTGACGCGGTCCGCCGATATGGCCGTAACGTCACGGTGGTGGCCACCGGCCCACTAACCGATGTCGATATGGCTCTTACCGCAGCACCGGACATCGCCGGCAGACTGCGACTGGTGATGATGGGCGGCACACTCACCCAGGAAGGCAACTGTTGGGATCTGACCGCCGAAACGAACATCATCCAAGATCCCGAAGCAGCGGACCGTGTGTTCCATTCCGGCGCGGATATCACCATGATCGGTTTGGATGTAACGCACCAGTGTCTGCTGGGCGGCATGGCCACTCGACGTTGGAGGGAGACTGCCGATCTGCGGGCGCATGCCAGGCTGGATCCATCGGCGTCCTTGGAAGGCGTTGCATGCTCACATCGTTTATTCGACCCAGGCACGCTGCGATTCCTTGCCGATATCGCTGACTTTTCCATCGCCGCCAATCTCAGGGCCGACGCACGCCTCTTTTCCGCAGGCATGCCGCTGCATGATCCGCTCGCCGTAGCCGTCGCCGTCGATTCGACGTTGGTCCGCTGCCTTGACCTGCCGATGAAGGTCGAGACGAAAACGGGTGACTTCCACGGTACGCGCGGCCGTACCGTCGGCGATCCGGAGGGCCTGATCAATCCGCAGGCGCCCCGCATCCATGTCGCATTGCATGTCGATGCCGAACGCTTCGTAGGTGAATTCGCGAACCGTATCGACGGCATCCGGCGTTAGTCGGGCTGTACCGGCACGGCACTTGGTGGTTCGTTCAGACGAAATTTGGAAGATGGTGGTTTGTTCGGACGAAATCAGCCCGGATTTCGTCCGAACAAACCACCAATTCCGTAGAAACGTCTGAACACACCACCATCAGCCATAATTAGCCGCACGATTCCCGCCTTGGCACACGCGCACTCTCCAATCGCCGCGTCAGGGTTCGAGCATCGTCCAAATCCGTGTAATACATACGAATCATGTCCACGCCTTACTTGCCCAAACACCGCTGCCGATCGCGCTCCTCATCGACAACCTGCCTAATCGTGCGTCCCGAGGTCATCGACGGATCCACATATTTTCGTACCCCATCAAATTCCCCGGCGATCAACGTGCCGTCCTCGCGTTTCCACAGGAAATCCACCCTATGCATATGACCGTGACGATTCGAGCAGGGAAACTCAGCCTGAATCCAATGCACAGGAAATCCCAACTCATCCAATACCGCACGGCATTCCGATTCTCCGCCGTTCTCGCTGCCACCATTGCCCTTGGCGATTACGGAGCGAATGCGTTCCCTGCCGCGCAGCATCGGAAGAGCATCCGCATACGCCAGCAACGACTCGATCGTGATTCTTCCCTGACGCAACGCGGAATCAATCGGTGCCAACGCGTAGCGAAACGGCATCATCGCGGCGCAATCGACAAGCGTGCGCTGGATTGACGTCACATGCACGCCGTCAATGACTACGGCATCGGGATCATTGAGAACGTGATACCGCACGTTCGCCTGGCTTTTAGAACGACGACACCGATCCACTGCGACATGAATCGGATACAGCTGCCGGTATGAGCATTCCAAACCGTGCATGACCGCCGCGCTTGTCCCGCAGAACAACCATTGTTCATGCCATTGCCCCAGCGAACGGATGACATGTCGCAACCGTTCATGCTGATCAAGACGCTCCCAATACTCCTTGACCGCATATAGACCGCGATATACCCGCACAATACTGCCTTGCTTGACACGTCGCGAAACCACCTTGACATCCGTATCCCAGAACGGACGCATGCAACGTCGCTCCTGCTGCGCCTTCGCAATCAGGAGATTCAAAGAACAGTGCGCTTCTTTTTCACCCATTTGCGCAGTCTAAACGACCTGACCATGTCAAGACAAGTTGACGGTGCGGTCGGAAGGGCCGGGCTAAGGCACACGTGTGCGGCTACGTGTGCGGCTCATTCGGACGAAATCAGGGAATTGGTGGTTCGTTTGGACGAAATCGGCCCTAATTTCGTCCAAACGAACCACCAATTTCACGGAAACGTCCGATTGAACCGCCAAGAATGCCCGGCAGATTCCAAAACGCCTGGTGAAATCCTACTTCTTAACCCCACCGAACCGGCGGTCACGGTCAACATAGTGGCTGATGGAACGCCACAACACCTCACGGCCGCAGTCGGGGAAGAGCTCCGGCACGAAGTCGAGTTCGGCGTAGGCGGCCTCCCACGGCAGGAAGTTGGAGGTGCGCTGTTCGCCGGAAGTACGGATCACCAGATCGCAATCCGGAATGTCCGGATTGTACAGGTGATCGGCAATCATCTTTTCGGTCACACGGTCGCCGGAAATCCTGCCGTCACGCACCTCACGCGCGATGGCTGCGCAGGCGTCGGCGATTTCGGCACGGCCTCCATAATTCAGGCAGAACACCACATCGATGGTCTTGTTGTTCTTGGTGCGCTCCTGCGCCACCTCAAGTTCGTCGATGACGGACTTCCACAGTTTCGGGCGGCGACCGGACCAGCGCACGCGTACACCCCACTCGTCCATCTGCGCCACACGACGGTGGATGATGTCGCGCGAGAAGCCCATGAGGAAGCGCACCTCCTGCGGCGAGCGCTTCCAGTTCTCAGTGGAGAACGTGTACAGCGACAAGTAGCGTACGCCCGCTTCGATGGCACCGGCAATGGTGTCGAATACCACCGGTTCGGCGGCCTGATGGCCGTCGGTGCGGATCAATCCGCGCTGCTGCGCCCAACGACCGTTGCCGTCCATGATTACGCCCACATGGCGCGGTACCTTGTTCTTCGGGAAATCGGGAATAATCGACGGATCGGAAAAAGGAGCCGCCGGAATGTCAAGCGACTTGTAGTCCACGTTCTCAAAAGCCATACCCGCTAATCTAGCAAGCGCAGCGAACGAATCGGCCGCTCCAGATAGTACTCGCCCCATTTTTCCACCAATTGGCGGGTTTCGGCGGTCAGTGGTGCCGTATCCAACTCTCCCCAATCGCCGTCGACCAGCGCCTGCATCTGGCAGAGTGTGTTCCAAGGAATCAGCGTGGATTCCGGAGTGTGGTCGGCGGAGCACATCACGCCACCGGCTGGAATCGAAAAATACCAGGTCCTTCCGGCATCGATCGGATCTCCACAGACCACGCAGGCACGCAAGCGCGGAGTCCATCCTGCAAGCGCCAATGCCCGCATCACATAGGAGTCTCCGATCGCATTCGAATCATGCGCATGTTTGGCAAGCGCATTCAACGCGCCCAACACCAGCCGGTACTGCATCGTCATGCGCTCGTGTTCGCCGGCCACGAGTTTGTCGGCAGTTTCGGCGATCACATTGGCTGCGGCATAGGCGCCATAGTCGGCGCAGATCGGTCCGGCATAGGCGGAAATTGATTCGGCCTGTGAGATCACATCAAGGGAGCGGCCTTCGGCTACCAGCACATCCACACGCATGAACGGTTCCAGACGCCCGCCGAACCGTGATTTGGTACGGCGCACACCTTTGGCAACGGCACGGATCTTGCCGTGGTCGCGCGTCAACAAGGTGATGATGCGATCGGCTTCACCGAGTTTTGCCGTGCGCAGCACGACCCCTTCGTCCTGATACAACGGCATGATGTGCACCTCCTTTCCGGATAATCGCCCTGCGTTGTCTCTCCCGGCCCCAGCGGATACCTCAATAGATGAACAGTCCCCAAAAGGCGAAGACCAGCAGCACGTCCAGCATGGCGATAGCCGTCAGCCAGAACAATATGCGACCGAATCGTGTGGAGGCAAGCACCGGCTGCCGGCCGGAGACGATCTCCCTGATGGCGCCTTGACGTGGCGGCCATTGTGCAAGACCTCGACTGCCCGCCACTTCGATCAGTCTCATGAACACACGCGACCACGCCCAGACCACGGCCACGCAGACAATCTGGATGACGGGCCAACTCCAATACATCATGCCCGGATCCTCAGCTGGCGCACTGCCCCATGCCAATTTGACCACGCCCATGATCACTTCGCCCAGGCCCGCGAAGAACAATACCAATGTGGCCATGGTGGCGATGGTCAGCGTGACCAGCGCATTGCCGAAACCATGAGCGAACCCTAGGCGGTAACGACGCCGATGTGCGCGCGCCCAAATCTTACGGATCAACACCGCCAGCCATACCACTGCAATCGCCAGCAGCAACAACAGCATGCTGACATGCAATACGACCAGATAGATGGTCAGGCCTCGATTCGCCTTCAACTCGAGCGGTACCGCAATCGACTGGTACAGTTCGGCTCCGGCAACGCGTTCACTGGTCTGTGTCAGACCTTCCGTCGTGCCGACGGCCCAACTGATCACATCATTGACATAGTCGTCGGCGAACGGCGTGCCGGTGTTCGCCTCGTCCCCCAGGCGCAACACATGATTGGCGATCGGGTAGCTGCGTACGGTCACGTCCCAGTTGCCAGCCTTGTGCGCCATATCCACGATTTTTTCGGTGCCTTCGACCTGTGCGGTCATCACATCCTTGGTACCGTAGGCCACCAGCGTCGGTATCGAATAGGCCTGCGGCACCAGCGTCTCGATATCGAAATTGGTCAGTCCGAACAGTTCCGGATCGATGTTGAAGACGCGACGCACGATCGACTGGTAGCCGTCATGCGCGCCAACCAGCGCGAAATCCTGCGCTGCGAGAAATCCCAACGAATGTCGTGGCGAGTAGACCATGGGGCTGAGGAGCACCTGAAACGCCACATCATGATCCTGCTGCAGCAGATATGAGGAGATCCATGTGCTTTCGGAAGTCGCATAAATGCCGACCTTCGTCTCGCTGACATTGTCGAGGGAGCGCAGATATGTGATGACCTGATCGTAGATGGCGGCCGATCCCGGATAATCACGAGTCGCATCATTGGTGGACCACACCGGCTTGTCGAGCACGGCTGTGACGAAGCCAGCGGAGGACAGATCGTAGGCGATGTCGCCGAAGGAATTGTCGCAGGTTCCGTACCCGGCTCCGTGCATGAAAACTACGCCGGGCCGATTGCCGCCGGCGCCTTTCGGTTCACGGATGAGCACTTTGATTTTTTGGATTTCCCCAGTGGATGGCTGTTTCGCGTCGATGGTGATGTAGCGTTGACTCACCTCATAGTCGCCCTGTTGGGCGACGGCCTTGCCGGTCGTGTCGTCGAAGGTGATCGCAGTATCGGACGCCAGTGTTTCGATGGTCTGTCCGGTCGGTTCGTAATTCCACGTGGTCGCGGTCAGATTCGAGATGGAAACCAGAACACCCAGCAGAATAATGAAGATGGGCAGGCTTACCATCAACCGTCTGCCGCGCGACCATGCCCGCGCCGGGCGAGCGGTTTGAAGCTGACGTTCCTGATGTGACACGCCGTTCATTCTACCGACTCCGGCTGAGATGACCTTCAGTGCGTAACGGGTACGACCACCGGTCCGGTGGCGTTGACCGGCACCTGACCGTCGCTTTCCATCTGTGCGGCGATATCCTGCGCCTTGGTGAGCAGGGTTTCGACGATCTGGTCTTCCGGCACGGTCTGGATGACTTTGCCTTTGATGAAAATCTGTCCCTTGCCATTGCCTGACGCCACGCCCAGATCGGCTTCGCGAGCTTCGCCGGGGCCGTTGACGATGCAGCCCATTACGGCCACGCGAATCGGCGCGGTGATATCCTTCAGCCCCTCGGTCACGGCATTGGCGAGCTGTATCACATCGACCTGCGAACGGCCGCAACTCGGGCAGGAAATGATGTCGAATTTGCGTTGCCGCAGTCCCATGTATTCGAGCAGCTTGCAGCCGACCTTCACCTCCTCGACCGGCGGAGCGGACAATGACACACGAATCGTGTCGCCGATACCCTCCGCCAGCAACGCGCCGAACGCGAGACACGACTTGATGGTGCCCTGCCATGCCGGACCTGCCTCGGTGACGCCGAGGTGCAACGGCCAGTCGCCTTTGGAGGCAAGCAGACGGTAGGTTTCGACCATGGTAATCACATCATGGTGTTTTACGGAGATCTTGAAGTCATGGAAGCCGACGTCCTCGAACATGTGGGCTTCTTTCATGGCGGAGGCGACGAGCGCTTCCGGGGTCGGACCGCCGTATTTGGCGTACAGTTCCTTGTCTAGCGATCCTGCGTTCACGCCGATGCGCAGGGAGATGCCCGCATCGGTGGCCGCCTTGCAGATGGAGGGACCGACTTCGTCGAATTTGCGGATATTGCCCGGATTCACACGTACCGCGGCACAGCCGGCATCGATGGCCTGAAACACGTATTTGCTTTGAAAGTGAATGTCGGCGATGATCGGAATCGGCGATTTCCTTACGATTTCCGGCAAAGCGTCGGCATCATCCTGGCTGGGCACGGCCACACGCACGATGTCGCAACCGGCTGCGGTCAGTTCAGCGATCTGCTGCAGGGTCGCGGGAACATCGGCTGTGAGCGTATTGGTCATGGACTGCACGGAGATCGGCGCTCCACCGCCGACAGGCACCGGCCCCACCATGATACGGCGGGATTCGCGGCGCGGGTGCAGCGGACTTTCGCTGATGGCGGCTTCACCGGTCTTTCGGAACGGCTTTTCGATTTCTGGCATCGTCAATAATCCTTGTAAGTCAAAGCATCGTCGGCGGAGCCAACGAAACCACTACTGAGCAAACCACTACTTATTTATCAGTTCGTCGGCACGACGGCGAGCTTCATGTTCGAGTTGGCTCATTTCCTCCACGGATGCGAACAGCGGATTGCCTCGCATTTCACAGTCCATGTCGTCAAGCACCTCTTTGACGGTATCGACGATGCCAAGGTACGGTAGACGATGCTCCAGGAAGGCATGCACAGCCTGTTCGTTGGCCGCGTTCAGTACCGCGGTATGCTTTTCGGACGCCTCAAGGCAGTGGCGTGCAAGGTTTACGGCCGGGAACGCCTCATCATCAAGCGGTTCGAAGGTCCATGTGGCAGCCTTCGTCCAATCACAGGCCGCAGCGACATCGCCAAGTCGTTCCGGAGCGGAGAGTCCCAACGCGATCGGCAGCCTCATGTCTGGTGGCGAAGCCTGCGCAATGGTGGCGCCATCACGGAACTCGACCATCGAATGCACGATGGACTGCGGGTGCACGGTCACCTCGATGCGGCTTGGCGGCACGTCGAACAATCGGCTCGCCTCAATCACTTCCAAGCCCTTGTTCATCAACGTGGACGAGTTGATGGTTACGACCGGCCCCATATGCCAAGTCGGATGGTTCAATGCCTGCTCGGGCGTGATGTCGATCATTTGATTGCGCGTCCAACCGCGGAACGGACCGCCGGATGCGGTTACGACCAGTTTGGACACCTCGCCATGCGTGCCGGAACGCAGCGACTGCCAGATGGCGGAATGTTCGGAATCGACCGGGTTGATCTGCTGCGCACGAACCTGCGCGTCGAACAGCAGGTGACCGCCGGCCACCACGGATTCCTTGTTCGCCAATGCAAGCTGGGAGCCGGACCGCAGCGCCGCAATGGACGGCTCAAGACCAATCGAACCGGTAATGCCGTTGAGTACCACATCGGCACCGGAACCGGCCATATTCACCACGGCTTCGGGTCCGGCGGTCACTTCGACATGTGTAGCTCCCGCCTGTGCCAGAGCATCACGCAACGGTTGCACGGCATGCTCGTCGAACACGGCCACGCCTGAAACGTGAAACCGCGCGGCCTGCCGGGCAAGCAGGTCCACATGCGCGCCGCCGGCCGCCAAACCGACCACGTCGAAGCGATCGGGATGGCGTGAGATGACGTCGAGGCCCTGCGTGCCGATGGAACCGGTGGATCCAAGAGTTACGACTGTTGAAGTCTGCATAAGCTATGCGTTTTCTCCAGTGTTGATAGATGCGACAATCCGATGATTGACCGACGACAGTTGCCGATCAGTCATCGAATGTCGGGAAGGACAGATCGGGAATGTCGACGTTCAGGCCATGCGAATCACCGGGGAACAGCGGCGAAACCTTCGATTCGTCCTTCTTCTCCTCGGTCTTGCCCGCATCCTCCACAGTAGGGGCCTCAGGCTTCGTGGCGGTTCCGGCGGGTTCAGCCGGTGCCGCCGAAGGTGCGGAAGCGCTCGAAATGTCAATGGACGGAGGAACCGGCGTATGCTGGGCGGCCAACAACGAGGTCATGGAGCTCAGGTCGAGAGCGTCGGTGTTGACCTGTGGCACGCTTGGGACGGACAGATCCGGAACATACGGCGCAGACGAGGTTTCGACCGGGGACGGCTCGTCGGTCGATTCAGCCATATGGGCCAAAGCGGCCAGCGAGGAATCGGCAGCGGGCTCAGCCGGTTTGTAGGCCGGGGCCGCAGGAGCGAAGCTCGGCGGCATATCAGAAACGGGAGCTTCAGCGTTCGCGTCTTCCTCGGCCTTGTTTTCCACGGAGGCGCGAGTGACGGACGGTTGGAATACCGGAGGCACGGATGGCGGGAGCGTCGCCGATGTCTCCGCCTCCGGCGTGCTGACGGGAGAGATGGCCGGGGCCGCGAAAATCTCACGTTCGGCCTTGTTAAGCGCATCGAACGACTCGCCCGGCTTCGAAGCCGTTTCGTCGTCATGTTCCGTCGTCATCGCAGGCTTGGCGAACAGCGGAGCGATCAACTGGGTCTCCTTGGCATCGGAGGAGGCCGACGTCTGCTGCGAGGTTTCAGTGGGTTCGCCTACGAAATCGGCCACGCGGGCGTATGACTCCAGACGGGTCAGCAGCTGCACGCATGAACTCAGGTAATAGTCCACCTGCCGTTCGTCATAACCCCGCTTGCCCTTGCGTTGCGTGAAGATCACGTTGGCGACGGATGTCGAATTCAGATCGACGAGATGCTTGGCATCCTCACGGGAGATCTTTTCGATGTCAAGTTCGGAAGCGGCTTTCGCCATGCTCTGGTCGATGATGCGGTCGACCTGCTTACGGTCGTAGGACGGCGCCTTCGGCTCCCCCGACTTGAAACGTTCGCCGGCCGCACGCTTGGCATGCTCGTCGAGCTGACGGTACAGCGCCTCGGTCTGGGCCTTCCAGGCCACCCGGCCATGCTGAGAGATCTCCCACGTGGTCTGCTTGTCGACTACGGCACGTTCCAGACGGGCCAGAGCCGCGTCGACCTGGGCAATCACATAGCCGCCCTTCACCAGATCGAACGAGACATTCTGAATGTCATGCTGGGTCAGCTGAACGCCTTCGCTCTCATACAGCATGTGCGCACGCTCCAAAAAAGCGTCCACCTGCGCAGGGTCATACCCCCACTTGCGCTTTCCGGTGCGAGCGACTCCAGATGCGTTCCTACCGGCTTCAGGTTCCTGCGCCATTGGCTATCGACCTCCTACAGACAGTATTCAACGTCATTACTTTACGTGATTGATTCGACGCCCATGCGATTTCATGCAAAATGTCGCGGAAACAACACGCGAAACACGTCGGAACATACCTGCGGGGCTCGCGCGACTCGCCCGACACGCGATGCACGACGCACCATACGGTACAGTAGAGCGTTGCGGGCGATTAGCTCAGTTGGTTAGAGCGCCACCTTTACACGGTGGATGTCGGGGGTTCGAGTCCCTCATCGCCCACGGTTTCCTGCAATCATCAGCGAATGAGCATTCTTTATTTTACCCCCGTAGGCACGTATTCCCTTACGGCAAGAGATTGTTCTATTGCCTGTTGTAATCGCATTTCTGGCACTGCGCCATCACATTGTCGCTGCTTTCCCGTTGAAAAATACCAGCCCATTTGCAGATATTCTGAAGAATCGGTACCACTGATTTTCCCCTGTCCGTTAAGGAATATTCCACCCTCGGCGGTATCTCATCGTATTGTTTGCGAGCAACAAGACCATCGTTGATGAGTTCCTTCAATGTGGAGGAAAGCACGGCATCGGTAACATTGAGCATTTCCTTGCGAATGGCGCTGTATCTCAGAACTCCCTTTTCATTCAGCACACAGATCACACGGGATTTCCATTTACCGCCGAACACTTTAAGCCCATATTCCAAAGGGCACCTAATGTCCGCCTCCATCTTCTTCCGGTACATTTCAACGCCTCCCGATTTTTCATCTTCACCATAGCATGATTACTTCGATGGATATAGTTACTATTAAATTTATAAGTAACTTATAAACTTCTTTATATCTTCCATTCGCTGAGTTAGCACGATATGCTCGAATCGCATCCGGAAAGGTGCAATGTAAGCAAAAACGCTGATAATCGGAAGGATTCATAATGAAGGTGCAAGCTTATCTTGAAATCACCATGGTCATCAATCCGGAAAACCGTCCGGCCGCGGCAAAGGTCTACACTGACTATCGTCAGCCGTTCCTTGACACCATCGAAGGTGCCCTGACAAAAGAGCTCCTTATTCGCGACGAGGACGTTCAGGTTATCCACGGTTTCGACAGCATGGAGCATGCAAAGGCATACCTCGAAACCGATTTGTTCAAGAACGATGTTTTCGTCGGGCTCAAGCCGACTTGGGCCGCTGACCCTGATGTGCGCTTCTACGAAGTTGCATAACCATACCTTTTGGCCCCTGTAGAGTTCCGTTGCCTATGTCACCGGCAACGGAACTCTACAGGGGCCAAAATCATTGTAGAAAACGTCCGTAACGGACAAGCCGACCTGTTCCATCAATGAAAAAATGGCTTGAATCCTATTGGAGTCAAGCCATGGAGCATCGTGTTCACGGTGCATGCCGCACTTGCGGCAGACACTCATTCGTCTGACGCACACCGCCCGTATCGAGCGGAAGTCTTATCTGCCTTTGCCGAAGGCGCGCAGCCGGATACCGTTCCAATCGGAGCTTACGGTCAGCGGCGTCGCAGCATTCATGCCTGCGGTCTTGGCCGCGGACTGCACCGTGCTTGAGCTTGCGGCGCCCGGACGTCCCGGTTTCGGGGTCAACACCCACAACGGGCCATCATCGCCAAGAACCGCATACGCGTCGACGATGGTATCGGACAGCTCATCCTCGTCGTCGCCGTCACGCCACCAGATGATTACGCCATCGACAGCGGAATCATAGTCCTCGTCGACCAGTTCCTCACCGGTCAGTTCCTCGATCTTGGCGCGGATCGAGTCGTCCACATCGTCGTCCCACAGCCATTCCTGTACCAGGTCGCCGGCTTGGAAACCGAATTCTTCAGCGTTATCAGATGCCGTTTGGTTCACGTTCGCCAATATACCAACACAGCTCGAACATATACGTTACGAACGCTGGAATTGCTCACTGTTCGAGATTGCATCCGCACGGATTGCGCCTCTACGATCCGATCACTCGCTACTCGGCCTTGCACCCCGAAAGAGATGAGCCCTTCCCGTCGCGGATGGCGATCAACGCCTGATATGCCTCGTCAAGGGTCGAGACCTTCACCACATTGAGTCCGTCGGGAATATGGCCTACCACACCGTCGCAATTGGATTCGGGCGCCAGGAACCAGGTGGCCCCGTCACGTTTCGCTCCGAGCATCTTCAGGCGGATGCCACCGATCGCACCGACCTTGCCCTGATCATCCATCGTGCCCGTTCCGGCGATGATATTGCCACCAGACAGCCGTTCGCCGGAGATCTTGTCAATCAGACCCAACGAATACATCATGCCGGCGGAAGGCCCGCCGATATCATCGACATGCATGGTGACCTTCGCCTGTGAGACGTCATAGCCCTTGTCTTTGAGGAAGTTCAGGGCCGCGGTGGTGGCGGAATCCTGCGAAGAAGTCATTTCCTTTTCGCTGCTGCTCTTGTATTCCTCGGTAGTCTGTCCGACCGGAACCACGGCCTCGCGCGGCATCACCGTGGTATGAGAATCGGCCCAGCCCCACAGCGCCTGCGCATTGGTGACGGGATATCCCGGCACGCCTGAGGCGTTGACGGTCACCAGCAACAGCTGACCGGAATCCTTATGGGTCTTGACCCCCGATACGGCGATGACCTGCTTGCCGCCGGACTCGCCAAGCACGTTCTGCGTAGGGCCGGGCGTTTCGACCACATAGGCACTGGGCAATACCATCACCAGCACACACAGGACCACGGTGAACATTCCCGTGAGATAGCGCCATGAACGGGCCGCGAAGAAGCCATCCACGCGCTTGCCGATGCGGTTGAGTGTGCTTTTGGCGTGAAGTTGACGTGTTACATGCATATTGGGCATACCTCCCATAGTATGGAAGCATCTGAACTTAAGAAAAACATGCAGAAAGCAGGGAACGGCATGGACGAGAATGCGATCCGCCAGTGGCTTATCGAGTGCTTTGGTCCGATTCAAGGTGAAATGGCTTGGAATCAGCTTTCCAACCTTCCCGATGAGATTCGCGAGCAGCTGCTCAGCCAGGACCCCAGCAAACTGCCGAATCCGGCCGAAGTGCAATCCCTCATGCAGGCCTTCACCGCCGGAGGTCTCAATACGATGGGTGACATGCAACGCACGGTCGAGGAGGGCCCGATCAATGTGAAGCTGGCGAAATCGCTGGCTTTGCAGCAGGCGAACGACTCCGGTTCCGAAGGCAGCGTCAGTGCCGGCGACGGTGAAATCGCACGCAAGGCGATCAGCGAGGCGAATCTGTGGCTCGACACCGCCTGCGAATTCAACCCGGCTCCCGGCGAAACGCAGGTACTGACCCGTGCAGGCTGGGTCGAAGGCACCATTGACGCTTGGGCGCAGTTTGCCTCGCCCGTGGCCCAGTCCATGAACGATGCCCTGGCCTCCGTAATCGCCGACCGTCTGGGAGGCGCCGTCCAAGGTGAAATCGCCGGCATGTTCGCCGGACCGGTGCCGATTCCGATTCCGGAAGGCATGAAGGATCCGGAGCAGCTGATGAAACTGCTCGGCAACACGTCCTTCGCCATGCAGCTCGGGCGCGCCGCCGGAGATCTGTCCCATGAGGTGCGCGGTAGCTTCGACCAAGGCATCGCACTGCTGAAGAATCCTTCCGGCGCGTTGATTGCGCAGAATGTCGTGGAATATGCGAAGTCGCTCGACATCGATGTGAACGAGGTCATGGCGTTCCTGGCATTGCAGGAGCTGGCCCATGCCCGCCTGTTCGCCGCTGTGCCGTGGCTGATGCCGCGTTTTGAAGCGTTGATCGGCAAGTATGCGCGCGGCATCGATATCGATCTCGATGCCATGGAGGAGCAACTGCGAGACGCGGGCACCATGGATCCGGAATCGATGGCCGATGCAGTCAATCTCACCAAGGTCGGCATTCCGGACACTCCGGAACAACGGCAGGCGATGGCTTCGTTGGAGACGCTGCTGGCCCTGGTCGAAGGTTGGGTTGACGCCGTGGTCTGGCGCGCCGGCATGGCCCACATTCCGCATATCGAGCAGCTTCGCGAGATGCTTCGCCGTGAACGCGCCATCGGCGGTCCGGCCGAACGCACCTTCGAAAATCTGCTGGGCATGCAGCTGCGACCGAAGCGCATGCGCGAAGCGGCGGCACTATGGGAGAGCATCGGAGCACAGGAAGGCCCCGAGGCTCGCGACGCGAAATGGTCCCATCCGGATCTGCTGCCGCAGTTGCCCGGTAACGACGCGTTGACAGGCGCGGCATCGCAGGTCGGCCATCCCGCTGAATCCGCCAACCCGCCCGCAGACAGCGAGGCGGAGAACAACGCTCCGGCCCCGGAGTCCGGCACCATCGACTGGGATGCGGAACTCAGCAAGCTTCTCGACGAGGAGCAGGGCGACGGCGGAGAGCGGGAAGAACAGCAGTAAGGCCTTCCGCCAATTCAGGACACGTCAGCTCAGGAACCGGCTGACCCGACGGCCTCGACCATCGTTGAGGCAGTCTTTGGAGCGTGCATACGACAGATGCAGGGTGTCTTCGGCGCGAGTCACGCCCACGTACAGCAGACGTCGTTCCTCCTCCAGCTGATCGCCGTCCTGCGGCGAACCATATGGCAGGAGTCCTTCGGAACAGCCGATCAGGAACACATGCTTGAATTCCAGGCCTTTGGAGGCATGGATGGTGGAGATGGTCACACCGTTCATGTCCGAGCCGACACCCAACGCCTCCAACATGGCCAGGCGCGTCTGCGCGTCATCGGCGAGCGCGGAGTTCTGCCATCCGCTATCCCGACGCATGCGATAGCGCAGATGCTGTTCCTGCAATGCCTTGCAGAGGATCTGTTGCTGTGCGTTGATGCGGGTCAGAATCGCACAGTCGGAAGGAGATACCCCCTGCGAGGCGAGTTTGGCTATGCGCATGGCCACGCCCTGCGCCTCTTCCGTATCGCTGGCGTATACGGTCTGTGTGACCCTCGGGCCTTGTTCCCGACCGGATTGCAGTACAAGATAGTCGTCCCGCTGCGGTGACGCTTTGAGTACTCGATTGGCGTAGTTCACGATCTGCGGTGTGGAACGATAGTCTCTGTTCAGGCTGATATCGGCCGAAAGCGGGCCGAATTCACCGGCGAAGTCGAGCAGACTGTAGCTGCTGGCCCCAGCAAACGAGTAGATGGTCTGCGCGGGGTCGCCTACCACGCAAATGTTGCGGTTGCCGCTCAGCCATCGTGTCAGCAGGCGATGTTGCAGTGGCGAGACGTCCTGGTATTCGTCGACGGTGAGCCATCCGATGGATGAGCGGATGGCGGCTGATGCTTCGTCATAGCTCTCCAGAACATGGCATGCGATGAGCAGGATGTCGTCGAAGTCGATTTCGCCGCGCGCCGTCTTTTCGGTTTCGTATGCCTGATACACGTCCGTGAACTGATCGGGTTCAAGCCCTGCCGGAGGTTGTCGATGCGTGGCTGCGCACACGCGTTGGTAGTCGTTCGGTGCGACCAGGGAGATCTTGCACCAGTTGATTTCCGCCTGTAGATTGCGTACCGTTTCGTCATCGACCTGCATGGTGGTGACTCTGCGCAGCGAACGCGCCACTAATTCCCTTGGCTGCCTGCTGATGTGCGGAAACGGTCCTTCGCACAGGTCGGGCCATACGCGACGGATTTGATGCAATGCCGCGGAATGGAACGTTGCGGCCTTGACCGCGCCGTCGACTTCGAGTTGCGACAGTCTGGAACGCATTTCCGCTGCGGCCTTTACGGAGAAGGTCACGGCGAGTGCACGCCGTGGATCCCATTCGCCGGTGGCGCATGCATAGGCGATACGGCGCGTGACGGTACGGGTTTTGCCCGCCCCTGCGCCTGCGATGATGCGTACGGGTCCGTTCACCGTCGTGGCCGCGGCCCGTTGCGCATCGTCCAGCCCTTCAAGAATCGTCTCTGCGGATGCGTCCATATGCACCATTGTGCACCCTCGCATGCCATGGAGGTCATCAACGTCGGCAAGTCGGTGTTGTTTTACGCCTTTACGCCTTATGTGTATTAGTGTTGACCTTGTGACCGAACGAAGCAAACTCATGATGGCCGCCCTGACGAGCGCGGCGATGCCGAATATCGCCGTGGCGGGCGTACGTGGCAGCGAACAGACCAATTCGACCGACGAGGGTTGCGGCATCGATCATGCCGTGGTCCAGGACGCCGCCGGCAAACTGTATGATGTTTTCGCCTCCAACACCGTGGCTGGCCGTAAGCGTCTCGCGGGGCGTGTGCGTGCCGCGCAGACGTTGCATCAGGCACGTGAGCTGGCCGGTCTGGGTTTCGATCTCGATCACGTCATCGCGTTTTCCAATGGCGATCTGGAACGTTCCGCTACTGGGGACACCACGGTCATGGTCGCCATGCATCATGTCGGTCAGGCCCGTTCCTTGGATTTGCTGACGCTGGACGATTGTGCCGGCGTAGGCACCGCCTTGGGTGCGATCCATCGATTGCGGCCTACCTTTCTGCAGGAGGCGAAGTATCCCGCGTTCACGACGGGCCAGATTCGCGCCCAGCTGACCGCTTGGATCAAAAGGCTTCGGCAGGCGGGCCACGTTCCGTCGGAAATCACTACGAGCTGGTCGAACATTCTTGAGACCGACGGCCTGTGGTCGTTTACCACCTGTCCGGTGCATGGCGGTTTCCATGACGGCGATTTCCTGTTTTCCGGATCTTCCATCACTGCGATCACCAACTGGCAGGATATGCAGATGAACGATCCCGCCCGCGACCTGGCTTGGATCTTCGCCAAACTTGATGAGAACCATCGCAATGCGGTGCTGTCTTCGTATGGTCGCATGTTGGGCAATCGTCTGGATGATTTGATCATGCTACGCGCCAATCTGTGGCTGCAGATGGAACAGGTCGGCGATTTCATCTCCGCATTGAACCAGGCCGATAGCGCCAAGATCATGCAGTTCAAGGCGCAAGTCGAACGTCTTGCGCACCAATTGGGCGTCGCTACGGCCAAGACGCGCACGCAGTCGGCCCCGCGTCCGCAGGATGACCGCAACGGCGACCGTCCGCCGAGCACCATCACCGTCGGTACGCTGCTGAATGAATCCGAACGTCGTCGTGAGGCGGCGCAGCGGTCGCTTATCAATGATGATACCGGCGAAACCGATGTCACCGGCGAACGTCATATCGAGGCGACTTCCGAAGTCGAGGATGATTCCACCGGCGAGTTCGACGTGACCGGCAACCTCGATCAAACCGGCTCCGCACAAATCCAGGCTTCCGGAGATTCCGCCGATGATGCGACCGAGGCTTTTGACGTCACTGGCGGCCAGCATGCCGATAACGGTCCGGCGGCGCCGATCAGCACGTTCATTCCGGAGCATTCCGCGAAGGAATTGCATGATACGATGCCATCTTCCGCCACTATCGTCATCAATGGTCCGGCCGGTGATGACGACACCAACGAGCAGACGATTCCGCAGGAGCACAGCGATGCCGCCACGATGATCATTCCGCTGTTGCAGCGTGACGAGGCCACCATGCAGCAGGCTCAGGCCAGGATCGACGGTCAGGACGTCTCCGACGCAACCGGCGGGAATCCACAGGTACAATAAATGCCAGCGCCGGGCAATACGGCATGTGCATCATCACTACTCACAAGGAGCATCATGGATATCGAATTGGGCATTCAGAACGTGGCACGCACCGTCACCTTCAGCACCGAGGAAAGCGCCGAAGCCGTGAACACCGCCATCGCCGATGCCGTGGAGCATGGCAGGACCATCAATCTGACCGATGACAAGGGCCGCCGCATCGTAGTGCCGGCCGGATCCCTCGGCTATGCCATCATCGGTTCCGAAACCAAGCATGCCGTAGGTTTCGGCAATCTCTGATTCATGTACGGTTTTTCGGATGCCCGTTGGCGAAATTGCCGGCGGGCATTTTCATGTACGCACCGAACAGCGGCAGCACGCCTCGACGGATGATCTCACGCACGGTGTCCGCATCGGTGAGGTTCTCCCCCAGCTCGTTCGGTTTGCCCTTGCCATGCCAATCCGAACCGCCGGTCACCAACAGATCATGTGCCGAAGCAATTGCCAGCAACCGTTCACGCTGTTGCGGAGGATTGCCGCGATGCCACACTTCCAGACCATCCAAGCCTTCCGCGATCAGGCTTTCGATCTGTTCGTCGGACAGCAGCCGCCTGTTGCGGCTCAGATCCCCCGCATGGGCGATTACCGTAACGCCACCGGCGGCCTTCACCGCGGCGACCACATCATGCGTAGTCGGCGAAGGCGTGGGAATGTAGTACTTGCTGGAAGTGCTCACCACGCCGGCGAACGCTTCGGAACGGGTTCGATACACGCCGGCCGCCACCAGCGCATCGGCGATATGCGGCCGGCCGATGGTGGTGCGCATGCCTTCATGCGCCTGAACCTGTACGCTGTGCCACGTAATCGGATAGTCCTCGGCGATATGCTCCACCATGCGCTTGGTGCGCCGTAAACGCGCAGCCCGCGTATTGGCGAACATCTCACGAATCTGCGCATTGTCGGGATCATACTGGAATGCCAGCATGTGTACGGAGATCCGATTGTCGTCGGCGGTGATTTCCGTACCGCGCAGCAACGGCAGTTCCGCCCATGTCGCGGCCTGTTGCGCATCCAACCAGCCGGCGGTGGTGTCGTGATCGGTGATGGCAACACCCTGCAATCCTCGGGATTTCGCCTGTTCAAGCAAGGTGCGCGGCGTTTCCGTACCGTCGGAGAACACGGTATGGCAGTGAATATCCCAGCCGACGACAGGCGGTGCGGCAATACCAACGTGAGTCATATCACCATCGTAAGCTGATTGGCAGCATAACATGGCGCAAACCAGCCGGTTTGTGTCGCAAACGACCGTTACAAGGATTGACGTATGAGCGAAATCGACTACAACAAGCCACGCGGGTGGCGTCATGGTGCCACTTGGACGTATCTGATCATGCTGCTCGCCTCGGCCGTTGCACTGGTCGTATCGTTCGTGCTGTCGGCCGAGACGCTCGAACTGGCTCGTAATCCCGGGCAGAAGCTCAACTGCGATGTGAACGCGGTACTATCATGCTCGACCGTCGCCGAATCCTGGCAGGCGGAAATCGTGAAGTTCGCAGGATTGAGCTATCCAAACGCGTTCTTCGGCATCGCCGCGGAGTCGGTGTTCGTGACGATTGCCGTAATCGGCTTGGCACGGATCGCCGTGCCGCGTTGGTTCGCGATCTGCACGTGGCTGGGCGGACTCGCGGCACTCGCCTATTCGTACTGGCTGACTTCACAGTCGTTGTTCGTGATCAACGCACTGTGCCCGTGGTGCTTGGTGCTGATGTTTTCCACGACCGTTCAGTTCATGGCGCTCTCGCATGCGACTGCGGTCGTGCAGGAGCTGCCGATGAACCGCGACGGCGTGCGTACATACTACCGTCTCAACATCGATCTGATGATCGACGCCGTTTGGCTGGTCGCCCTCGTCGTCGTCATCCTCGTCAAGGACGGCCCGATGCTGTTCGCCTGAGCTTACAGCAATTCCACTTTGCCGACGATCGTGGCGCTGCCCGTAAGCGTCACGTCATCATCGGTCACGTCCACGCGTAGGGTGCCGCCACGAACCGTGATGGTCCAATGGTCGATGCCGGTTTTGGAACGCAACGTAATCGCCGTGGCACACAGGCCGGTACCGCAGGAGAGCGTTTCGCCGCAACCGCGTTCGTTCACGCGCATGGTGGCCTCCCCTTCGTCGTCGCCTTCGCTCTGCTCGTCGATGCGCACGAATTCCACGTTCTGGTCGGTCGGAATCTCGGGCGAGACCACCGGCTTGGCGACCAGGTCAAGCTCTTCCACGGTCGGTAGCGAGGCGAACGCATCCTCGATCACCGCGACCACATGCGGGTTGCCCATGTCCACGAACGTGCCGCGCGCCGAACCGGCGGTTCCGGGAATCGACACCTCGTACCCGTCGACGTCGCCTCGCTGCCATGAGCCCATTTCGACGCGGAACACGTCCTTGCCGAGTCCTTCCACCTCGCCGAGCGACGTCAGGATCTTCACGCCGCCGCGCGTACCAAGGCGGAACGGTTCGCCACCTGGTCGGTCGGCGAGCCCTTGCCGTTGCGCGAACAAGGTGATCGCACGCGTGCCGTTGCCGCACATTTCGGCCAGGCTGCCGTCCGCATTGCGGTAATCCATGAACCATTCGGCTTGGCCCGCAGCGCAGTCGGCGAGTTGCGCCTCCTTCAGGTCGGACACATCCTGCGGGTGCGCAAGGCGGATCAGCCCGTCGCCGCCAATGCCGAAATGACGGTCGCACAGGAACCGAACTTCGTCGGCGGTCGGCTCGTATCGGCCGTCGGGATCCGCATAGACCACGAAATCATTGCCGGTGGCGTGCGCTTTGTAAACAATGCTGGGGATACTCATACCGATTCACTGTACACGCGGTAGGCTATGTGAAGACGTCATGACGGGAAGATGGGAGGAATCATGACTTCGACGGCACCGATCGGCGTGTTCGACTCCGGCTTGGGCGGCATCTCCGTGGCACGTGAGATCCGCAAGGGTATGCCGAACGAGCAGGTGCTGTACTTCGGCGACTCCGCCAACGCCCCGTATGGCACGAGAACACCGGAACAGGTGCGTGATCTGTCGTTCGCCATCGTCGAGCGTTTCGTGCAACAAGGCGCGAAGGCGATCGTAATCGCCTGCAATACCGCCACTTCCGCGGCTGCGGATGCCTTGCGTGACGCGTATGACGTGCCGATTATCGGCATGGAACCGGCATTGAAACTCGCCTGCGAGCGCGGGCAGGGGCAACGGCAGCGCGTAATCGTCGCGGCGACGCCGCTCACCTTGCGCGAACGGAAATTCGCGGTGTTGATGGACCGTTTCAAATCGGATCATACGATTTTCCCGCAGCCTTGCCCCGGTTTGGTGGAAATCGTCGAACAGGGCCGACTCGACGATCATGATCTGGTGATGCGCACATTGCATGATTATTTCGACCGGTATGATCTGTCAACGATTGATTCGGTGGTGCTTGGCTGCACGCATTTCGTGTTTTATCGTGATTATTTCCGCGAGTTGCTGCCGGATTCCGCTGCGATCATCGATGGCAACCAGGGTACCGTCCGTCACCTGAGCGTCATTCTCGAATCATTGGGCAAACTCGCTCCGGACCAAGCCGTCGGCGGAATCGAACTCGCCAATTCCGACACTTCCGAACGAATTGCCGAATTAGCCGAAGCCCTTCTTCATCGCTGAACGCGAATGTCCCCAATACACGCGTAAAGTCGTGGGAACGGACGAAAGGACGGCATCCATGACGAACAAGACGGCGATGATCGATGTTGGCGGTGGCTTCCGGGCGATCTTCGGAGCGGGCGTGATGGATCGCATGATGGAGGACGGCATCAGCGTCGACCACTGCTATGGCGTCTCCGCAGGCAGCGCGAACATGGTCTCCTTCATCGCCGGGCAACATGGACGCAACCATAAGTTTTACACGGAGTATGCGTTCCGTAAGGAATATGCCAGCTTCGACAGTTACATCAGAAATCACAATTTCGCCAACCTGGACTATGTGTACAGCACGCTGAGCAATCATGACGGCGAATATCCGGTCGACTATGAAGCCTTCGAGGCGAATCCGACCGGTTTCACCGTCGTCGCCTGCAATGCGGAAGACGGTTCGGCCAAATATTTCGACAAGTCGGATGTCGGCTACGACAATTTCGACATCATGAAGGCCTCTTCCGCCGTGCCGGTCGCCTGCGAACCGTATGTGATCGACGGCATACCGTATTACGATGGCGGCATCGCTGACCCGGTGCCGGTGCAGAAAGCGCTGGACGACGGCTACGACCGTGTGGTCGTGGTCCTCACCCGGCTGAAGAATGTGCTTCGCGAGCAGAAGAAAGACATCGGGCCGGCCAGAATCCTGAAACATATTCATCCGGCTGCGGCCGAACGCCTGCTGAACCGTTACCGGACGTATAACGACGAGGTCGCATTGGCCAAACAGTATGAGAGGGACGGACGTGTGCTCATCCTCGCGCCGGAAAGCCTATACGGACTGAGCACGTTGAGCAAATCGTTCGAAGGACTGGAACGCATGTATCGCGCCGGCTACGCCGCAGCCGAAGCCATTCCTGATTTTCTCAACAGCTGACGGGCGGACGCCGCACTCCCCTGCCACCCTTCGGGCAGGCGACGCTGACTCTCCTTCAGTTTGCAAGTATGTTCCTTCAGCCTGCAAGTAATGTGTTGCGTCTGTTCAACGGACTTTTCGTAACGTAAGGATTGTCCACGATGAAGAATCGGCGCAGCCGCTCTGCCGCCTTGCTGATGCCGATTCTCGGGGACGCCGCGATACGCTCGCCTTCCAGCAGGGCATTGCGTTCCAAATACAATGGAGCCGTGCTCAGGTCATGCCCGTACAGTTTCAGATCGATGCCCATGGCTTGACACAGTTTTGCCGGACCGTTCGTCAAATCGACGTCCTTGCGGTTGCCGACGGTTGTGCGGCTGCCACTTCGATTCGCAAACCGCCGCTCCCGCATGATTTCGATGCCCTGCACCGGTTCAACGGCACGAATCAACGCTCCCGCGCCGAAGCCGTCATCCCCCGCACTGACATTGAAACAGCGATGCATGCCATAGGAGATATAGACGTATGCGCGTCCGGAAGGGCCGAACAGCGCCGCATTGCGTTCGCTTCTGCCGTGAAAGGCGTGACTTGCCGGATCGTTCTGATCGTAGGCCTCCGTCTCCACGATGCGGGCGGCCGCGATACCGCCATCATCGAATTCACGGATCAACAGACAGCCAAGCAATCCAATGGCCGCCTCATCGGCTGAACCGGACAATATGTCATTCGGGAAATCCTGTGACGCCATGCACTTCCTCATGCAGCACCGCCTTTCCGCATGTTTTTTCGTACGCTTGTTCATACGTTTTGCATTGCCGTAGAACGGCCTCGCGTGGTGAAACAGCTTTCATGATAGGTCGGGCGCTACGATTACGCCGACCGCATGCGTAACGGTTGGACTGCCATTCGTTGGAACGCCATCCATTGGCCTGCATATAAGCTGATGGTATCAGGAATCTTCAGAATCAAGGGAGACGCATATGCGCATAAGAACGGTGACGAACATCGATTTCGGCAGTGACGACAACCTGCTGTTCCTAGGATTCCACGGTTTCGGCAACGACGAAACCGAAATGATCCGCATCATCGAAGCACTCTACGACGGCTCCGACCATGAACCGAACTACATGTCATTCCGCGGCACATACAGCAGACCGTTCATCGGCAACAATCATTGGTACCCCGACGGCTGCTCCACGGAAGAACGCCGCCGCGAATGCCATGATGTTGGCGACGCCGTCATCGAACTGCTGCGCTCGCCCGCGTACGTACGGTTCCGTAAAGTGTTGATCGGGTTTTCGCAAGGCGGCTATCTGTCGTACCGCATGGTGTTGGAACACCCCGATTCGTTTGGCGCCGCGATACTGATGAGCCCGTCATTCAAAGGTGAAGAAGGCTCTGCACCCATTACCGGCCGCACACGGTTTGCATTGTGTTATGGACGTGAGGATCGCACGATTCCCGCCACGGACCAGCACACCGCACGGGCCAAACTCGAGCAGACCGGCAATCTCACGTATTTCGAGTATCCCGGCATGGGCCATGGCATCTGCGATGCCGAAATCGCTGACTTGCGTAAGTGGCTGGGGTTGTGAGGGGGGTGGGTGTGAGACCGTACGATTGCGAGCGGAGTTGCCTGTCCTAACCTTTTTCAGCCTACTACTTTACAATTCCTACCGTCCCTACTTTACGGATTCTACCGTCGCCACCCTCTCAGAATCAGTCCGACAAGGCGTTACGCGCTTCGTCCGACTAACTGGGAGACAAGGCACAGCCGCAAATAGAATGACCTCTCACTCCCAGAGCCAATAGCGGGTTCGAGATAGAAAGGTACTGACAAGAACGATTCTAACATCACCCAGATTTACCCAGACAGCCCGCATAAACGGATGAGTACCGGAAAACGGCGTCGCGAGGTCGAATCTCGCCGTTGCCATTTGACAAACCACCCGTATGAACAGCTTTTTGATGCCCTCACGGGCCACGACAAGTAATGAGACGAAATGGCGAATGACAGCAACAGACAGAGCCACATCCGGAGCTGAGGGGCGAAGATGATGACAAACAGATTGACCTTCTTCTGCTTCGGATGCGTATAGTAATCCTACATTTCCATTCACTTAATTAAGTCATAGAAGCGACGATGGATTTGCCTTCTGGGACAAAAGGTATAGGATAAGGAAACGTAAAGGAAGAAGGGTCTCTGGCGGATTTGCAGATTCGCCAGAGACCTGCGAAACGGAAAGAAGGTGATAAGGCATCATGGCCGCCGCCCGCTTTCTGGCTCGTATTTCTAAGGCATAGAAACATGAGCCAGTATAGCAGGCGGAAAAGAGAAACGCGGTGTTCGTCTTTTCGCCGCAAAGCCGCCCGCATTCATTGAGGTATTTCAACTCAGTTGATGAAGCCTGGTTCTGCTGGCATCCCTGCACTACGATGCAGGGACTTCCATAAAACGAGTTTTCAAATATAAAAAGTGTCGATTTTTGCATTACCCATAAGGCTTATGCGCGGTGGATTGCATACAAAAGTCGATTGAGAAAATCCGTTTCTGTGTTGGTGTGCGTGGCGTAACCGCCATGTTCATCAACACATCCTAAACTAATTGTCAAGATGGTATGAACGTAGTCGTTCATGTACCAAAAACATAAGAAAGGACGCAAAAATGCGTGCTATTACTATCGAGGATTTGAATGCTGCCGCTCATATCGGCGGAGCCGGAAGTTTGGTCATGCGTCAGGAGCTGGAACCCGCAAGTGGCCCGGATGGTGTGATTGCTCCTGCGAAATATACCATGGAGAAAGTCGCTACATATATATATGAGATGCGCTTCATGGAGGGGCGAGAAGAACCCGTAAAGGTAGTGCTCATCGACTCCAAGACGTCTTTTGCGAATCGTGCTGAAGGGACGACGACAGAAGCGATGCATAATGGTAGTGGAATCCTCTCTAAGATGCCTCATATCGCGGTCGAATATGACACTGTTGCCGGTAGGAAGACTTTCTATGATAATCAACTTCCACATCGTGCTTTTGACGGGCACATCCGCGTTGGAGAATATGAAGGTGCGTCCACTTCCCAAGCGGAGGCGTATATGAATGCGCGCAATTCTACCCTAGAGAATCTGCTCCCGCTTTTCGAATTGTCTCCCGAAACCGTCATCTTCGGAGGTTGGGATTCCACTCGTAGTAAGAATCAGTTGAGAATTCCATCCGTTCTGGTGGGAGAGACTTATGGTATTTTGGCTGAGCAGGAGGAAGATCCTGCAATTCACAGAGCAGGCGCTCGCGTTGATCCGGTTGGTGCCAGTGTAAACGTGGCATCTAAAGACGACCGCACGAAGATTGTCGGCGACAGCATCGATTTGAGCGATAGCACTAAGACAAGCTTTGAAAAGTCAGGGAAAGGCTCTGTCATTGGATTGGGGGCCATTCCTCCAAGTGCTAAGAAAGATTTGCTGGATGGTGTCTCTGTTCGTAGCGTCATTTCTACTCGTGTGTTGAGTTTCGCCACCGTGCGCACTTTCCATTTTGGTAAGGGTGTTGAAGGTGATGCGGCAATTCGCGCTCTTATTATTGCGGTACTTTTGCGAGATGTTGCTGGCTATGACGAGAACCCCTTTATTCGTGCGAATTGCTTCCTTGCGGAGAAGGATAAGCCGGCTGTGGTGTTGAACAAGCGCTATGGTGAAAAGGAGGAGTTGGAACCTCTTACCGTAAAAGCGACAGAGGCTCTTCTGGAAGAAGCTTATGCTCAGGCGCATGAGAAGGCTGGAATTACTTGGGAAGGCCAGGAATTCCTCGTCCAGGGCAATCCTGCGGTTCTTGCCAATGCGTCTGCCGAAGATGATTCGAAGGACAACAACTGATATGGCTTTTGCAATATCGGCCTATTTCCCGCTTGGTTTTTATCAGGGCAGCGATTCCGGCAGTAAACCAGAATCGTACCCTTCGCTCAATCGGTTGTACTCCGCGCTTGTTTCTGCGGCATATTTGACGTTTGGTTTCGAGAAGGTTGACGCTGAGTATGGACTGACAGATGAGCAAATTCATGATGCTTTGAATTGGTTCGAGGATAATCCTCCGCAAGAAATACTATTTCCCCGTGTTATCAGAGCTGGAAGCAGAGCTACTGTATACCGGAATAAGGGTAATGTTCAAAATAAGAAGAAACCTAAAGATAAGGTTTCCCCTGCAGAGGCTTACATCGCCACCGCATATGAGCAGTATCCTGAATCTGGAATGTTGCTGACTTGGGCATGGCATGAGAACCCTTCACCTGAAGTTTTTAAAACGCTGAATTTGCTTTGCGATGAAGTTCCTTATTTAGGTGAGGCTTGTTCCGTCGTGGAGCTGCATGCGCATGAGGACTATGTTTTCCCCGCTGCCGCCGAGGATTGTGTGTGGACGCTTTCTTCTGATTCAGCATTGGGGAGCATCTTCAGGAAGGGAAGGCCTCTCTCCTTTCCGAGGAGGGGCCGTCTCGATGATTTGAAGAAAGCGTTTGTCGCTGCGAACCCTGCGCCGAAAGGCAAGAAGAGAGCAGCATCTATCAGCGATAAGGAAGATGAACAAAATTTCCTTAACGAGTACCTTCCCCTGCAAACGGAGGGGCAGGCCAGATACATTCCTCCTTCTGCGCAGAAAGAGGACGCTCTCAAGGCTCCATGGGCAACAGCATTCTATCTCGAGATTGACAGAGTCGATGGCAAACAAGGAGATGACGGCAAGGCCGAATGGAGACCAGAAGAATCTGAACTTGTCGGTTGGGCCGTAGCGCTTCACCGTTTTCTTGTGAAGCAGTGGGGCCCTGATCCATCTCTTGCGCTGATTGGTAAATATGCTCCGGGCATGAGCAGACCAGCCAACAATGTGTCCATTCAGATTTTAGATTCCGGGTTTAAATTGGCATATGCCCAGAAGCTTCGGAAAGAACTCACTGGGAAAGGACCAGGCTTTCTGATTATGCTTCCGCATGACATGTTGAAATCTGATGTTCAAAAATTACATGATGTTTGTAAACGGACTAAGGGTAAAACCCTGTACTATGCACCGAACAAGCCTTCTTTGCAACTTGGGGATATTACGATAATCGATGCTGAGCATCTTTGGAAACCAGTGACTGAAGGGATGTGTCGATACTGGACACTCAGACCAATGGCCATTGCCGAGACGCGTCCCATTCCTAGTCCAAAACATAATCGTAAATGGGGTGTTCAAGAAGCCATCTGTCTGGCTTTGGGGCATGTTTGGCGCGACAGATATGCCCCTAAAGCCAATCAAGGGGGACAAGCTAAAGCTAGTCGAGAAGAGCGTTATTGGAATTTTGTAGATGCGGTAAAGGCAAAAACGTCAAACTTCCGCATCTTTGATTGGCGTGCTGTGTATCGCGTTAACATGGCGGATTACGTGCATCATACGGATTCCTCCAACGTTCTGCATGGTATGCAGGCATTGATTGCGATTTCCGATGCTGCAGATTCACTGGATTGTGCAGCAATGGCAATTGGCCAGAGTCGTCACTTAGGAGGGGGATTCTTGGTGCCAGTGGATTTTGATCTAAGTGCACTTCAACCGGATGAAAATTTCGGAAAGGGGGTTCCGGCATGGCTGAAATGAGCCTGGAACAAAGGCAGTATCTTACTGCGAAATTTGAAGAATTTGTTGCTGCAGTTCATTCAGATGTTAAGGAAAACCAGCCGGTTCGAAAGCCTTATCAATGGCAAATCAGGTTGATGCTACACGTTGCCGAGCATGGGTGTTGGCCGCAAGGCATCGGTGCTCCGACTGCATCGGGTAAAACGAGCGTGATTGACATTCATGTGTTCCTTAACGCTATGGCTGGTCTTATCTCCACTGAGGAGAGCGCGGATACTCAGATACTTGCTGACTTGCCATTGCAACGTATCCCACGCCGTTTGGCGCTTACTGTGAATCGTCGTTCATTGGTCGATGACCAGTTTGATGAGGCGTGCGCGTTGCAAAACAAGATGCAGTCTGAAAACGACAAAGACGATGGACTCGACGTATACCGCAAAGGTTTGAATCTACGTTCTGCTGTCAATGATGGAATCAAGCGTGAACTCCCGAATCCTCAGATGATTGTCGTTGAGCTTCGCGGTGGTGCTAGCCCGGATCGTGAGTGGCGCTATTATCCACAGACCTGTGCGGTAATTTGCGCAACACCGGACATGTTTGGTAGCCGCTTGTTATTCCGCGGCTATGGTACCAGTGCGACAATGCGTTCAATGGAGGCCGGGCTTCTTGCTTACGATACGGTGTTGATTGCAGATGAAGCACATCTGAGTCGACAGCTGTTGAGGACAGCACGGCAGGTGACTCGTATTGAGAATATGGCCATGACTTCTCTTACTGGTCAAGTCACTTCTTTGCAGGTTGTGGAAACTACCGCAACTCCTACATCCGATGATGTAGAAAGTCTGGTTTCCGTTAGGGAATCGGACTTCGGAATTGATTCTGCGCTGAGAAAGCGTCTTTGTACTTCAAAGCCTGTATTCACCAGTTTTGACTTTGAAAAACCTAAGGACGAAATAGAAGCGATTGCTTTACGGTGTTTTGAATTGATTCAAGACAATGAGAAATCTGATAGGTCTAGTGATTCGAACCCCCATGTTCTTGGCTGCATTCTGAATACCGTTGAGAATGCCAAAGCGGTCGCTAAAGAGCTTGATAAGCGGTGCAAGAAGGAAGGCATCCAACGTCCTATCGACGTATATGTCGGTCCGATGCGTGCTTATGATAAACGCAAGGTGGCTGAAAGGCTTAAGTCTGTCCCATCGATGAATCCGCAAAACGCACCATGTTGTATCATCGGCACACAGACTTTGGAGGTTGGCGTCGATGTTGATTTCGCTAACATGGTGACTGAAATTGCACCTGGTTCTGCGTTGGTGCAGCGTGCGGGACGAGTGAATCGTCGAGGACTAAGATCTAGTGGGCCCGTGTATGTGTTTGGTCTTGATTTGCGACAATCGACGGAAAAGAAGCAAACTAGGGCTACCATCCCGTATTCGCCTGAAGATATTCAGAAAACACGAGATTGGTTGAATGCTTTAAGTAAAACTGAGTCTGGCGACCCCGACATCAGTGCATGGTCTGTGAATCGGACTGTACTAGCAGGAACGCCAACCCCAGGAGAACGGCAGCGTAGGTTGCTATTCCAGCGTTTGGAACCGTGGGACGTTGAGAATCTTTCCGTCACCGACGAAGAACTGTGCGCTGACATAAGTGAGAGTGGTCTTCAGCAAGGGCATTCAGATCTCAATCTTTGGCTACGGGATGAACTAAATTCAGATGATCCTGATGTCAGCATCGTGGTGCGCCATCTACCTTGGGATGGCACACTGGCTACTCAGCTTTTGGAAGTGACTCAGCCTGAGAACGACGAGCTGTTTCCAGTTGGAAAGTGGTGTGGACTCGAGAGTCTCTTTAAAACATTGGCGAGACAAGATGATAAAGCCCATAGGAGAGGTGCGAGAATCGATACCGTCAACATTAGAGGGGAAAAAAGCACGGTTGAATTTCCTCACAGGGTGTTCAGGTACCGTGCTTCTGAGCCTGAAGGTCACCGTGTGGTGTGTTTGCGTGCGCAAGATGCTGCACAAAACACGGTGAAATCGGGCGACGTGCTCATTCTTGATGATTATGAGAAAGTCTTTTCTAAATTTTCTGAAGATTCCTTTGAGACTGCCGTCATCTTTGATCCAGAAGGCTCTGATAGCGCAAGCGACGTGTTCAATCGGTGTACTTCCTCTGCTTTAATAACGGATTCCTCCGTTTCGGATGATTCAAGAGTTGCTAAAGCGTTTCGGTTTATTCAGGAAATCGAAGAAGAAGAGTCTTCAGAAAACGGCGAGGAACTGTCTGATACTGCCGAAGAAGACATGCAGGAGTCGCTTCGCTTGCTTCGTGCGGCGACTGTTGGTGCAGTAGATTCGGCAGGGCGCGCAGAGAACAAGGAGTATTCTCTAATCTGGCATGTTGTCGAAGGCCCTGAAGTCCGTTATACCGACATCGGAGGCAATGCAGTTCAACGTAATGTCCAATGGGTTGTCAGCGGTGTATCTGAGAGTATGCCGGACTCTGAATCGAATCAGGAAATTCTGTCATCTAGGAAGAAAACACTGTTTTTGGGCGGTATTTCAAGTGATCCTGCCGAGCCTAGACGCAAAGAAGGCCATCAAAATCATGTCGCTCGACGCGCGCAAGCACTCGGTACTCTTATTGGGCTTGGCCCTATGATGGTGGAAGACTTGCGTATTGCCGGTGAATATCATGACGAAGGCAAGAAAGACAAGCGTTTCCAGAGAATGCTTTGCCGAAATCGACAGAAAGAAATTGAAAAAGGACCCTGGGCGAAAAGCCGATTATTCATATCTCGCTCATGGGAACAGGAATTCCGCAATACGTACAGACTTCACGGTTGGCGTCATGAGCAGCGTTCCGTCGTGGAATTCTTATATTCTTGCGAAAAGAATGAGCAACTGGCAATCATGAGTGAGTCTGATAAACAGCTTGTTGAGAGACTTATTGGCACATCACATGGTCATGGTCGTTCAGCATTTCGGCATGGAACAGAGTATCTACTTCCTCAGGAAGGAGGCGCCTCTCGTAATGCAAATCCAAGATTAAACGACATCTCGGATCGACTATTCGAAATGGGGGAATGGGAAACTCTTATTGACCGTACCAATCAGCGGTATGGTTTCTGGGGTGTTTCATACCTTGAGGCACTGCTTCGTGCGGCTGACATTACGTGTTCGAAAGAAGGTCTGTGATGAGTGTCGTTATTCCTGCGAATGCTACTGATGCATTTTCACATCTGTTCATGGTCGGTCTTGCTTCGATTCTCGAAGATGCCGACAGTGATAGGGTCTGCCTCTTCCGTTGGCGGGATACATTACAAGCGTTTGAGTTGAAGACCGATGATGGTTTAGATATCGAGCGGATGTCGGAAATCGTTAGCGAACATGCCCAAAGATGGTCACAATCATTGCCGTTGACATCCGAGAACGACTATACAGTCACTAAGGAGTCTGACATTCCCGGTGAAACATTCCATGCAACTATGTCTCCAAGATTAAGCAGTCTGGGCGTCCCTTGTGGGTGGCACAAGCTCCAGGAAGACAGAGAGGCTGCTATTGATGCTATGCAAACTGCTGGTGATTACCGTTATTTCGGCGCGCTTGGTCAACCCTCATACTGGTCTGGCGAACAGAGCGGCAAATTGCGTTCTGACTTTGGCGCTTCGCGGTGGGAGATGGTAACTCGTAATAAAGGCCAAGAGTTTATTGGTGGTCGATTGTTGCCTTTATCTCGGTGTGTTGCAGCACGATCCATCGAGAATGTTCGTGATGGGTTGCTCGGAACGAAAATAGAGGATGAAGTTGGGCACAACGATTCGATGAGCCGCGCGGCGACTGGACTTCATGCTCCGGCTAGAACGGATAATGCTCGAGCGTGGTGCGCCTTGGTAGGAGTTGCTGCTTTCCCAACTCGCGTTACAACTATTGGAAACGATAGGTCTCGTGACAGTAGTGCGGCATTATTCCAGCTTAAAGGACAAATTCGCTTCGCAATTTTGCCTTTGTTCGACCAATACTGGACAACATCGAAGTACCGTTCCATTGTTCGTAGTGAAGCACTCGCGAAATTTGGCATTCAATATGCTTGCACTGCTAGTGAGCAATCATATTTTGCAAGTGCATCGTCTGACTGGCTTGGGGAAAAAGGCGTTCTGGCATGTTGTTTCTTTAACCAGTTCATGTCGGATAACAAAAGTGCTCCAGAACGATGGCTAAAACCCGGCATAATCGTTCCAGTGAAGGAAATGGAATAGCAAGTACGGAGGAAACTTATGGAAGATGACCCCATTCCGATTAGTCTGGTCGCCAACTACATGTTTTGTCCACGTAGGGCATGGCTGGAATCGGTTGGAGAAAAAGTTGATTCGGATCAAATTATGCGAGGGACATACGACCATCGCAAGGTTGATAGATTCGATGGTGCTCCCGATGCGGATTCATATCAAGCTGTGAACATCAGGCATGAGGAATGGGGCGTTAGCGGCAAGCTTGATGCAGCCAAAATGACGGATGACGGTGTTGTTATTCGTGAATACAAGGCGACACCTGTGAAGCGAGCAATGACTATCACTGAGGCGATGCGAACGCAACTCGCTTTGCAGGCTGCTTGCCTTGAAGCCATGGGTTTTCATGTGGCAGGGACGGAAATTTTCTTCACCACTCACCATCGACGAGTCGACGTTGAACTCAATGAAGAAGACTTTGAGAACGCTCATAAGGCTGTGGAAGAGACCCGAGCGTTAATCAACTCTGAACAAGCGCCTGAGCCGTTGGAGGATAGCACGCGATGCATGCGTTGCTCTCACGTGGGAATCTGCCTGCCTGAAGAACGTAAGCTATGCGCGGTGGCGCATCGTGTGATGGTTTCATCCCCTGATAATCAAGTGACTCATCTTGCTACTCCTGGTTCGAAAGCCTTTATCAGGTCTGGGCGAATGATAGTTCAGAAAAACGGCGAAGAACTTGCCTCAATTCCAATTGACACCATGCAAGGATTGCAAATCTATGGTAATACCGACTTGTCGAGTGGTTTGATTCGTGAGTTGATGTGGCGTGATATTCCAATCGTTTGGTGCAGTGGAACGGGGCGTATGTATGGTTGGTCTGTTCCCTCGTATGGGCCTAATGGCGAACAACGTGTCGAGCAGCATGTGGCTTCTCATGAGGGCCGGCTTGGACTCGCACGAGAATTCATCATCGCCAAAATTCATAACCAGTCTGTTCTGTTGCGTCGCTCAGAGTCGGATAATCCAGTACTACCTCAGTTGCGACATATCGAAAAACAAGTCGGTAATGCGAACAGATGGCAGGACGTGCTTGGTCTTGAAGGAGAGTCTGCTGCATTATATTTTTCCCAGTTCAAGCATCTCATCAAAGTTGATCGTCAGGCTGAATGGCATTGGATTGCCCGTATGAGGCGGCCAGCGCCCGATGCGTTGAATTCTTTGCTTGATTTTACTTATACATTGTTGCTGTCTGATTGTGTCCGTGCGCTGATTTCTTGTGGGCTTGATCCTCATGCTGGCTTTCTGCACAGCAGCAAACGTAATAAGCCTGCGTTGGCACTGGACCTGATGGAAGAATTCAGAGCGCCAATTGCTGATTCTGTGGTGCAAACAGTAATCAACAACGGTGAAATCAACGCAACAGGATTTACAGATGCACTTGGATCGGTACGTATGATGGACGAAACTCGTAAAGCCGTAATCAAAGCATATGAACGAAGAATGGCTACAGAAATAACCCATCCCATCTTTAAATATAAGGCATCTTGGCGAAGGACTATTGAGATTCAAGCTCGGATGATTTTGGGATATCTCGACGGAACACAAGCTGAATATCGTGGAATCAGAATTCGCTAAGAAGCTATGGCATGGTTAACCAGAAACGTGGCTATTTAGTTGCATATGATGTGAGCGATGATTACCGTCGCAGTCATGTAGCGAAGATTCTTCAGCATTATGGAGAACGGCTGCAATACAGTGTTTTTCTGTTGCAAGTGCGCCCCTCAATGATGCTCAACGTACGTATGAAGATTGAGAAAGAGATTGACTATGGAACCGATTCTGTTGTGTTCTGCTCATTGGGGACAATTGCGCAGACGGAAGAGGGATTGGATTTTCTGGGGCATCGAGGATATGCAGACTTAGAAATTCCCACAATTATTTGATTTCAGTCAAAACGGCTGGGCTGTTTGATAACTAAAGAGTGTTTCGTCTTGCATGCGCACGAGAGGTGAATCACTTCTGAGACGCGCGGCAAGCGCTCGCATGCGGAAAATGGCGTTTCTGTGGGATTCAGCGTTCCCAGATTCGCATTTTTCATAGGGTATGAAGTACATCGCTCGCATAATTGCTTGAGATACATGTCACCACAACGCTCTACACTAAGACTATTCCTGAGCTCTAATACTCAGGACTTCATTGAGGTGGATATTATGTCCAGCGCTTCATGATCATGCCGACCGGATTCCTGAGCTCTAATACTCAGGACTTCATTGAGGTTGCCGGAAGTGACCATGAAACGGTGCACCCCCTTATTCCTGAGCTCTAATACTCAGGACTTCATTGAGGTTACAAGGAGAAGACGACATGTCAGCAGAAGACGTATGGAATTCCTGAGCTCTAATACTCAGGACTTCATTGAGGTTCGTATTGGAAAGTTTGAGAGTCCTCATATGGGGGGATTCCTGAGCTCTAATACTCAGGACTTCATTGAGGTACAATGTGACAAATTCCTGAAGTGATGGAGAACCCATATTCCTGAGCTCTAATACTCAGGACTTCATTGAGGTGTTGACGGACAGGACCGAGAACTCCAGGCGAACATCGAATTCCTGAGCTCTAATACTCAGGACTTCATTGAGGTGAACAGGCGGCCGTCGGCCTGGTCAAGGCCCGTACCCGATTCCTGAGCTCTAATACTCAGGACTTCATTGAGGTTTGCATGACGGTGGGAAGGTGAGCATATTCCACCATTCCTGAGCTCTAATACTCAGGACTTCATTGAGGTGGCGACAACGATCCAGCCGACTTGCGAGACGGTTACAAATTCCTGAGCTCTAATACTCAGGACTTCATTGAGGTGGCTTTCGACGGCGAGTCCGGCATGTCGGATTACATTATTCCTGAGCTCTAATACTCAGGACTTCATTGAGGTTGCGTGGTGTGCTGTCTGCCGTGTCAAAGGCGGTTATTCCTGAGCTCTAATACTCAGGACTTCATTGAGGTAATGCCTTGGCTTGGCTCCACACATCATTGTCGTTGTCATTCCTGAGCTCTAATACTCAGGACTTCATTGAGGTGAACACCCTTGGCACAAATCATCGCCGACGCTGATGCACATTCCTGAGCTCTAATACTCAGGACTTCATTGAGGTGCGATTGATTTGAGTCCGCCTGCTTGCGAGAGTGCGAATTCCTGAGCTCTAATACTCAGGACTTCATTGAGGTGCGGGCGACGCGGAATTCAAGAAATACGCGGGCCGATTCCTGAGCTCTAATACTCAGGACTTCATTGAGGTTGGTGTCAGACCGCGAACATGGGCTACTCACAGACCATTCCTGAGCTCTAATACTCAGGACTTCATTGAGGTCAGGATGAGGAGGAGTTTCGTCGGGAGCGGGCGGAGATTCCTGAGCTCTAATACTCAGGACTTCATTGAGGTACGCAGGTCGATCGGCAGACTGTTTTCGTGCACGGCATTCCTGAGCTCTAATACTCAGGACTTCATTGAGGTGAGGTGATGGAATCGAACCTACGGCAGGACGTACGCGGATTCCTGAGCTCTAATACTCAGGACTTCATTGAGGTACGTCGAAAACCGTGCCGATGTCATAACGGGGACTCATTCCTGAGCTCTAATACTCAGGACTTCATTGAGGTAGTTTCCGCAAGCTCGACGGCACCACCGGCACCGCCAATTCCTGAGCTCTAATACTCAGGACTTCATTGAGGTGGGTCATGCCGCTGAAAAGGGTGTCGTATTCTTCCGATTCCTGAGCTCTAATACTCAGGACTTCATTGAGGTATGAGGCGCGATGCGTGACCATTTCGTACCGGGTGCTATTCCTGAGCTCTAATACTCAGGACTTCATTGAGGTATCGAATTGCGGCAAATCATGCTCGAGGACTCGGTATCATTCCTGAGCTCTAATACTCAGGACTTCATTGAGGTGACGTAAACGTGTACCAATTCGTGCGCGGTTGGAAAATTCCTGAGCTCTAATACTCAGGACTTCATTGAGGTGGAAAACATGGCGCACTCGTGGACCGATATGAAGAAATTCCTGAGCTCTAATACTCAGGACTTCATTGAGGTACGCTCGGCTGGAGCGGATTTGCGGAAGACCACGATTCCTGAGCTCTAATACTCAGGACTTCATTGAGGTAGGCCCTTCGGCGCGAGAATCGGCATCCTCGCCATGATTCCTGAGCTCTAATACTCAGGACTTCATTGAGGTGTTTTCCGACACCCACGCCGACGTGTAGTTGCAGACACACATTCCTGAGCTCTAATACTCAGGACTTCATTGAGGTGCGAGCCGCACCAGCATCGGCCGCTTCACCGCAGGATTCCTGAGCTCTAATACTCAGGACTTCATTGAGGTGACAGCGGATACGCCAAGCCTTTGTTCGAACCGCCATAATTCCTGAGCTCTAATACTCAGGACTTCATTGAGGTCTGTCCGGTAAGCTTGTCGAGCTGGTCTTGCGCATATTCCTGAGCTCTAATACTCAGGACTTCATTGAGGTCGCGCAATCGCTCGGCTGGACTATCACGTCGGCGGTGATATTCCTGAGCTCTAATACTCAGGACTTCATTGAGGTCTATTGCACATGCTCGACCTGCATATACAGGCCGTCATTCCTGAGCTCTAATACTCAGGACTTCATTGAGGTACGCCGGTGTTCAGCAAGCAGGTACGTACCGTGGTCTAATTCCTGAGCTCTAATACTCAGGACTTCATTGAGGTTGGTCGCGACGGTTCTGCGAATGGTACCATACTTCCGATTCCTGAGCTCTAATACTCAGGACTTCATTGAGGTTACCGGAAGCCGTACCATACTTGCCTTCACGCACCATTCCTGAGCTCTAATACTCAGGACTTCATTGAGGTAGGTTCATCGAGAACGCAGCCGCTGGCAGGCGCGCGACATTCCTGAGCTCTAATACTCAGGACTTCATTGAGGTTGGCAGAAAGTCGTGAAATAGTGCCGCCGTTCCAAGACATTCCTGAGCTCTAATACTCAGGACTTCATTGAGGTGCGCAAATAATAGGGATATAACCGACGTCAGCGCCACGATTCCTGAGCTCTAATACTCAGGACTTCATTGAGGTAAGATCAGCAACAGTGAGATCAAGTGCTTTCGCAATTGCCAATTCCTGAGCTCTAATACTCAGGACTTCATTGAGGTAGGATGTAGCTAGGATAGATCAGCCACACGTATGCAAGATTCCTGAGCTCTAATACTCAGGACTTCATTGAGGTAAGACGATGTCGCCGGGCTCGTGGGACGAGTCCAATTCCTGAGCTCTAATACTCAGGACTTCATTGAGGTTTGACCGGCATCATCAAAGCCATCATGCAAAACAATTCCTGAGCTCTAATACTCAGGACTTCATTGAGGTCTGGTCCGGGTCTGCGCCTTGTGCGGAGGCCAATGCATTCCTGAGCTCTAATACTCAGGACTTCATTGAGGTTCGATACGAGATTGGAGTCGCAATAATCCCTGATGGCGATTCCTGAGCTCTAATACTCAGGACTTCATTGAGGTCGGCCAGCAAGATATGAAACCTGATTCTACTGAAGGCATTCCTGAGCTCTAATACTCAGGACTTCATTGAGGTTGGTTTTCGAAGATGCTTCCGTATGCGGTGGTGGTTATTCCTGAGCTCTAATACTCAGGACTTCATTGAGGTACGACTTGCATTGCTTTTTGCGGTAGTGTTAGACCATTCCTGAGCTCTAATACTCAGGACTTCATTGAGGTGGCGGTAAATCATGGCTGTCTTTCGTCAAATAAATCCGCGTGTCGTCACCAGTTAATCTGAACACCATCGG
>ERZ894229.338-NODE-338-length-43877-cov-10.0065_pt1 | contig 43877 bp, 38 predicted proteins | sample MGYA00380295_ERZ894229 | MGnify/ENA primary metagenome ERZ894229 (study PRJEB32331, sample SAMN06328479) | human gut metagenome | biome: human gut microbiome; feature: stool | host: Homo sapiens | collected 2014-09-17 ... | reverse complement strand
CGAATTCTTATCTGGAAGGTTTCATTCCCATAGACACAGAATATTTTACAGCCTCGCTTTTCAAAGGCACACATACTTTTACAACCGTACATGAAGCACTGGAAATGCTGATTAACCTGCCCTGAAATCCCCTCACAGATCTACTCCTCTTCCCAAACCATCGCCTCCCCGCCCACAGCATCCACAATATCCTGCAAAACCTTCCCGCTCCCGTTATCCACCGTCTGAAAAATCCAGACCGGAATCACCTCGTACTGTCCCTCCGCCATCTTTTTTTCCATATAATACAGCACTGCCTGTCTGACCGTGTACGTGCCCTCCTCCGCCAACGTCTCATATTTGGCTTCCAGCGCTCCCGCAATCTCTTCAAAGGGCTTTAAGTCATAAATGCCTTCCTGCTCCGAAAAAGCAAATACCTTTTCCAGCTGAAGAAACTGAATGCCGTCCCTGTTGTACAGAACCTGAACTGGGGCGGTCTCGTCTGCAGCCAGCGGGGAATGGTCGTAAAAGGCATGCCAGGCGGGGGTATTCCCGTATTGCTGGTTGATGACGAAATAATAGGAATCATCCTCCTGCGTCCACGCATCCTTGTAATCTGCCGGATTGCTGTTCCCGTTCATATCCATGGCATATTCTTCGCTTTCCAGCATGGAATGCTCCAGCACATAGCATTTGTACCGATCTCCGATGTCGATTCCCATTGTCTGAAACGTCTGACGGATATCCTCGAAGGCTTCCCGCCTGGTGGCAAACTCCAGATCCTGATCCAGCTCATATTGATCCGCATTATAATCGGAATATCCCTGCTGCAGCCGGAACGCGTTGCTTACATAGACGAAAAAACGGGTGGAAAATCCGACCGATGTATTGTTGACCGTCAGGTTTTCTCCGTTTGCTCCCACGTACCAGTAATTGTTTTCCTCCTCATTTTTCTCTGTGATTTCCACATCTCCCATAAGGCACTCCAGCGCCTTTATCGGGTCAGGCTTCTGCACGGCAGCAGACAGTTTTCGCAGTCCGTTTTCCCGGACCTCTTCGGAAACAATCACCTCTGTCTGGAAGGAGATAACGTCCCCCTCTTTCTCATAGAATTCCGGAAACTCCACGCCCGTTCCCGAAAAAGTGGATTCCGCGGAGTTCTCCGCTGTTCCATCCGCCCAATCCGCTTCCTTCGTTTCTTCGGCCCCTGAGGCGCCCGTCTGCGGCAGAGTCTGCGCACCTTTCCCGCACCCGGCCAGGGAAAGGCAGAGTGCAGCCGCCATAACGGCGGAAATCAACCGTTTCAGTCTTTCGTTTTTCATGAACATTCCTCCCGATATTCTGCGGCGCGCGACTCATCCTTTCGGAAGGGCAGGCCCGCGTCCGCCATTTTCCCCTGTAACATACCACAAAAAAAGGACAGTCTCCCCAACTGTCCTCAAAACATCGGGTAACTGTCCTCAAATCTTATGGATAAAAAGCATGACGCTGATCGAAAACACGGAATCCGCATAACCGTATTCCACGGTTCCGTCATATTTTTCCGCCGCCGACTGAACGCTTTTCAGTCCCCATCCATGCAGCCATTTCTCTTTTTTGGTCGTAACAAGCCTGCCGTTCTGCTGTACCGGCGGGGCTGCGGCGCTGTTTTTTACGTTGATCAGGATGAACTGATGGATATGCCGGATGGTGATATCCATCCTTTTTTCCATATACGCAGGACATTTTTCCGCGCCTTCGATCGCGTTATCCAGAAGATTCATGAGAATCGTGCACAGGTCCACCGGCTCTATGCCGCAATCCCTGATAGATTCCGCGTGGATGGTTGCGGCAATCTGCCGCCGCTCTGCCTCCCCTGCCTTTTGACCCAGAATATAATCGATGGCTTCCAGCCCTGTCCAGCAAGCTACATTTTGAATCGCTTTCCCTCCGCCTAACTGTTCCAGATAGATTTGCGCCTCTTCGACTTTTCCATCGGCAAGATAGTTCTGAAGCAGGAGAAAATGATTTCTCATGTCATGGTATAATTCCGCGTTGGCCTGGTAAGCGGTCCGTGCCATTTCATAATTTTTCTGCAAAAGCCCGTTCTGGCGGGCGGTAAAGATCTGCTCCTTTTGAATCAGCTTCAGGCGGTAGCATAACCAGGCGAAGCACATCAGAAACACGATCACCATCATCAAAATCATCTGCGCGGGATTGATATCCGGCTCGAATCCCGTGCCAAAAAGACTGAACAGATAAAGCGATGACAAAAATGCTGCGGCCGCCGCAGGAATCAATGCCAGCCTCATCGGCTTCTCCCCTGACCGCTTTTCCTTTTCAAGCCTGTGCACCAGCCTTTTCAGAAGCGGTGCGATCAGCAGGCAGACCGCAATCTCAATCACCTTGGCCAGCGTAATGATGAAAATCCTCTGCGGGCTGAACCCTGTCCCCATTTTCTCAATCACATCCGGAGACCAGATACGCGCAATCACAAGGTTCAAATATCCCCATTCCAGAACGTTGAGTCCCGTTACAAAGCTGAGAGAGACGATCAGAAAATCCACCAGGCTGCCCTTATACATAACACGGCCCCCCAGCGCGAAGATGACCACCGCATACAGAACCGTGGCCACGCTGAAAGAAAGCTCCACCAGGTTCAGCAGAATCACTCCCGTCGTCGTCACAGCGGCTATGAAAAGGAAGAGAATCCGCTGCTTTTTCTTCGGGAACCGGTCCGCAAAGAAAAGATGAAAAAACAGATGGCACATTGCAGTCTCGATGAATGTGATGAGCCATTCCGCACAAATCCCCAATACCGTCATATCTGTTTCTCCCAGAACCGAAGCAATGCCGACTTAAATTCCGCCACGCCGGATCTGCTTATGGCTACGCGCTCCCCGTCCGGCATGAGGATCCTTTCTCCTTCCATCCCCGTTACGTTTGCCAGATTGATGAGGCAGCCGCGGTCCGCCAGGCAGAAATATTCCTGACCGATTTCCGCGTAAACCTGCGCCAGCGTCCTGCGCACGGAAGCCGTCCGCCCGCTCCGCAGATGAAAAACGGCATACTTTCCCTCTTTCAAAATATATAGAATATCCCGGAAAGGCAGCTGTTCCACATGACTTTTCACCTGTATCCTATAGTAACTGCTGCGTTCCAGTTCATACAACTTATAAAAATCCTCCAGCGCAGCCGGAAGCTTTTCTTCCAGCATACTTTTGGGGATATATCGGAACACGGCATATTCATAGGCTGCAACGGCATATTCCAGGTGGGATGTGATAAAAATGGTTCCCGCCGCGGGCAGCGCATCGTGAATCTCTTTTGCCAGTTCCATGCCGTCCGTTCCCGGCATTTCAATATCCAGCAGAAAAAGGTCATAAGAAAAGCCATCCTGCAGATCGTACAGCAGATTCTCTCCAGACTGATATGGCCGAATCTTCACGTCCACACAATGCGTTCTGAAAAATTTTCCTGCAATCTCCTCCAGTCTGGAGAGCATGCATCCATCGTCGTCACATACCGCTATATTCAGCATGGTTTTGTTCCCTCAAAGCTTCACAGCCCTTTCCAGTATATTTTCTGCATCCGCCCCCAGGGCGCCATTTTCTCATCGATTACCTGAAAGCCGTATTTCTCATACAGGTTCTCATGGTCGCTGACCAGATATACCTCCGAAAAGCCCAGTTCCTTCAGATATTCCGATGCATCATCAATCATCCTCTGGCTCAGCCGCTTTCCCCGGTATTCCTCCCCCACAAACAGCATGCCGATGTAGGGCATATAGGGCACATCCGGAATGCAGTCGGTTCCGGAAACCGTGCAGTATCCTGCAATGTGTCCCTGATCCTCTGCGAGAATCACCCGCTCCCAGCCTGTGAAATGATTCTGTCTCATTTCCTCCGCCAGCGTCCTGCCCGCTCCCCAGGAGCAGTTTTCGGCGTAGTCCGCCAGCACATTCCATTCGGCGTCTGCCGCCGTCAGTTTTTTAACATCCAGCCTGTTCCCGGGTTTTAAGTCATCGACAAAGTTCTGCATCCGCTGCGTTACCAGTTCTTCCCTCTTCATGGACAGCAGTTCGTCCTGCGTTACCCATTTATATGCGGAGGTTTCTCCTTCCTGAAGAATGATGCTGTCCTTTTTGCAGTCGGTGATGCACAAAAACTCACAGTAAATCGCATTGCGTCCAGCCGCCCGCACCCTGCCGACCTCCTCAAGATACTCCGCACGGATCCCTGTTTCCTCGCGCAACTCTCTGATCGCGCAGTCGAGAGGACTTTCTCCCTGCAGGGCGGAGCCGCCGGCCGTCGCTTCCCACATCCCGCCGTAATGCTTCCTGCTGTCACGCTGCATCAGAAGATACTCTCCGTCCGTGTGCCTGACGATGACATCGCAGACAAGATGGTAGACCCCTTCCGGGATTTTTCCCCCGCGGATCAGCGTCATACCCTCAATCTTTTCCAGATTCCTGTCATATGCATCCCATATTTCCATGTATCTGTCTCCTCGTCATAACCCTTTGGGGAACCTTTTGAAAACGATGCCTTCCCGATTTACACTGCATCACCGTAAACGCTGACTGTTACAGCCTTTCAGGCGCATTTTTTCCTTTTTCTGCGGCGTGTCCATAGACAGATACGGTTTGAAGTCCGAATACCTCATCCGTAACCGTACTTTTTCGGGCATAACTACGGTTTAAAACTCAAAGAGATCACTTTTAACCGTATTATTTAGGTTATTTCTACGGTTCTAAACCCATCAAATCCAAATATAACCGTACTTTTACAGTAATCTATACGGTTATTAAAATCGTTCCCTTATTTCTAACCGTACAGAAACAGAATCCTGCACGCCAAAAGGTCATGCTGTCCGCACAGGCGCGGCCCGCATGACCCTTTGAATTTTATTTAAAATATGCCACGCCGGACTCAAAGATCTTCAGATCCTGCTCTCCGTAGATGTTCACGGCCACGCCGTCGCCGCGGCGTTCCACATGTGCCATCTTTCCGAGGATGCGGCCGTCAGGAGAGGTGATGCCCTCGATGGCGGCATAGGAACCGTTCACGTTCCACTCTCCGTCCATGCTCACATTTCCTTCCGGATCGCAGTACTGGGTGGCAACCTGGCCGTTTTCAAACAGCTTCTTCAGCCACTCGTCGCTTGCCACGAAGCGTCCTTCGCCGTGAGATGCAGGAGTGCAGTATACGGCTCCCGGCTTTGTTCCCGCCAGCCAGGGCGATTTGTCCGTCACCACCTTCGTGTAAACCATGCGTGAAATGTGGCGGTTAATGGTGTTGAAGGTCAGCGTGGGAGAATCCTCCGTCTGGCCCGTAATCTTCCCGAAAGGCACCAGTCCCAGCTTGATGAGAGCCTGGAAGCCGTTGCAGATGCCGAGGCACAGGCCGTCCCGTTCCTCCACCAGCTTCGTAACCGCCTCTTTGATCTTCGCGTTCTGGAAAGCGGTGGCGAAGAACTTGGCGCTTCCGTCCGGCTCGTCGCCTGCGGAGAAGCCGCCGGGGAACATGATGATCTGAGCCTGGCTGATGGCCTTTTCAAACTCGTCCACGGATTCCCGGATGTCTGCGGCGGTCAGATTGCGGAATACCTTCGTCACCACATCCGCGCCCGCGCGCTCAAAGGCCTTCGCGCTGTCGTATTCGCAGTTGGTTCCCGGGAATACGGGAATGAATACGGTGGGCCTTGCCACCTTGTTTCTGCACACATGAATTTCCTTCGCCTGATAAACCGGGCTGTCCACCGGGTCGCTTCCCTGCTCCGCCGTGCTGGGGAATACCTTTTCCAGCGTACCCTTCCAGGCGGAGAGCATCTCGTCCAGAGAAATCTGCGTCTGGCCGAATACGAAGACAGGCGCTTCGGTCACCGTTCCCAGTTCTTCGTATGCTGCGCCAAGCTCCTCCAGCCGGTCAGCGGGAACCTCCGCCACGATGTCGCCGACAGCATTTTCAAACAGATCGGAAAGCTGTACATCCTCAGCGAAGGTCACGCCGAGATGATTGCCGAAGGCCATCTTCGCAAGGGCGGCCGCCGCTCCTCTGCTGTCCAGGGCATAGGCGGAAACGATCGCGCCCTCGCGGATCAGTTCCGTAATTCTGCCGTACAGCTTCTGCGCTTCCTCGTATACAGGCAGATCGTAGTCGTCCCGCTCCAGACAGAAGCGCACCAGCTTATTGCCGGGGATCTTCAGTTCCGGCGTGATCACATGGGAGCCCTTTTCCACATCCACCGCAAAGGAAACCAGAGTGGGCGGCACATCGATATCGTTGAAAGTTCCGGACATGGAATCCTTGCCGCCGATGGAAGGAAGGCCGTATCCCAGCTGCGCGTCGAAGGCGCCGAGCAGCGCCGCGAAGGGCTGGCTCCAGCGCTTCGCTTCCTCCGTCATCCTGCGGAAGTATTCCTGGAAGGTGAAGCGGATCTTCGTATGATCTCCGCCCGCCGCCACGATTCTGGCGATGGATTCCGTCACCGCATACACCGCTCCATGGTAAGGGCTCCAGGAGGACAGGTAAGGGTCGAAGCCGCAGCTCATGAGGGTCACCGTATCCGTTTTTCCTTCCAGAACGGGAAGCTTCGCCGCCATCACCTGCGTCTCGGTGAGCTGATATTTTCCGCCGTAGGGCATCAGCACGCTGCCCGCGCCGATGGAGGAGTCGAACATCTCCACCAGTCCCTTCTGGGAGCAGACGTTCAGATCGGAGAGCAGAGAAAGCCATGCCTTCTTCGCGTCTCCCGCTTCCACGGCCTCTCCTGCCGCAGGAACGGCCCAGGTATCAAAATAGCTGGTACCCTCTTTCGGCACCTCCACGTATACATCCGTCTCCTGATGCGCGCCGTTGGTATTCAGGAAGGCTCTGGACAGGTTCACGATCTCCTTTCCTCTCCAGGAAAGCACCAGTCTGGGCTCTTCGGTCACCTCGGCCACGCTCACCGCTTCCAGATTCTCCTCCGCCGCATAGCCAAGGAAGGCGTCCACATCCTTCGGGTCCACCACCACGGCCATTCTCTCCTGGGATTCGGAGATGGCAAGCTCCGTGCCGTCCAGACCCGCGTACTTTTTGGGTACCTTATCCAGATCCACCCGCAGGCCGTCCGCCAGCTCGCCGATGGCAACGGATACGCCGCCCGCGCCGAAGTCGTTGCACTTCTTGATCAGCCGGCTCACCTCAGCACGGCGGAACAGTCTCTGGATCTTTCTTTCCGTAGGCGCATTTCCCTTCTGTACCTCTGCGCCGCAGGTCTCGATGCTCGCCTCGGTGTGCACCTTGGAGGAGCCGGTCGCACCGCCGCAGCCGTCCCTTCCGGTCCGTCCGCCGAGCAGAATGATAATATCGCCCGGATCAGAGGTGGCACGCACCACGTTTTTGCGGGGAGCCGCTCCCATCACCGCACCGATTTCCATTCTCTTTGCCACATAGTCGGGATGATAAATTTCCTTCACGTATCCCGTTGCAAGACCGATCTGGTTTCCGTAGGAGGAATAGCCGTCCGCAGCGCCGCGCACCAGCTTTTTCTGGGGAAGCTTTCCCTTCAGAGTCTCCGCCACCGGAACCGTGGGGTCCGCTGCGCCCGTCACGCGCATGGCCTGATACACATAGCCGCGTCCGGAAAGGGGATCCCGGATTGCGCCGCCCAGACAGGTGGCCGCGCCGCCGAAGGGCTCGATCTCCGTAGGATGGTTGTGGGTTTCATTCTTGAAGAACACCAGCCACTCTTCCGTCTCCGGGCCGTTCCCGTAATCCATTTCCACTGGAACGATGACGGAACAGGCGTTGATTTCCTCGGATTCCTCCATGTCCGCAAGCTTTCCTTCCTTCTTCAGCCTGCGCATACCCGCCAGAGCCAGATCCATCAGGCAGACGAACTTGTCCTTTCTTCCCGCGAAAAGCTCTTCTCTGGTATCCAGATAGCTCTGATAAGCCTTTTTGATGGGCTCGCTGTAGTAGCCGTCCTCAAATTCCACATTTTTCAGCTCTGTGGAGAAGGTGGTATGACGGCAGTGATCGGACCAGTAGGTATCCAGCACCCGGATCTCCGTCATGGTCGGATTCCTGTGCTCTTCCCCCGCAAAATAGTTCTGAATATGCTGAAAATCCCGGAAGGTCATCGCCAGTCCCAGAGAATCGTACAGCGCCTTCAGCTCCGCTTCCGGAAGATGCGCAAAGCCGTCCAGAACCTTTACGTCCGCAGGCTCCTCATAAACGGTTTCCAGCGTATCCGGCTTCACCATGCCCGTTTCTCTGGAATCCACCGGGTTGATGCAGTAAGACTTGATCTGCTCGAATTCCTCATCGGTGAGGCTTCCCGTGATCAGATAGGTGGTCGCCGTGCGGATGATGGGATTTTCCTCCTCGTTCAGAAATTTCACACACTGCACCGCGGAATCCGCCCTCTGGTCAAACTGTCCCGGCAGATATTCCACGGAAAAGACGCGTCCGTTTTCCGGAACCGCGATTTCCTCCCGATACAGCTCGTCCACCGGCGGCTCCGAAAACACCGTCCTGCACGCGCGTTCAAACACCTCGTCGCTGATGTGCTCCACATCATACCGGATGAAAATCCGAACATCCTCAATCGTTTTCAGATTCAGGTAATTTTTCAGATCTCCCTTCAGCTCCTTCGCCTTCACGGCAAAAGGGGCCTTCTTCTCCACATAGATACGCCTTACGTTTCCCATCGATGCTCCTCCGTTTTTTATCTGGTATGAAGGAAAAGTCCGCTCTCTGCATTTTTGCCCCTTTTCGCGGGGTTTTTCCGCCTGCGGCCGTTTCCAGGTATCCATTATACGGAAAAACACGGGCTTTTTCAATCCTCACCTGCCAAAGCCGCATTTTTCTTCCTTTTTATCCTATCATAAAAACACGGAAAAAGAAATCATACATTAAAAAACCAGCGCCAGGGCCATCCCCACACAGAGAAACGGGCCGAAGGGAAACCGTGTCTTTCGATCCGCCCTGCCCGTAAACAGAAGAGCCAGCGCCCAGATCCCGCTGAAAAAAACCGCGATGAGAAAGGAACGCCATACTGTCCCCGCCCCCAGAAAGAAGCCGCAGCCCGCCATCAGCTTGACATCCCCGCCGCCAAATGCGCCGGGCCTGACCAGACAGACCAGAAAAAGGGGCAGGCTTACCGCGAAAATTCCTGCCAGCCGGACATACAGAACGGGCTCGGAGAAAAGAGGAATGCTCAGAAGGCCGAGAAAAAACGCGGCGAGCGCACACCAGTCGGGCAGCCTTCCTGTCCGCTGGTCAATCCGTCCTGCGGCATAAAGAAGCAGGAAAAAAGCCGCAGAAAGCGCCGTTTCCGGCAGATTTCCGGCCCGAATCCACCGAAATGCCGCAAGCGTTCCCAGGGCCGTCATGAACAGGGTAAAATCAGAAATTTTTGTCCGCAAGAGCGCATCCCTCCTTCTGCTTCATAGGTACGATTCACAGCTTCATAAAAAAATCAGAATTTTTTTATGTTTTCTGTACTTTTCTTTCTGTCTTTTTGTGGTATGATAGGCAGGAAACATGGAACACTGAAAATAAGAATGTTTTGATTTGAAAAGTGATTGGAGTTTTGTATTTATGAAATATTTCCGGCTGTTTTTGAAAAAGCTGCTCCGCTATCTGCTCAAGCCGCTTTCCTTTCTTCCCGCGCTGGTGATGATGTATCTCATCTTCAACTTTTCTGCGCAGAGCGGCGATGTTTCCGGGCAGCTGAGCGGCAGCGTCACCACGGATCTGGTGGAATTTTGCAGCCAGATCTTTGATCAGGGATGGAACGCCCAGCAGATCCTGCATTATGCGGGTCTTCTGGAGCATTATGTGCGAAAGGCCGCACATGTCACGGAATACTTTCTGCTGGCCGTCACGATCGCCTTCCCGCTGTACGTTTACCGGATCCGCGGCTGGAAGCTGGTTCTTTCCGCCGGAATCTTTTGCATGGGCTTTGCCGGTCTAGACGAATGGCACCAGTCCTTCGTTCCCGGCAGAAGTCCCGCGTTCCGTGACGTTCTCATCGACACCGCCGGCAGCCTGGCCGGCATATATGCGACCAGAATTGTCTGCTGGATCGGAAGCAGAACCATTTTCCGCCCCCTTTCTCTGGAAAACTCCAGAGAAAAAGCTTCTGAAAGATCTGCCGACAGGCATCCGCGCCGTTCACCGGACGAAACTCCGTCTGCGGGACGCAGGCGGCAGGAGCCGCCGGAACTTTCCGGCAGAAATTTTCGGGAAATGAGTTCTCTGTAATTTTCTTTTTTCGGACGGACCGCACTCCATGCGGCCCGTCCGTTTTATTGTCAGTTCGTAAGGATCAGACACTCATAGGGCCGCAGGGTCACATTTCCCTCCAGCGCTCTGCCGTCCTCCACCGTGTGGAAAGAGAAGGGAAGCTCAACCTGCACCGCCGCCCGGTTGAAATTCTGCAGGAACCAGACAGGCTGATCACCGTCTCTTCTGGATACCACAACGCCCTGTGGAAGCCTTCCGGTGAATTCTCCCCGGATTCCGCATTCCTCAGTCAGCTTTTCATACAGCGCCTTCAGGAAGCCCTCCTCCGCCTCGCAGGCCAGATAGAGCGCACTGCCTTTCCCGTATTTTTTCCGGGTGAGGGCAGGAAAGCCCTGATAATAATCCTGCTCATAGGCGGAGAGCACCTCCACGGGATTTTCCGCATCCTCCACCACATGGGAAACCTCTCTGAGCTGTCCCGCTTTCCAGCTTTTTCCGGCAAAGGAAAGGGTATTGGGAAGGGATTCCGGCACGACAGCGTCCATTTCTTCCGTCCGGATGCCCAGCATTTCCTCCAGCGGGTGCCGTTCCAGAATGCACAGGTCATTTTCATCCACAACGCCGGAGAAATAAGTGGCCAGATAACATCCACCCTCCTCCACGTACTTTTTCACCCGCTCCGCATAGCCCTCCTGATACAGATAGGCCAGGGGCGCGGCAACCAGAGCATAACCCTCCATGGAATCCTCTTCATTGATGAAATCCACCTCGATTCCAAGCTCCCAGAAGGGCCTGAAATGGGAAAGCACCGTTTCCAGATAAGCCATATCCTTTCGCGGCCCCTGAATATCCTCTACCGCCCACCAGTTTTCCCAGTCGAACAGGATGGCCGCTCTGGCTCTGTTGCAAGTGGGATAAACCGCATCGGAAATCCGCTCCAGACGCTCTCCCAGCGCCGCAACCTCCCGGAAGACGCGGGTATTGCTTCCATTGCGGTGGTCAACCACCGCTCCGTGGAATTTCTCCTCCCCGCCTCTGCTTTTTCTCCACTGGAAATACTGCACGCTGTTGGAGCCGCAGGCCACCGCCTGCAGGGAGGACAACTCGTGCATACCCGGACGCTTCTGAGTGTTCACATCCTTCCAGTTCACGATGGAGGGCGTGCTTTCCATCAGCAGAAACGGCGCCTTTTTCAGACTTCGCATCAGCGTATGACAGGCTGCCGCGCGCATGGCCGTTTCCCTGTCATCCGGTTCTCTGTGCCACTGGGGATAGGAGTCCCAGGAAATGATGTCAAGCTGCTTCGCGAATTTATAATAATTCAGCGGGCGGAAAAATTCCATCATGTTAATGGTTACCGGTTTATCGCTGTACTTGCGCACCGCCCTGATCTCCGCCATGCAGAAATCCTGCATCTGGCCGCTCACGAAACGCTTCCAGTCCAGATTCAGGCCATGGATGCCGATCTCCCCGTGGGGAACCGGACTGTGAATCTGATCCCAGGAGGTATAGGTATGGCTCCAGAAGGTGGTCCACCAGGCATGATTCAGGTTGTCCAGCGTCTTGTACTTCTTATGCAGCCATTCCCGGAACGCTTCCTGGCAGAGTTCGCAATGGCATTCGCCTCCCAGTCTGTTTCCCCCGTATTCGTTGGAAATGTGCCAGAGGATCACGCCGGGATGATCTCCCAGACGGCGGGAAAGTTCCCTGTCAATTTTCTTCACCTTTCTTCTGATCAGCGGAGAGGTGGGGCAGAAATTATGCCGCCTTCCGGGAAGGTTTCTCACGCCGTCCGGTCCCACCTGCCTGGCCTCGTCATAATGCTGGGACAGCCACTGCGGCATCGCGCCGCTTGGCGTGGCAAGGATGGTGTAGATGCCGTTTTCATAGAGCCGGTCGATGATTTTCCGAAGCCATCCGAAATGATATTCCCCCTCCACCGGTTCCAGCTTCGCCCAGGAAAAAATACCAAGGGAGACACAGTTCACATGGGCCTCCTTCATCAGCCGCACGTCCTCCTCCAGCACCTGAGGGCAGTCCAGCCACTGCTCCGGATTGTAATCCCCTCCATGAAGAAGATGCGGGTAATCCTGAATCACTTTTTTCATTCCGTTTCCGCCTTTCTGTATTTTATGTAAATTCATTGAAGCAGCTGCTTCAGTACATCGCTTACCATACTGCACTGCCTGTCCGCACAGGCCTTCACCTCATCCTTAGCCGTGTCCATCGCATAGCTTAAACCTGCGGCACGGAGCATGCCCACATCGTTTCCGCTGTCTCCAAAGCACAAAACCTCATCCAGCCCAAAGTCTTCCACTCCGGCGAGATAACGAAGCGCACTTCCCTTATCCACCCCTTTGTTCGTGAAATCCAGCCAGCCTCCTCCTCCGTCCACAACGTTCAGATGACTTCCATATTTTTCCCGAAACCACAGCTCCTTTTCCTGCGGTATTCCCTCCGGCCAGTACATGGCCAGCTTGATGATCGGCTCCTTCACCTGTGTCAGGGAATCGAATACCGAAACCGTATTTTTCACCGTATTTCTCAGATAATCCACAAATCCGGGATTCACCGGAGCCACACAGGACGTATCCGCACAGGAAATCAGACATTCCGCCCCTTCTACCCTTTCCATATCGGAAATCATTGCGTCAACCAGTCCCCGCTCTATCTCGTTTATGGAAAGGATTCGCCTTCCCTGCGCGACCAGCGCTCCGTTTTCACAGATAAAACTGATCTCGTCGGCTACCGGCGCAAGCAGCCTGCGGAGGTTCCCGTACTGCCTTCCGCTTGCGGCAATAAAGGAAATCCCCCGTGCTTTCAGCGACCGAATCAGGGGAAAATAAATCTCGTCCACCTCCTGAGCGCCGTTTTTCAATATGGTACCGTCAAAGTCACTGGCAACGACTCGTATTCTTTCTGTCATCTTCCTCTTTTCCTGCTTTCATTTTCTACTATTCTACTATAAATATTACTGTTTACAAAGTGCTTTTGAAAATTTTACATTTCCTCCCCGCTGCCTAACCCGGTACTGAGCGGTTTGAACCGCATCCACTGCAGTATCCTTCTTTTTCTTCTTTTTACAAAAAAGACTTGCTTTTGTCAGAAAAGCTTGCTATAATACAATTCGTCGGTTCGGTCAGAACCAGAATAGGAGCATAGTTCAAAGGTAGAACAGTGGTCTCCAAAACCATCGATGTGGGTTCGATTCCTACTGCTCCTGCTCATATTTAAAGAGCGGTAAATGCGAAAAAAGCTGATAACTGCGAGGGTTATCGGCTTTTTTCATGTGTTTTTACAGCTGCACGGATTCAGACAGGGAGATAACGGACGTTCAGATCCACCGGACCGCTGATGCCGTCCACCCGTCCCCTGCTCGTATACTGCCATGCCGCAAGCGTCTGGGTGATCTGCGGACAGTATTTTCCATCAGGCGGTGCGGCGAAAAACGGATAGTGCGCGCTGGCAGGATATCGGGCGATCCAGAAGGGACAGTCAAACGCCGAAGGATCAAAATATCCCGCGTGATAGAAGGCCAGCCCGGTATAGATGCCGAATTCCATCCCTGCGCCTTCGACAATGTTCCAGGCGGAACGGATCAGCCCTGTCAGAACCCCTGTTCCGATTTTTTTCAGCGAGGCATCTTCCACGTCCCACCAGATCCGGCAGGACAGTCCATACCTCTGCAGCAGATCCACCACCTGCTTCGCCTCCTCTGCCGCCACGGACGGCACGGTAGCATAGGTGTATTTATACACTTCAAAAGGGATTCCATTCGCCCTGCAGCCCGACACATTCGCCGCAAACTGCCCGTCCGGCTTCCCGGACCGGCGCACGCTCCTGAGAACTGCAAACTGGCATCCCGCTTTCTTCACCTGATTCCAGGAAACCGCTCCCTGGTTGTCACTGACATCAATTCCCTTCCACATACCTTTTCCTCTCCGGGACAGTTTTGAGAGCTGCTTCCGGAATTTTCCCTGTTCCCGGGGAACCCGGAAACTGCCCTTTTCTTTATGATATGCAGCCGGGAACGGATTGCTCTGCCTGTTCGTGTTTCTGCAACCAGCCGCTCATATAGACACAAGGGCCGATTGCCGGGCTTATGGCGCAGACAGCGGATGCGCCATAACGGCTGCATCCGCTGTCTGATTTCCGAACTGTCTCCGGATTCTTATTTCTCCCGAATGAACTGGGCAACCTGCTTATCCCATACACAGATATGATTTAAAAGCCAGTCCACCACGTTCTTCTTCACAGCCTCCACGAAGGCTTCGCTGGGGCCTTCTTCCTCCTCCAGCATCTCCTGAAGCTCTTCCACCGCCTTGACAAAAGCGGCATGCTGCCCCTTATGGGCCTCCAGAAGAGGATAGGCATTCTCCTCCTGAAGCTTTTCCTCGTCAGCAAAATGGATATTGGTATAATCCATCAGGAAGTTAAGCGTCTGAACTGCAGTCAGCTTCTCCGCTCCCACTTTACAGGCATCCGTCAGTTTATTCACTCTGGCGATCAATTCCTGATGCTGGGTATCGATCAGACCGTTTCCGGTTCTCAGAGAATCGTCAAATACAATTGCCATATCAACCTCTTTTCCAGCGGCCGTACGGCCGCATTTTCATCAGCGAGAAAACAGCCCTCTGTTTTTTCGTGCCTCCTGTTATGTACGGCCGGTATATCCGGCCACTGTCTGAAACAGGCCCGGATATACTGCGCTTAGTCCGTCACAGAAAACTGATCCTTGCCGACTCCGCACAGAGGGCAAACCCAATCTTCCGGGATATCAGCGAAAGCGGTTCCCGCCGCTACTCCATTGTCCGGATCACCCACCTCGGGATCGTAAATATAGCCACATACATCGCAAACATACTTCTGCATTTTTTCTACCTGTCCTTTCTGATGATAGTTTTTCCAAATACGTGGATATTATAACAAAAAGAGAAGCGCTTTACAATCTCATACCGGCTCCAATATGCTTCCCTTTCTTTTTTCATATTCCGGTCAGAAAATTTTCTGATACTTCACACTTATTTTATAGCTTCTACATACAAAAGTCACATTTTTCCTGTAGTATAGGTCCCATAGAAGCCGACAGGCTTTTTTACATAGATACTCTTTTTCATTACCAGCCAGTATCGGAGAGACCCGATACTGGCTTCCTCCCTTTTCAGGGGGCTTTGCGAATTCCCCGTCTTTCATCCGCTCCCGTCTTACCACTCCGCGATCAGCGGTCTGGGATAGAGCCACCATTTTTCAAAATCCATGCAGTAACGGGACTGGTAGATGCTGGAGTCCTTTTTATAATCATAATTCGTCCAGGCCTGATAGCTTTCCACAATTCTGTCCGCCAAATCATTCTCCATTGTCTCACAGAACCTGCGGCACAGTTCCACAATCCCCTCCGGCCTGTTCGTAAGCCCTGCCACCGTTTCCTCCAGCCTTCTGTTGCAGGGGAAGAGCACTTTGTTTTCCTGCAGGATCAGGCGGTAGATGCAGTAGACGATCTCGCTCGCCGTGCGCGCCCTCATATAGCCCTCCGGTGCACAGGCTCTCCAGAAATACCCATAATTCAGCTGCAGATCGCTGTAGAAGGAAAGCATCTTCTCCTCCATCTCCTTCTCCTGAAAAACAGGGATGGCCGCAACCAGGGACTCGATCTCCGGATCATCGGAAAACAGAACGCGGGATTTGATGAAGGAATTCCTGGTGGGTTCGCTTCCTTTTTCCGCCGCCGCGCGCAGATAATCCTTCGTCATATATTTCACATCAAAATATCCGCCCTCGTAGGTGCAGAGCCCGTCGATCGTCTCCGCCGTCCGGTTCTCGGCAAGAAGCTTTTCATAATAATCGTCCGGCACGATTACCATCGCGTCCAGATCGGAATCCGGCCGCTCCGTTCCCTTTGCCACCGAGCCGCCGAAAATGAGCGCGATAACCTCCTGCCTGTTTCGGAAATAATCTTCCATGATTTTCAATGATTCTTCATGATGTCTGTACATTCCCCGTCTCTCCTTTTTCTCACAGTCCGCGCCTTTTCACGTATCCGCTTCGGCACGCCTGTTATCACTATATCCGATTCCCGCAAAACAGGCAAGTATATCCCGCTTCCGGCAGCGCGGTATTTGATTGACATCTGCCGGTGATGTTGTATAATTCATCTAAGAACCAGGAAAGGAATCTGAAGAAAAATGAGCGAAAACTGTACCCACAACTGTGAAACCTGTCATGAATCCTGTGCGGACCGAGATCCGAAAAGCATGCTGAAGAAGCCCCATGAGCTTTCCACCATCAAAAATGTAATCGCCGTGGTAAGCGGCAAGGGCGGCGTCGGAAAATCTCTCGTCACCTCTCTGCTGGCCTCTTCCATGCAGAAGAAGGGATATCATACCGCCGTTCTGGATGCGGACATCACCGGCCCTTCCATTCCGAAGGCGTTCGGCGTACACGGGAAGGCCTATGCCAACGAATACGGCCTTCTTCCGGCAAAATCCGCCCTTGGAGTGGACCTCATGTCCATCAATCTTCTGCTGGACAACGATACCGATCCCGTACTCTGGCGCGGCCCGGTAATCGCCGGCGCGGTAAGCCAGTTCTGGACCGATGTGATCTGGTCCGACGTGGATTTCATGTTCGTGGACATGCCTCCCGGAACGGGCGATGTTCCGCTCACCGTGTTCCAGTCCATTCCCGTTAAGGGCATCATCGTGGTAACCTCTCCCCAGGAACTGGTTTCCATGATCGTGGAAAAAGCGGTGCGCATGGCGGAGATGATGAATGTTCCGGTTCTCGGCATCGTGGAGAACATGTCCTATTTTGAATGCCCTGACTGCGGCAGCCGCCACAGCATCTTCGGCGAAAGCCACATCGAGGAAATTGCGGAGAAACACGGCATTCCTTCCGTTTCCCGCCTTCCGATCGATCCTTCCATCGCCGCTTCCTGCGACAGAGGCGAGATTGAAAAAGTGGACGCGCCCTGGCTGGCTGAACTCTGCGGCAGCCTGGAGAAGCAGTGCGGATTCTGACTATGAGAAAATCTTTCTGAAAAAATACCGGAGGAGGAGAGCATGGCGGCCATGTTTCCCTCCTCCGGCGTTTCTTATCCCCGGTCTTTTCCATGTCTGAAACGTTCCGGCAAAAACAAAAAAGGAAAAAGCATTCCTTGCCTTTTCCTCATCTCCATAATGCTGACTGACTATGATGTTATCAAAAACCGGTATGGAGTCCGAAAGAGTTATTCGATAAAAGAGAGGGGGGGACTGGTGCGGATCAAACCGCACCAGTTTGGGTTGATGATGTCTCAACTCGTCGTTTATCATAAAATAAATTTATAAATTTGTCAATGCAATTTATAAAAATTTATATTTGAATAAATTTACATCGGATGCACATCCGCAACGCTCTCCATCTCCACCAGTTCCGCATTGATCTCAAGCCTCACGGTTACCCTTTCAGACGCGCGGTTTTGAAGCTCTATCTTCTCCAGAAGAAGCCTGACCAGCAGCCTCCCCATCAGCCTTCTGGGAACCCGAAGCGTCGTCAGGGAAGGCTCCAGCATGCTGCAGATGCTTCTTCCGTCAAAACCGATCACCGAAACATCCTCCGGAATCCGGAATCCGTTGCTCTTAAGCGCCCGATATACGGCGATCGCCATCACATCATTCTCCACCAGAAAGGCTGTGGGAATTCTGCCCGCATCCTTCCACAACGCCTCCAGATACTCCTGTGCCTTCTGCCCCGTTCCCGCCTCTTCCACACAGAAACGGGCCTCCTCTTCCAGGCCAAGCTCTTCCATCGCATAGCTGAAGCTTCTGCGCCGTTCGATCAGGGAACAGAGCGGCCTTCCGGAACTGACATATCCGATTTTCCGGTGTCCTCTGCCGTAAAGATACTTTACAGCGGTGTAAATTCCCTGCCTGTTGTTAACCGTCACGGCACTGGCTTCCACATCCGGGCAGAAACAGTCAATCAGAATCCAGGGAACCTCCAGGGCATCCAGCGCTTCTTTCATTTCTCTGCTGACCTGTGCTGCATAAATCAGCAATCCCGCAAACGCTTCCTTTCGAATGCTCTCCTTCAGCCTGCCGCCTTTTTCATCATAAATATGCAGAATCGTGAAGCGGTAGCCCAGCCTCCTCGCCTCTCTTTCCGCGCCCTCTATCACCTTTGGGAAAAAGGCCGCTTCCTCCACATCGTCATGATATTCCGATAAAACCACATAGGCGATCGTTTTATCTGAAACAGGCTCTTCCTTCTCTCCCCTCTCTTCTTCCTCCCGGATCATATATCCGTATCCCATTTCCCGGATTCTCTCAAGCAGCGAATTTCTCAGCTCTTCGCTGATGCCGGGCTTATGATTCAGGACCAGCGACATGGTAGCCGCGGATACTCCGAGCATGCCTGCCAGTTCTTTGGATTTAATTGCCACGATATTTCCCTCACAAGTTTTTTATTTGATAACACTATTTTACATTATCGGTAAATAATTTACAACGAAAAAACACATACTATTTCTGGCTGACACTGTTCTTTTGGGACGAAAAAGCCGCCATCGGCGGCTGAAAGAAAGAGAGGTACAAATGGAAAAAAGAATCAGAGCTGCTTATGATGCCCATGGCCGGGATATGTCCGGCATCCGTATCGATGAAAACGGAAAGGCGTCCGACATGGACCCGCGCACCGTCATGTCCCATGACGGCTGCAATCCCGTCAACCGCGACCAGGAGCTGGCACGCGCGCATGAGGGGGACGGCATGCTGTTTCCCGGGATTCTGCCCGGAACCACTCCCGGCTCCCTTCCAGGCGGTGTTCCGGAAAACATGCCGCCGGTTCCTCCTGCGTTTTTTCCCGGCTCCGGCCTGTATAACGACAGGTAAGAGCCGGCGCTTCAGATATAATCGATCACGTCCCTGACGGACCGCACGCCGACCAGGCGGATGCCATCCATTTTCGGCAGATGCTCCAGGCTCACCTGAGGCAGAATGCAGGTCTGAAAGCCCAGCTTTTTCGCTTCGGCCACCCTGCCCTCCGCCTGGCTGACCGCGCGCACCTCTCCGCTTAAGCCCACCTCACCAAAGGCCATCACGCCCTCCTCAATGGGGCGGTTTTTAAAGCTGGAGATGACCGCCATCACGATGCCAAGGTCTATGGCCGGTTCCGAAATCTTAATCCCTCCGGCGATGTTCACATAGGCGTCGCAGCCGGATATCTGCAGGCCGAGCCGCTTTTCCAGCACTGCCATCAGGAGGCTGACCCGGTTAAAATCCGTACCGGCAGCCTGTCTTTTGGGAAATCCGAAATTGCTGGAACAGACCAGCGCCTGAATCTCCACCAGAATGGGTCTGGTCCCTTCCATGGAACAGGAAACCACACAGCCGCTCGCCCCAACCGGACGTCCGTTCAGCATGAATTCGGAAGGATTTTTCACCTCATACAGACCCTCTCTCCGCATTTCAAACACACCGATCTCATTGGTGGAACCGAAACGGTTCTTCACGCCCCGCAGGATCCGGTAGGCCGCATGCCGGTCCCCTTCAAAATAAAGCACCGTATCCACCATGTGTTCCAGCACCCGCGGACCGGCTACCGTCCCTTCCTTGGTCACATGCCCCACGATGAAAATGGAAATGCCATTGCTTTTTGCCAGCCGCAGAAAAACGCCTGTGGATTCCCGCACCTGGGAAACGCTGCCCGGAGCGGCTGAAACCTCTTCACTGTACATGGTCTGGATGGAATCGATGATCACGATTTCCGGCTTCAACCGTATGATGTTTTCCTCAATATCGCTCAGATTCGTCTCACACAACAGGAGAAAGGAATCCTGAAAGGGTCCGATGCGCTGGGCGCGCATCTTGATCTGCCGCAGGGATTCTTCTCCCGACACGTAAAGCACCTTCCGCCCTCTTTCTGCCAGCAGTCTGCATACCTGCAGAAGGAGGGTGGATTTCCCGATGCCAGGGTCCCCTCCCACCAGCACCAGAGAGCCCGGCACGATGCCGCCCCCGAGCACTCTGTCCAGCTCTCCGATTCCGGAAGGAATCCGATCCTCCTCATCTGCGGAAATCTCGGAAAGCTTCGCAGGCTTCTTTCCTCCGGAGGAAAGCCCGGCGTGCTTTTCCTTTCCCGTCTCCGCCTGTCCTTTTCTGACAGGCTCCTCCACAAAGCTGTTCCAGGTCCTGCACGCAGGACACTGGCCCATCCATTTTGCGGATTCATAACCGCATTCCTGACAATAAAATACCGTAGCCGATTTCGCTTTGGCCATTTCCTGTTTTCCTCACCTTCCTGTCCCCTGCATCGGAAAACCGCAGGCAAAATCTCTATCCGGCAGGCGCTTCCTGCTCTGAGATTCCTCCTGCGGCTTCCTGCTGCAGAGCCTCTCGGTCCGCTTTCCTTATTTGCTGATTTCCACCTTCACCTCTCCGGCTCCGGCAAGCTCCACGCTCAGGCTCAGCTTTCCTCCCAGATTGGTGCACATTCTTCCGGCGTCTTCGCCGTTAATCTTCACATCGTACTCCGCATCATCCTGAAGGCCGATGGTGATCTGCGCATCCTCGCTTCCTTCCACAAGGAAGCTCACGCCGTCCTCACGTTCGTTAAAGAAGAGTACGCTGGTTCCGGGAACGGACTCATAGGCGAACATGCCGTTTTTTTCCAGCTTCGTCATGGTACGGTAGGTCTTCACCTTGTACAGATCGCCCTCGTGGGAGAAATCCTCCACCTTCGCCTTTTCAGAAAGAGTGTGATTTCCGAAGCTGATGCTTCCGTCTGCCTCCCAGCGGATCAACTCCTCTACTGCTGCCATTGCTTTTGTCCTCCTGTTCTGCCGCCGCAGGCGGCGCTTAAATCGTGAAAGAACGGCGTCAGCCGTTCTTTGGCAGGAACCATGGGTTCCTGCCGGTCTCCTGTTCTTTTTTCAGTTTGTATGATTATTTCTTTACGTGAAAGCTGATTTTACCGTCCTTACAGCCCACCGTCACATGGTCTTCCGGCTGTACGCGCCCGCTCAGGATTTCCTCTGCCAGCGCGTCCTCAACCATGCTCTGGATCGCGCGCTTCAGCGGACGGGCCCCCATCTTCAGATCGGAATGCTTCTCCACGATCAGATTTTTGGCCGCCGGTGTGATGGTCAGACTGATGCCGAGCTGCTCCCTGCAGCGTGTGATCAGATCCTTTGCAAGAAGCGTGATGATCTGCTTCATATTCTCCATGGTGAGAGGATGGAACACCATGATCTCATCGATCCGGTTGATGAATTCCGGCTTGAACAGCCGTTTCACTTCCTCCATCACCCCTGATTTCATCCGCTCATAGTCCTTCTTTTCGTCGGCTCCCGTGGAAAAACCCAGGCTCTTCGGATCCACGATCCTCTGCGCGCCGGCATTTGAGGTCATGATGAGCACCGTATTCTTAAAGCTCACCTTTCGGCCCTTGGAATCGGTGATATGACCGTCGTCCAGCACCTGCAGAAGAATGTTGAACACGTCGGGATGCGCCTTCTCGATTTCATCGAAAAGCACGACGGAATAAGGGTTACGGCGCACCTTCTCCGAAAGCTGGCCCCCGTCGTCAAAACCCACATATCCGGGCGGGGAACCGATCAGCTTGGAAACGGAATGTCCCTCCATATACTCGGACATATCGATCCGGATCAGGGCGTTTTCGCTTCCGAACATGGCTTCCGCCAGCGCTTTGCTCAGCTCCGTCTTTCCCACGCCCGTGGGACCAAGAAACAGGAAAGAGCCGATGGGCCGCTTCGGATCCTGAAGTCCCACACGTCCTCTTCTCATGGCCCGCGCCACCGCAGAAACGGCTTCCTCCTGGCCGATCACCCGCTTATGCAGAATCGACTCCAGCTTCATGAGCCGTTCGCTTTCCTTTTCCTCCAGCCTGCTCACCGGAATTTTCGTCCAGGCCGCAACCACCTGCGCCACATCGTTTTCCGTGACCACGTGGCGGCTTTCCGCCTTCTTTTTTTGAAGCCGCGCTTTCTTCTGCGCCAGCTTCTTCATCACGGCGTCCTGCTCCCGCTTCCAGTTCCCGGCCTGCTCAAAGGCCTCCAGGCGGATCGCGTTCTCGATCTTCTGATCCAGTTCATGAATCTGCTCATTCAGCAGCCGGATGTCCTCCGGCTGTTCCATATTCGACAGCTTCACCGCAGAAGCGGCTTCATCGATCAGATCGATGGCCTTATCCGGCAGCCTTCTGTCGTTGATATATCTGCTGGAAAGACGCACGGCCGCTTCCAGCGCACCGGGTTCATAGGTGACCTGATGATGCTTTTCATAGCCGGGAGCAATCCCCTCCAGAATGCGGATCGCCTCCTCTTCCGTGGGTTCTTCCACGTTAACCGGCTGGAACCTTCTTTCCAGCGCGGCGTCCCGTTCAATATACTTCCGGTACTCCGTGATCGTGGTCGCGCCGATGAGCTGCAACTCGCCGCGAGCGAGGGAGGGCTTCAGGATATTGGAAGCGTCGATCGCCCCTTCCGCTCCTCCTGCGCCGATCAGCGTATGAAGCTCATCCAGGAACAGAAGCACGTTTCCGGCTTCCGTCACCTCGCGGATCACCTTCTTAATCCGTTCCTCAAATTCTCCCCGGTATTTGCTTCCTGCGATCATTCCGGAAAGGTCCAGGGTAAGAACCCGTTTGTCCTTCACGGTATCCGGCACGTTTCCTTCCACAATCCTGCGGGCAAGCCCTTCCACAATGGCGGTTTTTCCGACGCCGGGCTCTCCCACCAGGCAGGGATTATTCTTCGTCCGTCTGGACAGGATCTGGATCACACGGCTGATCTCTTCCTCTCTGCCCACAACCGGGTCCAGCTTCCCTGCGGCAGCCAGAGCGGTCATATCCCTGCTGTACTGCTCCAGAGTGGCGGTCTGCCCCTTCTTTTTCTGCTTCTTCACAAGATCTTCCTTGTACAGACCGGGGTCCTGCCCCATCGCCGCAAGGGTATCCGCATAGATCTTCTGCGGCTGGAGGCTGCAGGTATTTAAGAGCCGGACCGCCACATTTTCTCCTTCCCGGATCAGGGCGAGCAGAATATGCTCCGTTCCTGTAAGGAAAGAACCAAAACGGGCCGCCTGCCTGTGGGCCTCCTCCAGAATGGCCATCGCCCTCGGGGAATAGCCGTCCCTCTCTTTGACCGGGACAGGAGAAACAGGGGCGATCAGATCCCGGATCATGTCCCGGATTTCCTGCTCATTTGCGCCGTTTTCCGCAAGCACCCTGGCGGCCGTGCCCGTACCTTCCTCCAGGAGGCCCAGCAGGATATGCTCTGTTCCCACATATCCCTGCCTCATTCTCCTGGCGGCTCGCTCGGCAAGCTGGAGGGCCGTTCTGGCCTTATCTGTAAACTGCGACTGCATTATTCCAGTCCTCCATATTCTTCATAGATTTCATCAATTAAAGCATGCACCTCCTGACGGGAAATATTCTTACAGCTCGCTTTTGCAAGCAGAAGCAGAAGCTCCTGCCGCATTTCTTCCATCGCCTTCTTTTTCCCTTCGTCTATGGATATGACGGCGCCCTTTCTCCGGTCCACTTTCACAAAGCCTTCCTGCTTCAGAACCGTATATGCCTTATTGACCGTGTGCATGTTGATTCCGATCTCATCGGCAAGCTGCCGCACGCTGGGAAGTACATCCCCTTCCCGGTAACGGTTGGTCGCAATCCCGAGAATGATCTGATTCCTGAGCTGTATATAGATGGCCTCATCACTGTTAAAATCAATTTCCAATACCATTTCCACTGTGCATCGCTCTTCTTTCTCCTGTCCGGCTTTGACAGCACCGGAACCGTTATTGTTATATACATATTATAACAGAAGGCACATTCTGTCAACCGGAAAGGCCGCTGCGGACAGATTTCGGTCCTTTCCACAGCGGCCTTTGACCCTTTATTTCAGATCCAGGAATTCAAAATCAAGATCATCATCCTCATCCACATCCAGGAAGTCCTTGGGCCTGTAATTCTTCTGGCCTCTCTGGCTCCTTGCTCTGCCGGACTGGCGGGAGGATCTTCTCGGAGGCTCATCCTCTTCCTCCTCGTCTTCATAACGATCGTCGTCCTCTTCTTCCTCGTCTTCGTCCTCTTCCTCATAACGGCTTCTGCGGGAAGGCTTTCTGGAACGCGCCGGACGCCTCACCGCGCCGCGGCGCCTTCTGGGAACGTAATCGTCGTCTTCGTCCTCATCGTCTTCATCATCCTCCTCGTCCTCTTCCTCGTCCTCGTAACGGTCGTCGTCTTCGTCCTCATCGTCGTAATCATCCGCATCATAACCGCCATCCTCATAGGAATTTCTGAGCCGGAAGATCAGAATGGTGACCACGATGACAAGCAGGGCGATGATCACCGCAAGAATGATGATGATCATGCGCATGTTTCCGGTCTGCTCTTCCATCACTGCAATATTGCTTTCATTTGTCTGCTGCGCATTCAGAAGATCGCTGATCTTATATCTGGTTCCGTTGACGTTGTCATTCAGATACCAGTCACTGACGCCTGTTCCCGTACCATCATCCGCATAGCTGACACTGTATTCGTCCGTAGAGACACTTTCCGTTTCAGAAGGCGTTTCTGAGGGCGTCTCAGAAGTCGTTTCCGCAGGGGTCTCTGCCTGAGCAGTCTGCGTCACCTCTACCAGATCGGAACGGATATAGCCGGATACGGTTTCTCCGTTCACTTCACCGGAAACCTGATACCACAGATTCCCGTCGCTGCCTGTGGTTTCTCCCACTACGTCGATCTCATCTCCGGAAGAAAGGCTTCCCACCTGTTCAGAATCAGTGGATGCTTCGCCGCGCAGTCTCGCGCTGGCAGGAACCACTCTCACTCTGGCCGCCGTAGAAGTTCCGGACAGATCCTCCGTATTCTCATCCACGATCTGAGATTCCACGTCCTCTCCGCCGTCCGTACTTTCCGCAGGCGCTTCTTCCTGGGCATCACCGCCCGTCTCCTGCCCGGTCTGGCTTCCAAGGCTGTTGGATGCGCGGCTGACAAGTCCGCTCTGTCCCCACATTCCCGCGCAGAGAGCCATCGCGGTCAGCACTGCAGCGATCCGCAGGCTTCTTTTCTTTCTTCCTGATTTTATCCTGTTCATTTGCGTACCATGCCTTTCTCTTTTTTAAGCATTCCCCAAAGGGCGGGCGCTTAAATCCGTGACCTTTCTTTCGTATTCACGCCTCATCAATGGCCTTTCCGATATCCGTCCTCATATATTTGTTGGCGAAGTCCACCCAGCCGGCCGCCTCATACGCCCTGGCCCTGGCCGCCTTCAGATCCTTTCCAACTGCGGTGATGCCGAGCACCCTTCCGCCGTTCGTCACGATGCGCCCCTCTCCATCAAAAGAAGTTCCCGCATGGAAGCAGAACGCGTCGGAGACCTCATCAAACCGCTCCAGCCCCGTGATCGGATAGCCTTTTTCGTAGCTGACCGGATATCCTTCGGACGCCAGCACCACGCAGACCGCCGCATTGTCCTCAAATGCAAGCTGAATCTGATCCAGCGTGCCGTCGATGCAGGCTTCCATCACATCCAGGATGTCGTTTTTCATCCGGGGAAGCACAACCTGCGCCTCCGGGTCGCCGAATCTGGCATTGTACTCAAGCACCCTCGGTCCTTTCTCCGTCAGCATCAGGCCGAAGAAAATGATTCCCTTGAAGGGCCGTCCTTCTGCCGCCATGGCGTCCACCGTGGGCTGATAAATATATTTCCGGCAGAATTCATCCACCTCTTTCGTATAGAACGGGGACGGGGAAAAGGTTCCCATGCCTCCGGTATTCAGTCCCTGATCCCCGTCGCAGGCCCGTTTGTGGTCCTGAGCGGAAGTCATGATCCGGATCGTCTTTCCGTCCACGAAGGACAGCACGGAAACCTCCCGCCCGGTGAGGAATTCTTCCACCACCATGCGGTTCCCCGCCGTCCCGAAATGCTTATCCAGCATGATCTCCTTCACACCGGCAAGCGCCTCTTCCTTTGTCTTACAGATCAGCACGCCCTTTCCCAGCGCCAGGCCGTCCGCCTTCAGGACGATGGGATAGTCCGCTCTTTCCAGATATTCCTCAGCTGCCTTCGCATCCTCAAACGTTTCATAGGCTGCCGTGGGAATGTGATATTTCTTCATCAGATCCTTGGAAAACGCCTTGCTTCCCTCCAGGATAGCCGCGTTCTTTCTGGGGCCGAAGGCTCTCAGGCCTGCTTCCTCCAGAACATCCACCAGACCTTCCGCCAGCGGATCGTCCGGTCCCACGATGACCAGATCCACCGCCTTCTCCTTTGCAAAGGATGCGATCTTTTCAAACTCATTTACTTTAATCGGTACGCACTCAGCCAGCGCAGCAATTCCAGCGTTGCCGGGTGCACAGTATATCTTTTCCGCTTTCGGGCTTCTGGCTGCGGCAGCCGCAATGGCGTGCTCCCGTCCTCCGCTTCCCACGATCAGAATCTTCATCTTTCCTCTTTTCCTGCCGCCAGGCGGCACGCTTTCTTCTGTACGGTTTTTTACCGGATTACAGCCTTTCCGTCCACGACCTCCACCCTTCCGGCAGCGATCAGGTCAATCGCTTTCGGAAGAAGGATCCATTCCGCTTCCTCCATCACACGCTGCTGGAGACTCTTCGGCGTATCGTCCGGCTGCACATCAACGCTCTTCTGCAGAAGAATCGGGCCGGTATCCGTTCCGTCGTCCACGAAATGCACCGTTGCTCCCGTCACCTTCACGCCTCTTGCCAGAGCCGCCTCATGCACCTTCAGGCCATAGTAGCCGGTTCCGCAGAAGGAAGGGATCAGGGAAGGATGGATGTTGATGATCCGGTTCGGATAGGCACGGATCATCTCCGGCGGAATGTTCACCAGAAATCCCGCCAGCACGATCAGATCAGGCGCATATTCGTTCACCTTCTCCAGAAACGCGCGGTTGAATGCCTCCCGGTCCGAAAACGCCTTCGGAGAAAGGCAGACCGCATCGATTCCGTTCTCTTCCGCCCGCTTAAGCGCATGGGCGGAACGGTTGTTGCTGATCACACCGGCAATCCGCGTATTGCGGATGCGCCCGTCCTTCACCGCGTCAATGACCGCCTGAAGGTTGGTTCCTCCGCCTGACACGCAGACGAGAATGTTCAGCATAACTCCACCCCTTTTTCCCCGGCTTCGATTCTGCCGATCACATAGGGGTTCTCTCCCGCCGCACGGGCCGCTTCCATGGCCTTGTCCGCATCCGCAGGATCCACGGCGAGTACCATGCCGATTCCCATGTTGTAGGTATTGTACATCATCTTTTCTTCAATATTTCCCGTTTTCGCAAGAAGCCGGAAAATCGCAGGGATCTCATAGCTGTCCTTTTCCACGACAGCCTTCACCCCATCAGGAAGCATTCTGGGAATGTTCTCATAGAAACCGCCTCCGGTGATGTGGCTGCATGCCTTAATATCCACGCCCGCTTCCTTCACCGTGCGCAGCGCCTTCACATAGATCTTCGTGGGCGCCAGCAGCGCTTCACCCAGCGTGGTTCCCAGTTCTTCATAATACGTGTCCAGAGATTCCTTCGTCATCTCAAACACCTTGCGCACCAGGGAGAAACCGTTGCTGTGAACGCCGGAGCTGGCAAGACCGATCAGCACGTCGCCGGGCTTTAAGTCCGCTCCCGTGATCATCTTCTTTTCGTCCACAATGCCCACGGCAAAACCGGCCAGATCGTATTCATCTTCCGGATAGAAGCCCGGCATTTCCGCCGTCTCTCCGCCGATCAGAGCCGCTCCGGCCTGTTTGCAGCCATCTGCCACACCCTTGACGATCGAAGCGATCTTCTCGGGATAATTCTTTCCGCAGGCGATATAATCCAGGAAAAACAGCGGTTCTCCGCCCGCGCAGGCGATATCATTGACACACATCGCCACACAGTCGATTCCCACCGTATCATGCCTGTCCATCAGGAACGCCAGCTTCAGCTTCGTTCCCACACCGTCCGTTCCGGAAACCAGGGTGGGCTTTTCCATATCCTTAAAGCTCTCCATGGAGAAGGCTCCGGAAAAGCCGCCCAGTCCACCAAGGACTTCGGGCCGCATGGTCTCCTTTACGTACTTTTTCATCAATTCCACCGATTTATAACCAGCTTCGATATCCACTCCGGCATTCTTATAATCCATTTTTCTACCTGTGCCTTTCTATGCTTTTATCCTTATCTTTTGTCCCGCTGCGCCCTTATTTTGCGTAATTCTGCCAGCCGGTCTCCTGCAGACGCGCATCCTTCTTCTGAACGCTTTCTTTCAGGCTCTGGCTGTACTCTTTCAGTCTCTCAAGCAGCGCTTCATCCGATGTGGCAAGGATCCTGGCAGCGAGCAGTCCTGCGTTCGCGCCTCCGTTAATCGCAACCGTGGCCACCGGAATCCCGCTGGGCATCTGTACGATGGAATAAAGGGAATCCCTTCCGCCGAGGGAAGTGGTGTGCATCGGAATTCCGATCACCGGCATGGGGAAGATCGCCGCGCACATACCCGGAAGATGCGCTGCCATACCAGCTCCCGCAATGATCACCTTATATCCCGCCGCTTCCGCATTTTTTGCATACTCAAAAAATACGTCCGGCTCCCGGTGAGCGGAAATAATCCTCATCTCATAGGAAATTCCCAGTTCCTCCAGAATCTCGGCCGCCTTTGCCATAACAGGCATATCCGAATCGCTTCCCATTACAATACCAACCTGTGCCACTGTTCTTCCTCCTTGATTTTCGCCGCCACGGGCGGCTTCCATTTCCGGCACGGACCCCGGGTCCGCGCACGCTTCTCTCCTGTATTTACAGCATACAGCCGGAAGATGTCCCTGCGGACCTCCCGGCCTCCATCCCGTTTCTCATTCCGCCGCATCTTCATTCTATGCCTTTCCTCCGGAAAAATACCAGCCGGCAGTTTTCTTTCAGAAGCAGAAAGAGGGGTAAAAAGACGGGAATCATTCAAAATACAGTGTACTAAACTTTTTCCCGTTATGCAACCTCAACCGGACGAATTAAGAAAAAATTCAGTCTTTCCGAAAAGAAATCCTTCTGTTCCTTTTTCGCCCCGGTGTGGTATACTTTAGGAAAGAATTCTGAAAAGAGGTAACGCATCCCATGTGCGAAGTACAATACGACATTACATATGAAGACCTGAATCCCACCTTTCTTTTCGCCTGCCAGTTTTCCCGCAGCAGCACGCCGGAGGCGGCCCACAGCCATGATTTCTGCGAAATCGCCCTCATGCTTTCCGGCGAGGGGCATTTTGTGGTGGACGGCAAATGGCGGGCGGTGAAAAAAGGGGACGTGCTCCTGCTCAATCCCGGCACTGTCCATCAGTGCACCTACAGCTCGCCCTCCTCTCCTCTGGTGGAATTCTACGTTTCCTTCGCCGACATCCAGCTTCGGGGCATGGAACGCAACCAGATCCGCCTTCCCGGCCGGGAGCTTCTGCTTCATCCCGCGGAAAAGACTTTCGTGCTGCTCTCCCGCCTCTGCGCCCTGATCCAGGCGGAAAGCCAGGGACGCCAGCCGGGACGCTATTTCATGCTGAAGGCCTATGTCACCCAGATGATCCTGCTTCTGTACCGGGAGCAGGCGGCGGCGCCATCTACGGTGGAAGGCGGTTATGAGTTTGAATCCACCAACAAACGGTACGTGGTGGAACAGATCATTGACTACCTGGACTGCCATTATAATGAGAAGATATCCCTGGATCAGATCGCCAAAAACATGTATTTAAGTCCCTTTTATATTTCAAAAATCTTTAAAAGCGAAACCGGGGACACGCCGATCAACCATCTGATCCGGGTGCGTATGGAAAAAGCGAAGGAGCTTCTGGATCAGAACAAGGACGCCAGCATCCAGGATATCGCCCTTTGCGTGGGTTATGACGATGCCTATCATTTCAGCAAGCTGTTTAAAAAGCATTTCGGCCAATCCCCTTCCCAGTACAGGAAGGCGCAGGAATAAGACGTGAAAAAGAAAGGCGGATGTTATGCTGGATTTTGCCAATCTGGAAATCTATCGGGAAAACAACCGGATCGAAGCGAAAAAAGCACAGGGAGGCCTTCCCCACAGCATCTGGGAGACCTATTCCGCCTTTGCCAATTCCTTCGGCGGCATTCTCCTTCTGGGCGTGGTTGAGGGAGCGGACAAGCGTTTCGTTTCCGTCCCTCTTCCCTCTCCCGAACGGCTGGTTTCCGAATTCTGGAAAATGATAAATGACCGTACAAAAGTGAGTGCGAACATCCTTTCCGAACAGGACGTACAGATCGTGGAAAGCGGCGGCAACCGGATCGTCGTGATCCAGATCCCGCGGGCGGGCCGCCATGAACGCCCGGTTTACATCGGAACAGATCCTTTTTCCGGTTCCTACTTCCGGGACGGGGAGGGGGATTACCGCTGCAGTCCGGACGAGGTGCGCTCCATGCTGCGCGACCGGACGGACGAGCCCCAGGACGCCATGGTTCTGGAAGAGTTTTCCACGGACTGCCTGGACCCCGGCTGCATCAGCCGCTACCGGGTCCGGCTTTCCGATCTGCATCCCAGACCCGCATGGCAGCGCTCCATTTCCTGCCATTTTCTGCCCTGCGTCGGCGCCGTCGCCCGTGGCGAAGACGGACAGTATCATCCCACGGCCGCCGGTCTGCTCATGTTCGGAAAAAGCAGGGATATCCGCCGGGAATTCCCCGACTATCTGCTGGATTACCAGGAGCTTGACGCCTCCGGCCGCCTCCTCTGGCAGCTCACTTCCCGGTCGGAGGACTGGAGCGGCAGCCTGTTTGACTTTTATTTTCTCGTCTACCACAGAATCCTGCAGGGTCTGGAAGAAAAGCCCCCGGCTGCGGGAACGCCATCTGCCATGCGCTCTGAAAGTTCACCCGTCCGTTCGGGTTCCGGTCAGCCGAATTCCGACCTTTCAGGCGTCCGCTCCGCCCTGGGCGAGGCGCTCGCCAACTGTCTGATCCACGCGGATTACCGGGCCAAAAGCGGGCTCGTGATCCGAAAGGAGCCGGACAGCATCGTGATCACCAATCCGGGAAGCTTCCGCATTTTCATATCTGAAGCGGCTGACGGCGGAAAATCGGACGTGCGCAACGTCACCCTGGCCCGGATGTTTTCCCTGATTCACATCGGCAGAGGAAAAGGAAGCGGCATCCCCGGCATCCACCGCGCCTGGGAGGAGCAGGGCTGGGAAAAGCCGAGCCTCACCGAACAGCTCAGCCCCGCCCGGATCACCCTCACCCTGCGCCTGAAGCGCGGCGAGGACGAGCGGACGGATACATCTGTACAGAAAGCGAGAAAACAGGCCATTCTGGAATATCTCACCGCCGTTCCCGCGGCGGAAATTGCGCAGATCGCCGGCGCAGTGGGATTAAGCCCATCCCGCACAGGCGACTATCTGCGCCTCCTGAAAGAGGAAGATATCATCGTCTCGGAAAAATCCGGCAGGAAAGCTACCTACCGCCTGAAATCCTGAAGATTCCCTGTCCGAAAATTCTGTCCCAATGTTGACAAAGCAACGATAGCATGCTATTATTCTTCGTGCCAAAGGAGGTGCCTGTATGGCAGACGAGAATACATGCGGAGTTCTTCTCAAGCAGATTTGCGATGAATTGAAAAAGATGGCTGACAACAGTCTGCGGGCCAATGACCTGACCATGGCCCAGCTTGGGGCTCTGCTCGTTTTAAATCAGCTTCCGGACAGGCAGCTTTCCTACAAGGAGCTGGAAAAGAAGCTGCATGTGGCGCAGTCCACCACCACCGGCATCGTACTGCGGCTGGAACAAAAAGGGTTTGTGGAATGCTTCGGCAGCGAGCAGGACAGACGGGTCAAAATGGTAAGGCTGACGCAGACCGGCGAACGGTGCTGCTATCTGGCCGACAGGCATCTGGAAGAAGCCGAGGAAAAGCTTCTTTCCGGCCTGACCGAAACCGAACGGATGATTTTTTATTCCCTTCTTGTGAAGGTCCACCAGTCCATTCGGTAAGCATATTTTTTCTGCGGCATTTTGTCATATTTATATAGTACGCTATTAAAGTGTGCCTGCACGCTGACCGCGGCGGCGCAATATTCAGGCTGTACGGGCCTAAGGTCTGCCGGCAGACGGCGGACAATCATGACGGGGGGAAAACGACTTCCGGCCGGTTTTGAGAAAAAACGACGGAGGTTTTTATCCTTCCCTCTTTTTTTTAATTTGAAATACAAAAAATACAGAAGAATCCCTATGTACGGAGGAAGAAACTGTGAATACGCAAGAGAAAGAAATCCTGTATGCCGGCATCGATATCGGCTCAACCACCACCAAAACAGTCGTCGTAGACGCTCGGAACGGACAGATTGTACACTCCGGTTACCGCAGGCACAGCGCCCAGCAGGCGGCGAGCGTGATCGAGTGTCTGAAGGAGCTTTTGAATAAATTCCCGGAGGCGGAATTTTTCCTCGCCCTCACCGGCTCCGGCGCCAAGACGCTTTCGGACCGGCTCGGCCTGCCCTACGTGCAGGAGGTGGTGGCAAATTCCATCGCCATCCGGAAGCTGTACAAAGACGTAAACACCGCCATTGAGCTGGGCGGCCAGGATGCCAAGGTTCTGTTTTTCCGAAAGGATACGCAGAGCGGCCAGCTTGAGGTGGCGGATATGCGGATGAACGGAAGCTGCGCCGGCGGCACGGGCGCCTTTCTGGACGAGGTTGCCGCCATCCTGCGCATTCCCGTGGAGGAGCTGAACCGGACGGCGGCTCAGGGAGAAACGGTCTATGACATCTCCGGCCGCTGCGGAGTTTACGCCAAGACGGATATCCAGCCCCTTCTGAATCAGGGCGTTTCCAAAGAAAACCTGGCGCTCTCCTCTCTCCATGCCGTTGCGAAGCAGACCATCGGCGGCCTGGCACAGGGACTGGACATCCGCGGCCCCGTGCTTTTTGAGGGCGGCCCGATGACCTTTAATCCGACGCTGATCCAGGTGTTTGCCCAGCGTCTGAACCTCTCGGAAGAGGAGATTCTGGTGCCGGAGCATCCGGAAACCATCGTAGCCTATGGAGCTGCGCTTTCTCTGGACAGCCTGTTTGCCCAGAGCCGCACTCCCGTGGACCTGAACGGCCTGCTGAAAACCATGGACGGCCTCCATGAAGCAATCCAGGTTGAAAATGTGGGAACCACGCCCCTCTTCTTTGAATCGGCGGAGGAAAAGGAAGCATTTCTGCGCCGTCACGCGCTGCCGGAGCAGAGCTTCTGCCCCGGCCGGAAAAAGGTGGACGTTCAACCTGCATCCGGGCCAGTACGCGCCTATCTCGGCATCGACTGCGGCAGCACCACCACCAAATTCGTGCTGATCGACGAGGACGAAAACCTTCTGGATTCCTTCTACGCCTCCAACGCGGGAGAACCGCTGGAGGTGGCAAGAAAGGCTCTGTGGGAAATGAAGGAGAAGTGGGATGCCTCCGGAACGCCCCTTTCCATCCTTGCCGTCGGTACCACGGGCTATGGAGAGCTTCTGATGGAGCGTGCCTTCAGCGCGGAATACCATGTGGTGGAGACGGTGGCCCACGCCAGGGCGGCGGCGAAGTACGTGCCGGACGCCACCTTTCTTCTGGACATCGGCGGCCAGGACATGAAGGCCATCTGGCTGGACCGGGGCGTGATCACCAACATCGTGGTCAACGAGGCCTGCTCCTCCGGCTGCGGCTCCTTCCTGGAAAACTTCGCCGCGACCCTTCACATCCCGGTGGAACAGATCGCGGAATCCGCCTTTGCCTCCGACAGCCCGGCGGCTCTCGGAAGCCGCTGCACCGTTTTCATGAACAGCAGCATCGTCACCGCCCAGAGAAGCGGCAGACAGCCCCAGGACATCATGGCGGGCCTGTGCCGTTCCATCATTGAAAATGTGTTCACCAAGGTCATCCGGGTTTCCAATCTGGATTCCCTTGGCGACAAAATCGTGGTGCAGGGCGGCACCTTCCGCAACGACGCGGTGCTGCGCGCCCTGGAGCAGTATCTGGGACGGGAGGTTGTGCGCGCGCCATATCCCGGCGTGATGGGAGCCATCGGCGCCGCCATCCTGGCAAAAGAGAACCGGGAAAAGCAGCTCGCTTTAGGGACGGAGCCAAAGCGCTCCTTCATCGGCCTGGACGCCATGCAGGACTTTTCCTATTCCCAGGCGGAGGATTCCCCCTGCCCGTTCTGCGGAAATCACTGCAAACGGACGATCCTGCATTTTTCCAACGGAAGCTTCTGGGTGACCAACAACCGCTGTGAACGGGGCGAGGTGGTAGGCGATCCCAAAGAAGCCTCCGTCATCGCTGCGGTGAAGGAGAAGCAGAAGGAAAGGGAACGCACGCCGAACCTGTTTAAGCTGCGGGAACGGCTGCTGTTTCAGGACTATCCCATTTTCACGAATCCCTCTGACAGAAATACCGTCGTCGGACTGCCCCGGGTGCTGGCCTTCTGGGATACCATGCCCTTCTGGAGCACCTTTTTCCGGAGCCTGGGCTTCACCATACGCCTTTCCGCTCCCAGCAGCCGGACCATGTACGAAAGCGGGCTTTCCGCCGTCACCTCGGATACGGTATGCTTCCCCGCCAAGCTGGTGCACGGACATCTGCGCAATCTGGCGAAGCAGAAGGTGGACCGCATCTTCCTGCCCTCCATCGCTTCCGTCCCTTCGGAAAACGCTTCCGATACCAGCCAGTCCATGTGCGCGGTGGTGAAGGGGTATCCCCTGGTCATCCGCAATTCGGACGACCCGCAGGAGCGCTTCGGCATCCCGTTTGATATGCCCATGTTCCACTGGCGCACCCAGAATGACCGGGACAGCCAGATTGCCAAATACATGGCGGAGACCTTCCAGATCTCCGAGGCGGATACAAAGGCCGCCATCCACGCGGGGGATGAGGCGATGAAGTCCTTTCATACCGCATTGAAGGACGCGGGCCGGAAGGTGATGGAGGATATGAAAAAAGAGGGAACCTATGCCGTGGTGCTCGCCTCCCGCCCCTACCAGAACGACGCGCTGGTCAACCACGACCTGCCGGAAATGTTCACCTCCCGCGGCATCCCGGTGCTCACCGTGGATTCTCTCCCGGAGGTGGAATCGGTGGATCTTGGCAAAAGCACGGTGGAAATCGTCAACAACTTCCACGCAAGGATGCTCTCCTCTGCCATTCTCGCCGCCAGAAGCCCCGAACTGGAGTACGTCCAGATCGTCAGCTTCGGCTGCGGCCACGACGCCTATCTTTCCGATGAAATCATCCGCCTGATGCGGGAAATCTCCGGAAAGACGCCTCTGGTATTAAAGCTGGATGAAAGCGATATTCAGGGGCCGCTGCGCATCCGCGTCCGCTCCTTCCTGGAGACTCTGTCCTTAAGAAGGGAACGCGGGGAAAAAGAGGAAGTGCGGGAGCTTCCGGAGCCCTACCCTGTAAAATTCACCACTGCGGATAAGGAAAAGCTGGTTCTGGTTCCCAACACCTCCCACGCATTCAGCCGGATCATGGCCGCCGCCTTTGCCGGTCAGGGGCTACGCACCGAATCGCTGGAGCTGGGACGGGAGGAAGCGATCCGTTACGGCAAGCAGTATGTGCATAACGATATCTGCTTCCCTGCCCAGATGGTTATCGGGGAAGCCCTCGCCGCTCTGAAGAGCGGAAAATACGACACCAAAAATGTGGCCATCGGCATGGGAAAATACATGGGAGACTGCCGTCTTACCCACTACAGCAGACTGCTCAGGAAGGCGCTGGACGACGCCGGCTTCCCGGAGGTTCCCATCCTCACCAACGACGACCATGACGCCCACCAGCTCCATCCCGGCTTCAAGATGAACCTGCTCACCTCCATGCGCATCGCCTACGCCCTTCCCATGATCGACGCGATGGAAAGCCTTCTGCGAAAAATCCGGCCCTATGAGCTGGAGGCGGGCGCTGCGGACAGAGCCTTTGAGGAAGGCCTTAACGCCCTTTGCGACGGTCTGGAAAAGAGCGGCATCCGCGGAGCGAAAAAAGGCTTCGCCAAAGCCATCGAGCTGCTGAAAGCGGTTCCCTATGACAGGAGCGAAGAACGGCCGAAGGTGCTGATCGTGGGCGAATACCTGCTGAACTTCCATCCCGGCGCCAACCATGATATTGAGGCCTATCTGGAGAAAAACGGCCTGGAGATCATCGAGGCTTCCATGACCGACGTGATCCAGAAAACCTACTTTTCCAGAGGCAGCCAGGTACGGGAATATAAGCTGGATTCCAACCTGATGGAAAAAGGCTGGTACGCCGCCACGGATGTGATCTTTGACCTGGCTCATGAGGCCACGGACAAAATTGCCTCCGCCCATCCGCTGTACGAGCCTCCCTGCCGTCTGCCGGATCTGGCGAAGGGCAGCGATCCGATCATCTACCATACCTTCGATACCGGCGAGGGCATCCTGATTCCGGGTGAGATCATCCATCACGCGAAGGAGGGCTGCCGTGCGTTCGTCATTCTGCAGCCCTTCGGCTGCCTGCCGAACCATGTCGTGGGCCGAGGCGTTACCAAGCGCCTGAAATCCCTCTATCCGGACGCGCAGATCCTGACCCTGGACTACGATCCGGACATCAGCTTCGCCAATATTGAAAACCGGCTTCAGATGCTGATCATGAATGTAAAACAGGCTGCGGAGGGAAAGAACCTGAAACGGTCCTCCTGAAGTATGCCGTAAGTCCAAAATCCGTCGGTCTGCGTTTTTCCAGACCGACGGATTTTCCATAATCGCCCTGATTTCCTTCAGGGGAATATCAAATTCACGGAAAAACAATATCTGTCGTAATGTTTCCAATGCCTTATCGTCATAAAGCCGGTATCCCGCCTTACTCTTTCCGCTTGTCTCCCCCGCCGGATTGTGTTAGTATGGTTCTGACTAAGAGGATAGACGTTGGGAACGTGCCCGCCGGCCCGTTTTTCAACCGGAGCGAAAACCGCTCCGAACTGGGAGGAATTATGGAAACACTGAAAAAATTTATCCGCTACTATTCGCCTTATAAGGCCGTTTTCTTTCTGGACCTGCTCTGCGCGACCGTCATCAGCGTGGTGGATCTGGTTTATCCGCAGCTTCTGCGCAGCCTGACCGGAACGCTTTTCACCCGGGATGGCCAGACGATTTTAAACGCGCTTCTGCCCATCGCCATCGGCCTTTTTCTCATGTATCTCCTGCAAAGCCTGTGTAAATACTATGTCAGCTATCAGGGACACATGATGGGCGCGAACATGGAACGGGATATGCGCCAGCAGCTTTTTGACCATTATGAAAAGCTTTCCTTTTCCTATTACGATCAGAACAATTCCGGTCAGATGATGAGCAAGCTGGTCTCCGATCTGTTCGATATCGCGGAGTTCGCCCACCACGGCCCGGAGAACCTGTTCATTTCTCTGATCAAGGTGGTCGGTTCCTTCATATTCCTTTTCCTCATCAACTGGCGGCTCGCCATTCCCATGGCCGTTCTGGTGGTGTGCATGTTTGTTTTCTCCTTAAGCCAGAATCAGAGAATGCAGCTCACCTTCATGGATAACCGGAAAAAAATCGGCGACGTCAACGCCAGCCTGCAGGATACCCTGGCGGGCATCCGCGTGGTACAGTCCTTTGCCAATGAGGATGTGGAACGGGAAAAATTCCGGAAAAGCAATCACGGTTTCCTGCTTTCCAAGGACGCCAACTATAAATGCATGGGAAGCTTCATGGGCTGGAACCTGTTTTTCCAGGGCATGATGTATCTCGTCACCCTGGTATTCGGCGGATATCTGATCGCCAAAGGGCAGATGCAGGTCGGAGACCTCGCCATGTATGCCCTTTATATTGGAATTTTCATCAGTCCGATTCAGATCCTGGTGGAACTGACGGAAATGATTCAGAAGGGCATGTCCGGCTTCCGGCGTTTTATCGCCGTCATGGAAACGGATCCTGACATCGAGGATGCGCCTGACGCCCGGCCGCTTGCGGACGTGAAGGGACATGTTTCCTATGAAAATGTCTCCTTCCATTACAGCGACGACGACACGCCGGTGCTTACCAACGTTTCCTTCCAGATCCCGGCTGGAAAATCCATTGCTCTGGTAGGCCCCTCCGGAAGCGGAAAGACCACCATCTGCAATCTTCTGCCCCGTTTTTATGACGTGACCGGCGGACGGATCACCATCGACGGGCAGGATGTGCGCACCCTGACCCTGCAGTCCCTACGCCGTCAGATCGGCGTCGTTCAGCAGGATGTCTACCTGTTCTGCGGCACTGTCCGGGAAAACATCGCCTACGGCAAGCCCGGCGCTTCCATGGAAGAAATCATCGACGCCGCCAAAAAAGCCAACATACACGACTTCATCCAGTCCCTTCCCGACGGCTATGACACCTTTGTGGGAGAACGGGGAACCAGGCTCTCCGGCGGCCAGAAGCAGCGCATTTCCATCGCCCGCGTATTCCTGAAGAATCCGCCCATCCTGATTCTGGATGAAGCCACCAGCGCACTGGACAACGAAAGCGAGCGCTGGATTCAGCAGAGCCTGGATGTGCTCGCCAAAGACCGCACCACCATCACCATCGCCCACCGGCTGTCCACCATCCACGGAGCGGATGAGATTCTGGTCATCGCGGACAACGGCATCGCCGAACGGGGTACCCATGAGGAACTGATTCAGAAAAAGGGAATCTACGCACACTATTACGAAATGCAGTTTCAGTAAATAAACATTTCTGCCGTTTCCGACGGCAAGGAAAGGACACTTTTATGGCAGCTCTCAGAAAAATGCTTGGAGACATGAACGGAAACGCGGCCACATCCCTGATGCGCCTCATCGAGACGCAGAGCAGGGAAACGCTCACCCGCTGGGCGGCCGCCTATGCAAAAGAACAGTATCTTCCGCTGATCAAGGAAGAACCTGAAATTTTTCATCAGATGGAACAGACCATTTCCGCCGTAGAAGGCTTTCTGAACAAAGAAATGACGTTAAAGGAATTAAAACCGGTTCTTGCCAGTGCGCGAAGCGCTACGAAGGGGCTCGCCGACAGCCGCACGGCCGATCCCGTCGCTCTCGCCGCAGCGCGGGCAGTTTCCACCGCCTGTGCTGCGGCACAGACTCCTACCAACGCTTTCGGCTTTCTGCTTTACGGAGCCGCTGCCTGTGCCTATCACAGCGCAGGGCTCACAGAGACCGCAGCCACCTATGACCGGCTGGCGGAAGAAGAACTGCAGCGGGCACTGCAGTCCCTCCAGGCGTCTGCCGTTTTGGACGAGCCCCATCCTGTTTCCATCCGCTGGAACTGCTGATGCCCCGGTGAAATGGCCCTACAGCCCCTCCACCTGCGCACACATCAGCAGAAAGGCCCCTACACCGTGCAGATCGTTGATGGAAACCGGGCGTTCGCAGTAATGCCTGTAATCTCCCACACCGGTTCCAATGCACACGTTTCCGACCAGCAGGTCATCTCCGTCCCACTCCAGAGAACGGATCACGCCCTCATAGCCCCTGCGCGCCTTTTCCAGATATTCCTCCGGCAGAATTCCTTTTTTCACCGCCTTGCAGATCGCGGCCACAAACAGGCAGCTGCAGGAATTTTCCAGCCAGTTTCCTTCCATGCCGCCCTTATTTACCACCTGGTACCAGCGGCCGTCCTCCGACTGATACCTGCAGACCGCCTCCAAAAGCTCCTTCACCAGCGCGCAGAGCTTTTCATATCCGGGATGATCCTCCGGCAGAAAATCCAGATCATCCAGCACGGCCACAGGAACCCAGCCGATGCTTCTGCCCCAGAATTCTGAAGAAAGTCCCGTTTCCGGATCTGCCCATTCCTGCTTCTTCGCATAGTCCCAAGCATGATACCACAATCCTGTTTTCTCATCTCTCGTCTTTTCCCGCATGAGAAGCGCTTCCTTCACCACCAGATCCAGAAATTCGGGCTGATGAAATCTGCTTCCGTACTCCGCTGCAATCGGGCCTCCCATATACAGTCCGTCCAGCCACATCTGCTCCGGGCAGTCCACCTTATGCCAGAAGCCGCCTATCTCATTTCTGGGAAAATCCTTTATGGCCGCGAGCAGGGTATCCAGCGCCTTTTTGTATCTCTCATCTCCCGTTTCATCCAGAAGCGGATAAAGCAGAATCCCGGGCTGAATATCGTCAAGCGCTCCCAGATCGCATTCGTGAATTTCTCCCTTTTCATCCACACAGGAATCCACCCAGCCCTTCATGTAGTCAAAATACCTCCGATCTCCGCAGAGCAGGTACGTCTGATACACCCCGGACAGGAATACGCCCTGATGATAATGAAAGTGTCCTTTCGGCGGCAGATCCTGCGCCTGGAATTTACGCATCATGGTTTCCACAGCTGCCTTTGCATAGTATAATGCACTGTTTTCGGTACTCATATTTTCCCTCCTTCTCTTCACGTCCAAACCAAATCGGTCATTGTGATATATTGCAGTATACTATAGACAATACCCCAAATCAATCCGGATTTTCCGGACCTCTCTTCTCTCCAATTGCGCTGCCATGCTGCACATGATATACTGAAACTGACACCAGTGATGAACCATCCTCTGAATCACTTCGAAAGGGAGCGTGCTTCAGTTGCCGTCCGAAGGCGGCGGAAAGGGGGAAATATGGCAAAATACCGTTGCAGCGTATGCGGCTACATCTATGACGAGGAGCAGGAGGGGGCTCCGTTTTCTGAACTGAGAGAATGCCCCGTCTGCCATCAGAGCGCGGATAAATTTGTGCTCTGGCAGGAGGAGGCAGACATAAAAAAACAGCCCGCAAAGGAGCTGAAACTGGATTATCCGAAGGAATTTGTCCGCAGCGACGCTTCCTGCCGGTATATGAATGAAATCCATGAAATGGCGGTGACCGGGAAAAGCATTTCAGCCGCAATGGGGACGCTTCTTCCCATGCCAGGCTGGGATGATATTCTCATTCTGGGCGCACAGCTAGACCCCATGCCGCTAAATGAGGACGCCGAAGTGCGCACCACCACCGTGATCGGTCCGCATGCCGCCAGGCCGCTCGTTCTGGAAAATCCGGTTTATATCTCGCACATGTCCTTCGGCGCGCTTTCCAGAGAGGCCAAGGTTTCCCTTGCCCGCGGCTCCGCCATGGCCCACAGCGCCATGTGCTCCGGAGAAGGCGGGATCCTGCCGGAAGAAATGCAGGCGGCGGACAAATATATCTTTGAATACGTGGGGAATCTCTACAGCGTAACCCCTGAAAATCTCCGCAATGCGGATGCCATCGAAATCAAAATCGGGCAGGGAACCAAACCCGGCATGGGCGGCCATCTGCCCGGTGAAAAGGTGACGGCGGAAATCAGCCGAATCCGGAACAAGCCGATGGGTAAGGATGTGATCGCTCCTTCCCGTTTTCCCGGAATTGAAACAAAGGAAGATATGAAGGCCCTCGTCAGTCAGCTCCGGATGGCCTCCGAAGGACGCCCCATCGGCATCAAGATTGCCGCCGGCCACATTGAGCGGGACCTCGCCTTCTGTGCATATGCGGAACCGGACTTCATCACCATTGACGGGCGAGGCGGGGCGACGGGTTCCTCTCCCATGCTGCTCCGGGATTCCGCAAGCGTTCCCACCATCTACGCGCTGCACCGCGCCAGAAAATATCTGGACAGCATCGGATCGGACATCAGCCTGATCATCACCGGCGGGCTCCGGGTTTCCTCCGATTTCGCCAAGGCCATCGCCATGGGCGCGGACGCCATTGCCGTAGCAAGCACCCCGCTCATCGCCATGGCCTGTCAGCAGTACCGGATCTGCGGAACCGGAATGTGTCCCATGGGCATTGCCACGCAGGATGAAGAGCTGCGCAGGCGCCTGAATCAGGACGCCGCAGCGGCAAGGGTTGCCAACTTCCTGAATGTCTCTCTGGAGGAGCTTAAAATGTTCGCCCGGATCACCGGACACGCCGACCTGCATGATCTGTCCGTGGAGGATCTGTGTACTGTCAGCCGGGAGATCAGCGAATTTACGGACATTCCTCACGCATAACTTCTCTGATCTTATCCGCATTCCGACAGGCGTTCAGAATGCCTTCCGATTCATGTCAATCTCCTTTTCTGCCAGTCAGAGTTTTTTCTGCAAAAAGGAGTCCCGTTTCCGGAACTCCCTGATTGTCAGAACTCTTATGCGATTTTGGATTTTGCAACCTCAGCCAGCGTAGCAAATCCTTCTGCATCATTCACAGCCATCTCAGCCAGCATCTTTCTGTTGATATCCACACCAGCCAGCTTCAGGCCGTGCATGAACTTGCTGTAGGACAGGCCGTTGATTCTTGCAGCAGCGTTGATACGGGTGATCCACAGCTGTCTGAACTGACGCTTTCTCTCCTTACGTCCTGCATAGGAGGAGGTGAGCGCTCTCATAACGGACTGCTTCGCAACCCTGTACTGTTTGGATCTTGCTCCTCTGTAGCCCTTTGCAAGCTTTAATACTTTATTATGTTTTCTTCTGGCATTCATGCCGCCTTTGATTCTTGCCATCTCTTTAACTCCTCCTTACGAATTATAAATACGGTAAAATCTTCTTCATATTCTTAACATTGGTAGCGTCCGTAATCGCTGCCTGTCTGAGATTTCTCTTTCTCTTCGTGGATTTCTTCGTTAAGATATGGCTCTTATAAGCTTTCGCTCTCTTTAACTTGCCCGTTCCGGTAACCTTGAAACGTTTTGCTGCTGATCTGCTTGTCTTCATTTTCGGCATAACAAAATCCTCCTGTATTCATTCCAAAAATCTATTTTAACTGCACGTGTTAACGCTTTTCAGTTAAAAACATGGTCATGGTACGGCCTTCCACCTTGGGAGCCTTCTCAACCACCGCAACGTCGGAAAGCATCTGGGCAAAATCATCCAGAATATGCTTGGTGGTCTGCATATGAGCCATCTCACGGCCGCGGAAACGCAGGGTCACCTTCACCTTGTTTCCCTTCGTCAGGAACTTTCTCGCCGCGCTCACCTTCGTGTTCAGATCGTTGGTATCGATGTTCGGAGACATGCGGATTTCCTTGATCTCGATGGTTCTCTGCTTCTTCTTCGCTTCCTTTTCCTTACGGGCAAGCTCATATCTGTACTTGCCGTAGTCCACAATCTTACAGACCGGAGGCTTCGCCGTAGGGGCGATCTTCACCAGATCCAGTCCGGCCTCTTCTGCAATCTTCAGGGCTTCCCTGGAGGACATGATGCCGAGCTGTGCGCCGTCCTCTCCAATCAAACGTACTTCCCTGTCTCTGATCTGTTCGTTGATAAATAACTCGCTAATTGTCTTACCCTCCTAAGAAATCTGGAACCCGGCTTATCGCCGGCGCCGGATACCGGCTTCTGCCGTCTATCCGAAACAGTAACTCCCGATTCGCCGTGCAAACTCCAATCCGATAGCCGTCATTCAAGCCTTTCAGCCAACAAAAAAACGGACAGCATTACTATCCGCCAGTTAACATCTCACAACCGAAATCTCCCGTCCGGTCTATCAAACATGAACGCCTATAAGCCCAATCGCCATAGGGTGAGAGCGGATACTCTGCTTTTTGTCGAATATGGGAATGATGCAACAGAAACATCATTCGTTGTTCTGCACTTGCGTACTTATGTACTTTATCACAGTCCTACCGCCGTGTCAACCTTTTCCCGGCCTTTTTCAGGTTAAACTTATAAACTGTTATTCCAACCAGACGCCTTCCGGCGCCCTTTTTT
>ERZ894229.337-NODE-337-length-43958-cov-52.4186_pt1 | contig 43958 bp, 36 predicted proteins | sample MGYA00380295_ERZ894229 | MGnify/ENA primary metagenome ERZ894229 (study PRJEB32331, sample SAMN06328479) | human gut metagenome | biome: human gut microbiome; feature: stool | host: Homo sapiens | collected 2014-09-17 ... | reverse complement strand
TGGAATCGAGGTGTCTTTCTTTTATGCAAAATCACGAACTTGCTCATTTATAGTAAAAAAATTATCTTTTTATCAACACCACCGACAAATCATTGACATTTGTTCCAGTCGGTCCTGTAATCACCAACCCCTCACATTGAGCCAATGCATGATAAGCATCATTTTGTTGCAACACACGAGAGATCAGAATTCCTTTTTCTAATAGTTTTGAGCAAGTATCTCCATCTACATATCCGCCAGCTGCATCTGTAGGTCCATCAGTTCCATCACTTCCCACACTAAAAACCGCTGTCTGTTCCAGTCCAGAAATTCCTTGTGCTGCACTTAGTGCAAGTTCTTGATTTCTCCCGCCTTTTCCATGACCGGTCAATTGCACGATCGTTTCTCCTCCACAAATAAAGGCCAATGAATCATTTGTATCTTGATGATCTCTTGCGATCGATGCCAAAAAACTCCCTGCTTCTTTTGCCTGACAACAAAGTGATGCCGAAAGATACATGGCTTTATACCCTAATTTTAATGCTTCTTTTTGTGCAGATTCGCAAAGCTGTTTGACACTTCCTGTAATATGCGTTTCTACGTTTTTTAATACTTTTGGTGTTTCCTTTTTTAAAAAGACTTTTGCTTCCATGGACAATGGAATTTTATAGTTCTCTATGATTTCAAATGCTTGCTCACACGTAGAACTGTCTGGATAAGCTGGTCCTGAAGCAATCATATCCAATGGATCCCCTATAATATCTGACAATACTACAGAGAACACTTTAGCCGGAGCACATGCTAACGCAAACCTTCCTCCCTTGACAGCGGAAAGACGTTTTCGGATCGTATTCATTTCAACAATATCTGCCCCTGATGCCAGTAGTTTTTCCGTAATACTTTGTAACTCCTCTTCTGAAATCAAAGGGGATTCAAATAGTGCGCTACCTCCACCTGAAATTAAAAAAAGCACCTCATCATCTTGTGTCAAATCAGAAACCAGTTTTAATGCTTCCTGCGTGGCAAGATAAGAATTCGCATCTGGAATCGGATGTCCCGCTTCATAACACTTTATATTTGGCAATTCTCCCTTAATGTGATTATATTTTGTGATTACAACTCCCTGCGTAACAGAATCTCCCAATTCATCTACAGCCGCCTTAGACATCTGCCATGCGGCCTTTCCAACTGCAATCAAAATCAATTTTCCTTTCACTGGATCCATTTCTTTTAATGCTTCTTTTACTGCCGTATCTGGAAGCGCTGAAAAAAGTGCCGCTTTCATAATATTATCTGCATCTTCTCTTAATGTCATATCTGTGTTTCCCCTTTCTTAAATTCTTCATATAGTTCTGCCTATTCATTTTCCCCAGGCAATCCCTTCAAACACCATTTACATTTTACTTAAAAATAACAGAAAATCTACAAAAATAGAAGTTTTTTCAAAAAAATGGTTTGAAACACATGTTTTATTCAAATATTGATGCATAATTCATGACCCATACCAATAAATATATGTTGAATTTGCACAATTTTATAAGTATAATATAGGAAAAGATGATATATCTTACTATTTCAACACAAGGAGGGCAAGAAATCCTATGCTAAATATTATAACTTTAATGGAAAATATGCCATCAGAGAACAAAGCATTACTCAACAAACATGGATTAAGCTTTTTAATTGAATACAATGGGCATCGTTTTCTATTTGACTGTGGTTCTGATAAAAGCTTTTTGTCAAACGCACATCGCCTTGGAATTTCTCTTAACAATCTTGATGGTGTAATTTTAAGCCACAATCACTACGACCACGCATCTGGTTTTCGCGATTTTATCGAGCATGGATTTCCATGCAAAAAATTGTACCTAGGACAGGATTTTTTTGACCCCAAACTAGCTTCCTTGGATAATATTCATTTTACAAATTTGAGCAGTGGTTTAAATGAGGATTTTATAACTGACCATAAAATTTCTGTAGAGTATTGTAATAATTGTATACAAATTGCCGAGAGTGCATGGATTGTTGGAGATTTTTCGCCCACTTATGAATCTGAGACGATTCCCAAGCGATTTGTTCGAAAAACGAATCATGGAATGCTTCTTGATGATTTTCATGATGAAATATGCCTTGTTTTGGAAACTAAAAAAGGATTAGTTTTAATTGTAGGATGTTCACATCCCGGTATTTTAAATATTATTTCTTCGATTTCACAAAAATTTCGCCAAAAAATTTATGCAATTTTCGGAGGAACCCATTTAATAGAAGCTGATATCCATCGAATCCAAAATTCTCTTCAAATCATGAAAGAACATGGGGTGACAGTATTTGGACTTTGCCACTGTTCTGGAAAACAGACGGAAGAATGTATTAAGCAAACCCCAACACTGACAGGCTGTCATCTTGCAGTAGGAGATGAAATATATATTGAATAAATATTCTAATTTTACCGCTCTAGCTCAAGAACTCGTCTGTGCTTCCTCTTCACTTTTAGGAAATCGGACCATAAACATTATGGATATGGATGGGATTATCATCGCGTCCTCTGAAAAATCTCGTATTGGAAGTTTTCATGCAGGCGCGCTTTATGTTATCAAATCTGGTCAGGAACTTGCCATTACACAAGAAAACGTTTCCTGTTATCCAGGCGCAAAAGAAGGTTATAATATGCCTCTTACTTGCAATGACGAAGTCATTGGTGTAATTGGAATTTATGGAGTTCCTTCTGCTGTACAAGATTTAGCCAAACTTTTAAAAGTCTATGCTGCTAAATATTTTGAAATGGAAATAAATATGCAACAAGCATTTCAGAATACCACATTGAAACATTCACTGTTTCAATTGCTTTCCGAAAATTATAGTGTGGAACAAGAACAAAAAATCTGTTTCTTAATTGAAGATTTAAAAGTTAAAATTCACTTTCCCATTGTGATTCTCTGCTTTTCTAAGCCAAATCAATCACTAACACGCAATAGCGATGTTTGGATTTTAGAATTGTTGGAAGAGCATCTGTTAAAACATAATATGATACTAGCAAAACAGGATATCTGGGGATTCGAAGAAAATATTTTCATTCTTTTAAAAAATATCGGAACAGAAAATCTCTCGGATTATACAGAAAGACTTTCGCATTTACTTTCTGAACTTAATTTTCCTGTTAAAACATCCATTTCTACGCCTGTTGAAAATTGGAAAGATTTAACAATTTCCTATACCGAAACTCTTTGGATGCAAAAATACATGAAAAATATTTTTCAAGATTTGTCCAATGATTGTACAAGACTTGATTATATCCTGGCAGAATCCGCAATGCACTATGGCAAATTTTTAGATATTTTTATCAAACAATTGCATAAAAATTTTAAAGGTGATGAGTTAACATTATTTTTGGAGAGCATCGAAAGTTATTATCGTAATCAAAAAAGTGTAACCAAAGCTGCGGAAGAATTATACATACACAAAAACACGCTTCAATATCGTGTAAAAAAAGTTCTAGAAGCCATAGGTATCGAACATAAGCCACCATTTTATCAAGAATATTTAATGAAACTATTGATTCAGAGAATCCAACTGAATCATTAATAAACAAAAAAGGAGGCAACACATTATGCAAACATTTTTTCTTTTTGCACTTATCATCTTATCTGTTATTGTAATGGTAATTGCAATCTCCAAATTCCATCTGCATCCGTTCATTGTTCTGACGGTCATTGCTATGGCAGTTGGTCTCATCTGGGGAATTGACCCAGAAGAAGTCGTTAACACTGTAAAGTCTGGTTTCGGAAGCATTATGACCAGTATCGGCATTGTTATCCTGTGTGGTACAATTATCGGTACAATTCTGGAAAAAACCGGAGCTGCACTCACTATGGCAAATTTTATTTTGAAAATCGTAGGAAAGAAAAACAGTGTGCTTGCCATGGGTGCCATGGGCTATGTAACTGGAATTCCTGTATTTTGCGATTCTGGTTTCGTTGTACTTTCTCCAATCAGTCGCGCATTGGCAGAACAAAGCCATATTTCTTTAGCTGTAATGGGAACTGCGCTTTCTGGCGGACTTTATGCCACTCATTGTCTGGTGCCACCTACTCCAGGTCCAATTGCTATGGCTGGTACCTTAAGTGCAGACTTAGGTCTTACGATTTTAGTTGGTCTGCTTGTGTCTATTCCAGCTGTAATTGTATCGATTCTGTATGCATTAAAGATTTCCAGCAAAGTACAAATTCCAGCAAATTCAGAGTATACATTAGAAGAACTCCAGGAAAAATATGGTAAATTGCCAGGAATTGTACACAGCATTTCTCCCATCCTGCTACCTATTATTTTAATTGCAATTGCTTCTATTGCAGCATTCCCAAGTCATCCATTTGGTCAGGGCACTGTTTATAAAGCAATTGTATTTATCGGAAATCCGGTTGTCGCTTTAGTACTTGGAGTATTCCTTGCTATGACTCTCATCCCGGCATCCGAAAAGAAAAACACTCTTGAATGGGTAACAAAAGGTGTCACAGATTCTGCTGGTATTCTTGCGATTACAGGCGCTGGCGGCGCTTTCGGCGCTATTTTGAAGCTCCTTCCAATTGCCGATGCAACAACAGGCTTACTTCAATCCGGATTAGGAGTACTAATTCCATTTATAATTGCTATGATTCTAAAATTAGCAATGGGAGCATCTACGGTAGCTATGATTACCACTGCCGGCATGATGGCTCCACTCATGGAAACCATGGGATACGTCTCTCCAATTGCGAGAGTACTCGTTGTTTTAGCAATTGGCGCAGGCTCTATGGTCGCTTCCCATGCAAACGACTCGTACTTTTGGGTTGTATCACAATTCTCTGATATGTCAACCGAACAGGCTTATAAATGTCAGACCGGCATGACTGCAGTAATGGGAATTACAATCATTGCCATTTTATACCTGCTTTCTATTTTCTTAATTTAATAACAGGGGTCCATCTATACTATACCTATAAAAGAAGAGGGGGGTATCCATTGATATCTCCCCTCTTGTTATTTTTACAATCTGCACTTAAAGTCTTCGTATCCGAACGACTTCACAATCTCACATTCTCCGTTCTCCTTCTCCCACACAATATCCGGAAGACGCATTCCATTGAATGTATTATTTTTTACAGTCGTATAGATCGCCATATCTCCAAATGTAAGTCTGTCTCCCACTTTCAGTGGCCGATCAAAAGAATAACTTCCGATCACATCTCCTGCCAGACAGGTCGGACCGCCAAGCAGATACGTATATTCTTTTTCCTTCGCCTCTCCGGAATCAAACAGAGGCGGGCGATACGGCATCTCGATCACATCCGGCATATGACACGCTGCAGAGACATCCAGTACCGAAATATCATTATGCACAATATCTTCCACTGTTGTGATCAGATGTCCCGCGTTCAAAGCCACTGCTTCCCCCGGCTCCAGATAAACCTGAACCTGATAGGTATCCTGAATATGGCGGATACAAGAGATCAGCAGTTCCCTGTCATAATCCGCTCTTGTAATATGGTGACCACCGCCAAAATTCACCCATTTTAACTGTTTCATCCACTTGCCGAATTTTTCTTCCACTGCTTTCAATGTGATCTCCAGCGCATCTGCATTCTGCTCGCAGAGTGTATGAAAATGCAGTCCCTCTACATAAGATGGCAGTGTTTCAGGAAATTCAGATGCCAGAATCCCCAGTCTGGATCCCGGTGCGCACGGATCGTAGATTGCATGTTCTTCCTGAGTGGAGCACTCTGGATTTACACGGATCCCCACACTTTTTCCGGCGTTTGCAGCGCGTTCCCCAAACTTTTCAAGCTGAGAAAAAGAATTGAATACCAGATGCTCACAATTTGCCAGCACTTCTTCAAATTCATCTTCCCGATATGCCGGAGAAAATATATGATTTTCTTTCCCCATACATTCTTTTCCGAGTTTTGCTTCATATAGTCCACTGGCTGTTGTTCCATCCAGATACTCTCCGATGAGAGGATAACAGGAATACATAGAAAATGCTTTCTGTGCCAGCAGAATCTTACATCCGCTCTGCTGTCGGATTTCCTGTAAGATCTGCAGATTCTTTTTCATTTCTGACTCCATGATGACATAGCATGGAGTCCTTAATTCTTCTCTTTTCATTTCTGATGTCCGTTTCTTAATCTACCATCTGAGGGTTTTCTACCACTTTCCATGGAAGTCCAAACTCATTGAGGGCATCCATAAACGGATCCGGATCAAACTCTTCGATATTGTAAACACCGTCTTTGTCCCATGTCTTTGTCATGAGCATCATAGCTCCGATCATCGCCGGAACACCTGTTGTGTAGGCAACCGCCTGTGATCCCACTTCTTTGTAGCACTCTTCATGATCACATACATTGTAGATATAGATCGTCTTCTCTTTTCCGTCTTTCTTTCCTGTGAAAATACATCCGATATTGGTCTTTCCTTTTGTTCTTGGACCAAGGGATGCCGGATCCGGAAGAACGGCTTTCAAAAACTGCAGCGGCACAATTTCTTTGCCTTCATACATGATCGGCTCAATGGATGTCATCCCTACATTTTCCAGACATTTCAAGTGTGTCAGATAGCTCTGGCCAAATGTCATAAAGAAACGGATTCTCTTGATCCCCGGAATATTCAATGCCAGAGATTCGATTTCTTCGTGATGAAGCAGATACATATCTTTCATTCCCACTTCCGGGAAATCATATTCTCTTTTGATCTCCATTGGTTCTGTCTCTACCCAGTGTCCGTCTTCCCAGTAAGATCCTTTTGCAGAAACTTCACGGATATTGATCTCCGGATTGAAGTTTGTTGCAAACGGATATCCATGATCTCCGCCATTGCAGTCCAGAATATCGATATAATTAATCTCGTCAAAATAATGTTTCAGCGCATATGCAGAGAATACTCCTGTTACTCCCGGATCAAATCCACTTCCCAACAACGCTGTAATTCCTGCTTTTTCGTATTTTTCACGGTATGCCCACTGCCATTTGTACTCAAATTTTGCAGTATCTTCCGGTTCATAATTTGCAGTGTCTACATAATCCACTCCTGTCGCAAGGCAGGCATCCATAATTGTAAGATCCTGATATGGAAGTGCCAGATTCAGTACTACGTCCGGTTTTTCCCTTTCGATCAGTGCGATCAGTTCTTCTGTGTTATCTGCATCCACCTGTGCTGTTGTAATCGTTCCATTATAAGAATCCTGCAGTTTTTCTTTCAGCGCCTCGCATTTTGAAACCGTACGGCTGGCAATACAGATCGCATCAAATACTTTACTGTTCTGACAACATTTGTGTACAGCTACACTTGCAACTCCGCCACATCCAACAATCAATACTTTTCCCATTTTTTATCTCCTTCTTTCTTGTTTTTTCTTCTATTAAACTTGCAGTGCAAGTAAAAATTCTCTGATAATCTTTCCGGCTACTGCTGTGGAAACTCCACTTGGATCATAAACCGGACTCAGTTCATTCACATCACATCCGACCACGTTGACTCCCTGTGCTGTCTGGATCACAGCATTCATCAGTTCCACAAATGTGACACCGCCCGCCTCCGGAGTTCCTGTTCCCGGAAATACAGACGGATCCAGCACATCCAGATCCAGTGTGATGTATACCGGTTTTCCCTGCAGTTTCTCAATTACTTCTGCCAGTCCGTCAAGATTGAACTTATGCATCTTCACATGCCCTTCTCTTGCCCAGCGAAACTCTTCTCTGTCACCGGATCGGATTCCAAACTGATAGATCCTGTCATCTCCCAAAAGCTCCCAACATCTTCTCAGTACACAGGCATGAGAATATTGAACGCCCAGATAATCTTCTCTTAAATCTGCATGTGCATCAAAGTGGATGATATGCAGATCCGGATATTTCTCTGCTGCTGCACGGACACTTCCCAGTGTCACCAGATGCTCTCCGCCGATCATAAACGGGATTTTCCCGCTGCTTAAAATAATCTCGGTACAATCCTGAATCTCAGCCAGCACTTTTTCCGTATCTCCGATCGGCAGCTCCAGATCTCCACTGTCAAAAATCTTATAATCTGTCAGATCTTTTCCCTGATACGGACTGTAAGTTTCCAGTCCATAAGACTCATTGCGAATTGCCTGACTTCCAAATCTTGCCCCCGGACGATAGGAAGTCGTGGAATCAAAAGGTGCACCGAACAACACGATCTCTGATTCATTATACTCCGCATCACATCCGATGAACGTCATTACATTTTTATTCAACATCTTTTACAAGCTCCTCCACATACGCCGGTAGTGCAAAGACTCCGTGGTGCACTCTCGGCAGATAATATTTTGTATGAATCCCCCGCAGATTCCAGGAAACTCCATCCAGGTCATTGAGCGGGTGATACTTTTTAGACGCAAATCCAAACAGCCAGTGTCCTGACGGATAGGAAGGGATATGCGCCTGATAAATCTTACTGATCGGGAATGATTCAATAATTCTTTTGTGCATTCTCTGACATTGGAATGCCTCTTCTGTATAAAACGGACTCTCATGCTGATTGATCATGATCCCATCCTCATGAAGCGCATTGTAACAGTTGCCGTAAAATTCCTTTGTAAACAATCCCTCCGCAGGACCAAACGGATTTGGTGAATCGATCAGAATCAGGTCATATACATCAGATCTGGAACGCACAAACCGCAGTCCGTCTTCGTTATAGATCGTCACACGCGCATCATCCAGACTGCTGGCGATCTGCGGGAAATACTTCCGGCAGACTTCCACCAGAAGCGGGTCTACCTCTACTACATCAATCTTCTGGATGGTGTTATACTTTGCAAGTTCTCTCACGCATCCCCCGTCGCCTCCGCCGATAACCAGAACATTCTCCACTTTTGGATGCACTGCCATCGGAACGTGCGCCATCATCTCATGATAGATAAATTCATCCTTTTCTGTCAGCATCAGATCGCCGTCTGTCACCAGGATCTTTCCAAATTCTTTTGATTCGAGAACATCGATTCGCTGAAACTCGCTCTGCGCACTAAACAGCTGCTTGTCCACACGGATGGACAGTTTCACATTGTCCGTGTGTTCATCTGAAAACCACATTTCCATCACTTTTATCCCCCTTATATCAGAACATTTAAATATTCGATTGCCGCATCTTCAGGTCCCGTCATGGAACACCCCTTTTCTTTGGCATAGAGAATATACTCGATTACATCTTTTGTGATCTTCTCTCCCGGTGCCAGAATCGGAATTCCAGGCGGATAACACATTACGAACTCACTGCAGATTCTGCCTTCTGACTCCCGGATCGGCACTGCCTCTTTTTCCGCATAGAAAGAATCCTGCGGACTCATGATGACCTCTGGTTCAATATATTCCTGGCTGAGCATACCCGTCTTGTCTTTCTGATATCTGCGCTTTACTTCTGCCAGTGCACTTACCAGACGCTCAATCTCCTGGATCCGGTCTCCGATAGACAGATATGCCAGAATATTCCCGATATCTCCAAATTCAATCTGAATATCATACTCATCCCGCAGAATATCATAGACCTCGATTCCCGCAAGACCAATTTCCAGCGTATGGATGGACAGCTTCGTTGTATCAAAATCATAAATACTGTCTCCATTGATCAGCTCTTTTGAAAATGCATAATATCCTCCGATCCGATTGATCTCTTCTCTTGCATAATCCGCCAGCGCCGCCACTCTTGCAAAAGATTCCCTGCCGCGCAACACCAGATTTCTTCTGGAAATATCCAGACTGGACAGCAAAAGATAGGAACCGCTGGTGGTCTGCGTCAGGTTGATGATCTGTCTCACATAACCCGCATGCATAGACGGACCTACAAGCAAAAAGGAACTCTGTGTGAGACTTCCGCCTGATTTGTGCATACTCACAGATGCCATATCTGCCCCTGCCTCCATTGCTGAAACCGGCAGATTCTCTCCAAAATAAAAATGTGTTCCATGGGCTTCATCTACCAGAACCTTCATGCCGTGAGCGTGTGCTTTTTTTACGATAGAACGTAAATCAGAACAAATTCCGTAATACGTCGGATTGTTCACAAATACAGCTACCGCATCCGGATGCTTCTGGATCGCCAGTTCTACCTGAGACACTTTCATACCAAGTGAAATTCCCAGACTGTGCTCCACATCCGGATTGACATAGATCGGAATCGCTCCGCATAACACCAATGCGTTGATCACACTGCGGTGTACATTTCTCGGTAATATGATCTTATCCCCCTTCTTACAGCAGGAAAGTACCATCGCCTGCACCGAGGATGTCGTTCCCCCTACCATCAGAAATGCATGACTTGCATGAAATGCCTCTGCTGCCAGCTGTTCTGCATCTTTGATAACAGAAACCGGATGACACAGATTGTCCAGCGGTTTCATGGAATTGACATCAATACTGACACAGCGTTCTCCCAGTAATTCCACCAGTTCTTTATTTCCTCTTCCGTGCTTATGTCCCGGAACATCAAACGGTACGATCCGCATCCGCCGGAACCGCTCTAATGCTTCATAAATCGGAGCATTCTCCTGTGATAAATTCTTCATCTTTCTTTCACCTCGCCCTTTTTTGTCAATTCCCCTTTACTTCTGAATGTTTGTGATATAAAAAAAGCGCAGAAAAACGTACGTTACATCTACATTCTTTCTTGCGCTTGCTATGCTTCTTTATATAATGCCAATCTCCTGCTTAAGTACAGGAGCTTTGTCTTTTCTTCTAAGTATAAGCACTACAGATATAAAGGTTTTCGAGTCTATATAGCAAATATTTTACTTTTAATACTCTTATTGACCGTTTCACAAGTTGATGTGCTGTTTACGCACCGGTTATAAAGTAACCAACTTATAAAATTTAAGCTTTTAACTTAATCAATAATGCAGCTTTTGCTGCGTTAAATATTTGCATGGAACTCTCCATATCTGTCCGTTCTCCATACGAATCTATTATACGTGCATGAGTTTGGAATTGCAAGGATTTTTTCCTTTATTTTCTTTCTTCTTTCCATCAGAATGTGTTATGATAACCCTAACAAATCACCCGATTTTCGGATGTCACTGGAAGGAGATCAACTTTTATGAGAAAAATACGCTGGGGCGTTCTCGGTACTGCCCACATCGCAGAGGGACAGACAATCCCGGGAATGCAGAATACCAAAAACTGCGAATTATACGCAATTGCCGGCCGTAGCCTGGAAAAAGCAAAAGAATTTCAAAACCGGTTTCATTTTAAAAAAGCCTACGGAAGCTATGACGAATTATTAGAGGACCCTGAAGTAGAAGCAGTTTATATTCCTCTGCCGAATCACCTGCACAAAGAATGGGTCTTAAAGGCAGCCGCTCACAAAAAACACATTCTCTGCGAGAAACCGATGAGCGGTTCTGCCAAAGATACCAGGGAAATGTTCCAGGCATGCAAAGATGCCGGGGTGATCCTGATGGAAGCTTTTGCCTACCTGCACTCTCCATTGATGCAGAAATTAAAACTCCAGATCGAGGAAGGATTGATCGGAGAAGTGAATTTTATAGAGTCCACGTTTTATACCCCGGGATATGAAGACAATATCCGCATTCACCGGGAAACTTTAGGCGGTTCTGTCTACGATCTGGGCTGCTATAACATTACGTTCGCATCATATCTGTTCGGTGAAGTCCCGATTTCTGCGAAAGCTGTCTCTCATTTTACAGAGGAACATATTGATGATATGACTTGCGGACAGCTCCTGTATCCTGGAAACAAACGAGCCGTATTTTCCTGCGCCATGTTCCCGCACCAGCGCGGAGACCGCTCTTTTATCTACGGTACAAAAGGAATTTTAGAGGTTCCCGTTTCCTTCAATGCCGAGGGAACTCAGAAATGGTATCTGATCGAAGGGGAAAAGAGAACTGCTTTCTTCATGGATATTCCAAATAATTATATGTTGGAAGTGGAACAACTCGGAAACTGCATTTTAAATGGAGAAACACCACATGTCAGCGCCGAGTTCTCTATACAGACAGCGGAAACGATGGATATGGTTCTGAAATCTTGTGGATATTAAAGTTAAAAAAGGCTCTGCATAAGCAGAGCCTTTCTAACATTTTCTTTCGAGGGTTAACCTCTAGCCAGATTGTGGTAAATGTAAAACCCTTATAAAGCTCATAAGGTACTGCTCTCTGGCACAACACCTTACTTTTCCGCTTGGCAGACACTCAAGTTGCCTGTCTTTAATATTATATTACCTGTCATATGAAAATATGTCAATTCAAAATTCGTGACTTCATAAAGAATTAACATTTTTCATTTGCAGATGTCGTAACTGACATCCCTAAGTATCTCTGATCCTTTTACAAGTTTCCACGCATCCGATAGGTTCTCTGACTTTGTATCATATGATGCTCTCTTTTCTTTTCACTTGGAATCTCCTGTCTTTCATGATGTCGGATGATCCAGTTCTGAAGCAGTGTCTTATTTTCTGACTTCAGCACTTCCTGCGAATACTCTCTGGAGTCATCCACTGCCAGCCAGAATCGAGTTCTCTGTGCTGCCAGCCAATCTGACAACCGTGTGGCATTTAACTTTTCCTCTACTGAATGTTCATTATTATAAATCTGATACTCTGAACATACCCAAACAAATATAATCGTTGTAACTGCTAAAATACATGTTCCCATCAATGCTTCCGTCATGATCATACACTCCTTCCTCTTTTTATAGTATAATTGTAGCTCTTTTAGGCTCTAAATTCAATATTTTCAGATAAATTTATTCTTTCTTTTTATTTTTCTTTATTTTTCGCATGAAATAAAAGGCTGTAGCTGCAAGTAAAAGAAGTGTGATCACAAACAAAATATCAGGGCGCACTGAAAAGGTGATTTTCCCTGCCAGAAATACACGGGTCGGTCCATCTGCACCTCCAATGAGGCTGATTGTTTCGTTTGCCACCTCTCCCTGCAGTTTTTCAATTCCCGACTTTATACGATATTCCTGATATATCAAATATCCGGACACCATTCCGCACAACAGGGTCAAAATAATTAAAACAGTACCTATCCAGCCAATTTTAGACTCTCTTTTAACTGCATTTTCCCGCAAAATTTCTTCTGCGATTCTCTTTGTCTCTCCCTGATGTGCAACCGCCTCTTCTTCCGAAACTCCATTTTCGATCATATCCGAAATTATTTCTTCATAATATGCAAGATACTTCTCCCGTTCATCCTTTTTTAATTTTCTCAGACTGTATCGAAGATTCTTGATAAACTGTTCCTTCTTCATTTCTCATCCTCCTCTGCAATATAATCCAATATTTTTAACAACTGTGCTCTGTCTTTATCAAAATTTTTCAAATACTGTCTTCCCTCTTCTGTTAGATGAAAATATTTTCGTAATCGATTATTGTACTGTGTGGTATAGGATTCTACTTTTCCACCCATCTCCAATCTTCGCAAAATAGGATACAAAGTGGATTCTGAAATTTATACAAAAAATCCAGTAATTCTTTACTGGACTGTCAAGTTATCTTATGCTTTTGGGTATTATAGCGGGACATCCCAAATATTCAAAAGCATGTCACAACGCAATCTATGCCTGATCAGGCAGTACTTATCAAAAAAAAATGCAGAGGAATTCTATTGTTTTTTAACAAAGTGTACAAGCACTCTTTTGGGAATGCCCGTACACTTTTCTTTTTACAGCTCTTTTGTAATCTCTCTCGCTACATACACACCACTCGCTGATGCATGAGACAGAGAATGAGTCACTCCACTTCCGTCCCCAATCACATACAGCCCCTTGTACATGGTTTCCAGATGCTCATCCAGTTCCACTTCCATATTGTAGAATTTTACTTCGACACCATAAAGCAGCGTATCATCATTGGCAGTACCCGGCGCAATCTTATCCAGTGCATATACCATCTCGATAATTCCATCCAGGATTCGTTTCGGAAGCACAAGGCTTAAGTCTCCCGGCTCTGCCGCAAGTGTCGGTCTGACAAATCCATCCTCAATTCTGTCATGGGTGCTTCGTCTTCCACGGATCAGGTCACCGAATCTCTGCACGATCACACCGCCGCCCAGCATATTGGACAGTCTGGCAATACTCTCTCCGTATCCGTTGCTGTCTTTAAACGGCTCTGAGAAATGCTTTGCCACAAGCAGTGCGAAGTTTGTATTCTCTGTCTGCTTTTCTGTATCCTCATAGCTGTGTCCATTTACCGTGACGATTCCGTTTGTATTTTCATTTACTACGATTCCATATGGATTCATACAGAATGTACGGACTTTATCCTCAAATTTTTCTGTACGATATACAATCTTGCTTTCATACAGTTCATCTGTCAGATGAGAGAACACTGCTGCCGGAAGTTCTACGCGGACACCAAGATCTACACGGTTGGATTTGGTCGGGATCTTCATATCCCGGCAGACTTCTTCCATCCATTTGCTTCCGCTTCGTCCTACCGAAACAATACACTTCTTACATTCATCCTGATCTTCCCCATGTGTCACCAGATATCCGTTTTCCGTTTTCTCCAGCTTGTCCACATAATAATTGAAACGGAACTCTACTTTATCCTTTAATTCTGCATACAGATTTTCCAGTACTACATAATTGATATCCGTTCCCAGATGACGGACAGATGCTTCTAAAAGTTTTAATTTGTTCTGCAGACACAGCTTTTTAAACTTGCTTCCTGCGCTAGAATACATTTTTGTTCCTTTTCCACCATACTCTACATTGATCTCATCCACATACCGCATCAGATCGATCGCAGTCTCTTTTCCAATATACTCATACAGAGTTCCGCCAAAATCGTTTGTAATATTATATTTTCCATCCGAAAAAGCTCCGGCGCCTCCAAATCCATTCATGATGGCACAGGTCTTGCAGTTGATACAGCTTTTTACCTTCACTCCGTCAATCGGACATTTTCTTTTCTCCAGAGGATTTCCCGCTTCCAGAACCGCAATTTTCAGCTGCGGTGCATCTTTCACCAGCTCATATGCCGCAAAGATTCCTCCCGGGCCTGCTCCAATAATGATCACGTCATACTGACTCATATGTTTCTCCTTTCGTTACGGTCATTTTACTCTCACTGTTTCTATTATAGCCAACCATCACGAAAAAAGAAACTGTTTTCCGGATTCTTATGAAATCCTTCCGTTTTCCATCTGATATACTTTTTCCGCCACAGCCATGGTCGATTCTCTGTGGGATACTAAAATAACAGTCTTGTCTTTCCCCATTTTTTTCAGAGATCTTAAGATAATACTTTCATTCAGAGAATCCAGATTGCTGGTCGGCTCATCCAGAAGCAAAAGCGGTGCATCGTGCAGAAATGCTCTTGCCACGCCGATCCTCTGTTTTTCTCCTCCGGAAAGGGTATCTCCCAACTCTCCGACCAGCGTATCGTATCCATTTGGAAGGCTTTCTATAAATTCATGCAGAGATGCTTTTTTTGCTGCCTCTACGATTTCTTCTCTGGAAGCCCCCGGCTTTGCGATCGCAATGTTGTTGGCGATTGAATCGTGGAACAGACACGTCTCCTGTGTCACATAGCTTTCCATATCACGCAGCTCGTTTGTATTGATACCGGACAATGTTCTGTCTCCCATTCGGATCACTCCGCTGTCTACATCATAAAAACGCATCAGCAGCTTTAACAGCGTTGATTTTCCGGAACCGCTTTTTCCATGGATTCCAATCCGACTGCCTTTCGGAATAGAGATCGAATAGTCTTTTAAAATCTGTTCTTCTTCATAAGCAAAATCAATGTTTTCACAATTGATATCTGCAAATTCTGCGGTTGCCTGACCAGATACTTCTTCAATCTGCGGTTCTTCTTCCAGAAGGGATAACACACGTTCTCCGCTTGCCAGTGTCTGCATCAGATTGTTGGACAGACTGGACAGTGCAACGACCGGACCAAAAGAACTCATCATCAGGATCGCGCAGAGCAACACTCCGTCAAATCCAATTTCTCCCCGCTGATTGAGCCACGCTGTAAGGAACAGCATTCCAAATGAGAAGAAAAGAATCAGAACATTCGTCCCCCCTCTTTGCATTCCTTCCAGTTTCTTCATTTCTTTCTGTTTTGCATCCAACTCTATACTTTTTTGCTCCATCTGCGCTTCCCGTTTTTCTCCGCATCCATACTGGATCGTCTCATCCAGACCGCGAAGACTGTCCAGAACGAAACTGTTCAGATCCCCGAAACGGGTACGAAATTCCATTCCTTTTTCTGAACCTCGTCTGGAATTCCACATGGGCATCAGAACTCCGATCGCAAGATATCCCACAAGGGCAAACAAGCCGATCAGCACATGATATCGGAAAAAGAAAATTTCCATGATCAGCGAAGTCAGAACTGCAATTGCAATCGGTGAAATGGTATGCGCGTAAAATACTTCCAACAGTTCAATGTCTGTTGTAATAATGGAAATCAGATTTCCTTTATCTCTTCCGTCCAGTTTTGCCGGACAGAGCTTTCTTAAAACCGCAAATACTTTGTGACGGATCAGTGCAAGCAATTTAAACGCAATATAATGATTGCAGGCCTGCTCCCCATAGTGCAGAATTCCCCGCAGCACTGCAAGGACTGCAAGAGAGACAAACAACGTCAGCAAAGTGGTTCCTTTCCAGATTCCCATGACCTGCAAAATTCCTGCTCCCGTAAGTACTGTCAGAAAGATCGCACAAAGATACCCGGTCACACCGAGAACAATCGCCGCTGCCATCACATGCATGAGAGGACGGATCAATCCGATCAGTTTTCCCATAATCTGTATTCCACTTCTTCGCTTCATGCTCTTCCCTCCCTTACCTGACACAATTCCTGCTGTTTCTGATACATATTTGCATAGCTTCCTGCTTTTTTCATAAGTTCTCCATGTGTGCCGCTCTCTGTAATCTGACCGTTTTCCAACATATAAATCTGATCAGATGCCACCACATTTGCAAGCCGGTGAGAGATAAACAGAATCGTTTTCGTCTTTGCCAGCTCCCGGATCACTTCCATGATCTGATCCTCACTTTCCACATCAATGTTGGACGCTGCCTCATCAAAAATATACATCGGCGTATCATGAAGAAGTGCTCTGGCGATGGCAAGACGCTGTCTCTGTCCTCCCGAAAAGTTACTTCCCTGCTCCTCCAGCATCGTATCCAATCCATTTTGTGCCTGCAAAAACTCATACAGATTTACCTGTCTGAGCGCTGCTTCCATCTGCTCTTTTGACACAGATGGATCCGCCATTTTCAGGTTTTCTTCTACCGTTCCCTTGAACAGATAACTGTTATGTCTCACCAAGGTGATCTTATCCATCAGACTGGACTCTTTAATCTCCTGAATCGGTACATTATTGATCTGGATCTGTCCCGAAAATGTACGATTCTTCCCTGTCAAAAGTGCCGCAATGGTACTTTTTCCACAACCGGACAGACCCACCAGAGAGACAAATTTTCCGGATGGTATGGTCAGCGAAATATCCCGTAATACCTTTCGCTCCGGCTCATAGGAAAATTCCACATGCTGCAGTGTGACGTCCATCTGTTCGCCCTCAATCTCCTGCTCTCCCCTCTTTGGCTCTTCCATATCCAGAATCCTGAAAATCTTATCGCTTGCCGACATTCCGTTCATGGCAATGTGAAAGAAAGAACCCAACAGACGCAGCGGAATGAAAAATTCGGATGCAAGCAAAATAATCGTAAACGCCCCTGCCAGTGACACATTTCCTGCCAGATACTCTCTGACTGTCACGATCATTCCGATGGCTGCTCCGCCATATGCCACAATATCCATGACACTGACAGAATTCAGCTGCATGGTGAGTACTTTCATTGTGATCTTGCGGAAACGCTCGGATTCCTCGTCCATTTCTTTGGCTTTCAGCTCATCTGCCTGATAAATCTTTAAGGTTGTCAGTCCCTGCAGATTCTCTAAGAAACTGTCACCAAGTTCTGTATAGATCCCCCAGTATTTACTCAGCAGTTTCTTTGCGAATTTCTGGACTGCCACGATCGACATCGGAATCAGCGGTACACATACAAGAAGCACAATACATGCCTTGATGCTGATCGGTGACAATACCGCAAACAACGTGATCGGTGCAAGCAGACTGTAGAACAGCTGCGGAAGATATCTTCCATAATAAATCTCCAGCTGCTCGACTCCTTCCGCAGACACCTGAACCACCTCGGAAGTAGATACATTCTCTTTATAGGCTGCTCCCAGACGCAGCAGCTTCTCATAAATCTGCTTTCTTAAAACCGTCTTTACATCTGCACTTGCCCGATAAGAGGCATATGCAGCTCCTTTTTCGCACAGAAAACGCGCACAGATTGCCAGGATCACAATTCCTGCCGTTTGCAGCATCACCTGCTGATCCAATGTTTTTTCAAACAGCTGCTGGATCATATTTCCTGCCGCAAACACTGCTGCGATCTGAAACAGCAGTGCGATCCACTGCCAGAAAATATTAGCTCCGATATATTTTCCCGAGCCCTTCAACAGCTTGAGTAGTCTCGTCTTAATCATATGTTTCTTTCCTTCCCATTCTCTTTTTTTCTTTTGCAGAAGTGATCACGTGCCGGATTGCCATGATTGGATGATAAAATAACATTCTCGGTCCGGCAAACCGCATCACATTTCGAATTTCTTCTCTCATCTGCGGCTTGTAACAATGTACCCTGCAGTTACTGCAGAATGTCTTTGTCTCCATAAACGGACATTTATCCACACGCATTGCGGCATAGTCTCTGAGTTTTTCACACTCCTCGCACAATCCATGATGTTTTTCCACAGTTTTATGTTTTTTCCGACAATAAAGGTGGATCATCAAATCTACGATCTGCTTTTCTTTTTCCCGTTTGTTCTGCACTTGCTGACTCTTTTTTATATCTTTCATTTAAGCCGCCTCAATTCTGATCGTCTTGATTTTTGTAAAGAAATATACATATTTAAAAAGGATCAGCAGAAGAATAAAAATACGCCCCGGCAGATTGCTCATCATAAAAAATGCACACATCAGCATTGCGGATGCCGGAAGCAGAATACACAGCTTTGTCTTCAATGTCATGGCACGTTCCTTTACAAAGCTGTCCAGATGATTTTTATAAATCCTGGTTCCCATAAACCACTTGTGAAATCTTTCTGATCCTCTTGCAAAACAAAAAGATGCCACCAGCAAAAATGGAGTTGTCGGCAAAATCGGCAGAACTACCCCCACCGCTCCGATTCCAAGACATAAAAACGCTGCTGCCAGCCATAACATTTTCAATGGTTTTTTTCTCATACGCTCTCCTTTTCTCACTTCTGTCAAAAGTTTTTATCATCTACTCTTTAGTAGTCTTGACTAACAAAATGATGCTACCATAATTGATAATTGTTTTCAAGTAGATTTTCGCAGGAAATAAGAAGAACTTTCTGTGAATTTGCTGTTCAAAAGAAAAATCCATGATATGATAAGGAACAAGTGTAGAAAATAATTTGATTTGACAGGGTGATTTTATGGATAAATTTGAAAGACGATGGGTTCGACGTGAATTTAATAAAACAAACGGTATGATCTTTCTTTACAAGATCTTATTTGGCCAACTTACTTTTTTAATCATGATGGTGATGTACCGTCTGCTTCCGGTTGACGAGAATTTTAATGACGGCGCCGTATGGTATCTGATCTCCGGATTTCTCTGCCTCGGAATCTTTGTCATATGGCGCAGACCTTCCTTTTTCCGTACCCGGATTTTTCCGGTACATTCCCATATGAGCCTGGGGAAATTTCTCGGCTTTTTCGGAATTTTTATGATTGCACAGAATGCTTCTTCTGTACTTTATGTTTTTATGGAAATGGGAGCTCAACACTTCGGATTTACATTTGCGCGTTCTCTGGAAGCTGCTACGGGAGGCTCTGTTACGATCTCTATGCTTCTCTACTCCGGATTTGCTGCTCCGCTGATCGAGGAATTCATTTTCCGCGGTGCTGTTTTAAAGACATTGGAGCCTTTCGGCAAGTGGTTCGCCCTTCTGGCGTCCTCACTTGCCTTTGCCCTGATGCACGGAAACTTCGCACAGATCCCATTCGCAATGGCTGCCGGACTCATCCTTGGTTATATTGCCATGGAATATTCCATCTGGTACAGTCTCCTTCTGCATATTTCAAACAACCTGATCCTGGGAGATATGCTGCCCTGGCTTGCCGGACTGATGCCGCAAAACAGTGGAAATATCCTGTACAATGTGATCACCAATCTGCTCGTCATCCTTGGAATTGTGCTCCTGCTTCGAAAATACCGCTCCATTCCTGGCATCTGCAGCAGTGAGTCTCACAATACTGGGAAACTGTTATTTTTATATTTTACTTCCATTTTTGGAATTTTATTTACACTGTCCTGTATCTGGAACGGATTTGCCGGGATCAGTCCGCTGTAGTGTTTCTTTTTAATAACTCTACCACATACCTCTGAGCTTTTTCCCCGTATAAAAAGACATCGTACAGATTTCCGTTCTGACTTTCCCTCTCTTCTGCCCGGATGCCGAGCGCTTCTCCTTTTTCTGTCAGAAAGGTTCTGCTGTATCCGTTCCAGAACTTCTGCTCCAGATACCCTTCTGCCAGAAGCTCTTCGGTGATGGATTTGATCGTCAGACGCTTCATCGTCTTTTCATCCCGCAGTCCGTTGATGGATGCCACGAATTCGCTGATTGTCGTCTCCGTGACAAAATCGATCTGCTGTTCCATTTCCTCTGTCAGATGAAATTCCTCTTTTCTTCCCTTTTTTGCCCTCTCTGTCAGCGGAATCTCTGAAGCATCATAGTTCGTCTCCTCTGCTTTGTATGCCGCCTTATCTCCATTCGTAATATCACGAATGCAGTATAAAAATGCCTCCCCATACTGTTCCAGTTTTCTGGCGCCCATCCCGTTAACTGTCAGCATTTCTTCTTTTGTGAGAGGGATTTTCACGCACATATCATGAAGCGTCTTATCAGATGCCACCATATACGGCGGAATGGATTTTTCTTTTGCCAGTTCGCTGCGCAGCTTTCGGAGTTCTTCAAACAGATGCTGTGCTTTTTCACTCAGGTCTCCCAGTCCTTTCACACCTCGCCTTGCAGATGTTTTCTGTACTTCCGCTTTTCTGTATGCGATCACAAACGGATCCGTCCCTTGAAGCAATTGTTCTGATGTATCTGTGAGCTTCAGTAATGCGTATTTATCTTTTGTCTGGCACAGATAGCCTCGCTCCAGCATCGCCTGAATGATCTCTTTGATGCGTTCCTGTCCGATTTTGCTTTGTTTTCCATAACAAAGATTGTCGTTCATCCGGTAATTCCGGATTTTTGCAGTATTTTCGCCAAGCAGCGTGCCTGCGATCATGTTCACCCCGAATCTCTGCCCGGACTCACGGACACATTCAATCACATCTGCTGCCGCTTCTGTTGCGTCCATCTCTTCCAGTTCCTCCAGACAGTTGGAGCAGTTTCCACAGGGCTCTTTTGCCTGTTCCCCAAAATAGCCGAGAATATAATTGCGCAGGCATCCCATGGTCGTACAGTAGGTTGTCATCTTCTGAAGCCGCTCCCGATCCTGCACCTGGATATTCTGCATCTCTTCCGGTGTGTATTCTCCATAGTTTTCCTTGCTTTCCAGCAGAAACTGATTGATAACGACGTCCTGAGGCGAATAGTAAATGATGCATTCTGCCGGCTCCGAATCCCGTCCGGCTCTTCCCGCTTCCTGATAATAATTTTCCAGACTTTGGGGCATATTGTAATGCAGGACATACCGCACATTGGACTTATCGATCCCCATTCCAAACGCATTGGTTGCGATCATCACCTGGATCCGATCGTAAATAAAATCCTCCTGACTGCTCTTTCTTGCTTCATTGCCCATTCCCGCATGATATCTGCCCACGGAAAATCCCGCACTTTCCAGAAACAGGTAAAGTTCATCCACATTCTTTCTTGTGGCACAGTAAATAATTCCGCTTTCATCCGAATGTTTTTCCAGATACTCCCGGATTCTTTCTTTTTTCTCTTTTGTTCTCTGCACCTCAAAATACAGATTTTCCCGGTCAAATCCTGTCACTGCCACATAAGGATTCTGCAGCTTCAGTACTTCCCGGATGTCTGTCTGTACACGCTTTGTTGCCGTGGCAGTAAAGGCTGTCACGATCGGACGGACAGGAAGCTGGCGGATAAATGAAACAATCCGCACATAACTCGGTCTGAAATCCTGTCCCCACTGGGAAATGCAGTGAGCCTCATCTACAGTCACCATAGAGATTTCGGCATGACAGGCAAAATCAAGAAAACGGGGAGTCTCCAGACGCTCCGGCGCCACATAGACGATTTTGTATCGTCCCGCTTTTGCAAACTCCAAAGCCTTTGCAACCTGGTTTTCTGTCAGCGAACTATTGATATACGCTGCATGGATCCCTGCTTCGTTCAATGCTTTTACCTGATCCATCATCAGAGAAATTAACGGTGAGATTACAATGGTGATTCCCGAAAGCATCAGCGCCGGCACCTGATAGCAAAGAGATTTTCCTGCCCCGGTCGGCATAATGGCAAGCGCATCTCTTCCCGCCAAAATCTGATCGATGATCTCCTCCTGTCCCGGACGAAATGAATCGTATCCAAAATATGTTTTTAAAATCTGTAGTTTTTCCGCTTCCACTGCCAGATATCCTCTCTTTCTAAATTCCAAGCGTCTTTCGCACTTGCTCTCTTCTCTCATAAAACTCCTGATAGAACGCCTGGTCATCTGCCGCCTCATATGGAGTCTGATAAAACAACCGAAGGATATACGTCGTAAGGATCTGGATATTCTCTTTTTCCAGTTCTATCATTGCTTCTTCACAGGTTAACAAAAACTGATGCCAATCTGAAATATATTTTTCGTAGGATTTCAAGTTCGGAATTCCAAGCCATTTTTTCACTTTCACTTTTCCGCGATTCTCTTTTTTGCACTCTTTTGTCAGAAGAAAATATCGAAATCCCTCTTCTTCATACAGCCTTCCCAGAGGAAACAGTCGGCAGATTCCCGACCGAAACGCATGAATCCCACATCTTTCGTTCTCATCCAGAAACGGACAGGCATCCGTCTTAGGATCCATTTTTAAATTTGGAAGGATCATACCATCCACTACATTTAACTCGATCTCCTGATTCAGAAGACCGGCAAAATCCTTCCCGGTTGCCTGTTTCAAATGAAACAGATCAATGGGATCCAGAATAATAGATTTCCCCATTCCCCGACAGCATGCCGAACAGCCCTGGCAATCATAACAGTCCGCTTTTACCATGTCGTTGGAAGTATATAATTTTCCATCTGAAATTTCATTTAAATCTACATTACGTCTCATAAATGCTCCTTTATCGTGTAAAACATTTCTAACCAGTTTATTTTAACACGCTTTTTATGGACTGGACAACAGCAACTATTTCTCCGTCATTTTTGCCAATTTTATATCCACTTCTCCACTTTTTTATTGCAATATGATACAATACAAAAACAAACAACCTAACAAAGGAGGGCACACTATATGAATCACCTGAATTCTATTTATCAGCGTCTGCAGTCTAATTACAGCGATTGTGATATCACATATGCTCCCGGGCTTTTGACTGTAAAGTGCAAAAACGGTGAAATCCGGGCAGACGGTTTTCGTACCTGCTTTCTCGAAGATGGAAAGACCGTACAGGAGCTTTTGGAAAAAAACGATGACAATCTCTATGAAGAAATGGAACGATTTATCCTTTATCTGCAGGAAGGCGGAGCAGATGCCGCACAATCGGATGAATTAAAAATGCTGAAAAACCCTGCTTATCACAATGCATTTACACGTTCCGGCAAAATTGCCGGTCGTATTTTATTGATCGCAGGCGGTGCAGAACTTCTGCTTTTGGCGTTTTGTTTCCGTCAGGATCAACTGCTTTTCTTTTTACTGCCATTGCTGATCTGGCCGATTTTTTCACTGGCTCTGATTGCCTTTGTGCGCAAAAAGATCCTCGCCCGGATCTGGATCTGTCCGAATTGTGGCTCCCGGCTTCCTTTGACCTGTTCTCCTTTTTCAGTTATCATTGAATACGTAGCTTCCTGCCCTGCTTGCGGAGCAAATCTGGAGACAGAGTCACTTCCATCGGAAATTCCGGAGACAGACGATGAGGATGGAAAAATATCCGATACAGCAGATCAGTCCATGACGTTCTCCCCGAATCCAGAAGGAGTGGTCAAACCGCCTTGTAAATGGCCGGCACTCCTTTCCGGTATTGTGATCATTTTGTACAGTCTCCTCGGACTGTTTATGACACTGTTTTATATGGGGGATGCCCCTTCTGTCGGGATTGCACTGGGAATTGTGATGCATGTGAGCATTCTTCTGGCAGGTATCGCCTTGCTGGTTTGTCGTGCTCCAAAGCTGCCGGAACATTCCCGTCCTGTCATTTGTATCCAGGAGCGGATTTTTGTTTCTGTTTTAGCGTTTATTGTATGGCCACCGGCACTTTTTCTTTTGTTGATCGCTTTCGGATACTGCGTCCAGCCTCCTCTGGATGTTTCATTTGGTCTGATCATGTTTCTGATTGGACTGGGACTTCTCATCTGCGGGATCTGGATGCTGCTGGCCGGAAAAAACCGCAGATTGTACGTTTTTGAAAACGGAAGTCTGACTTATATGACAAGCTGGGGACGCAAACGTGAACTTCTTCCCGGACAGCGATTTTCCCTCCGCTTCGGAGCCAATGACTCCATTCAGTTTTTAAATGCGGACAAAAAGAAAATTTTCTCGATCGAATACAATATGCGCGGCGTAGACAAACTGGCGAACTGGATCGAATCCAGGGAGATTCCGCTTGAGATAACAAAGCTAAAAGAACAACAGATTCAGCAGGAAGAAGGAATCGAACCTGTCATTCAATGGCGGGAAGAATATACAACCAGACTTCACAGCCACCTGAAAGAAATCCGACTTGGGAAATGGCTGGTACTGGCGCTCTTCTGGACCGGCAGTATCATTCCGCTTTTCCTTTTCACCACAGGAGCCTTGAAGTTCAGCCAGACCATCTACCTGATGGCAGCTTCTCCCCTTCCATTGATTGTATATTATCTGGCGTTTGCGCCTGTCCTGACACTAAACGGAAAGCAAAAAGGCGCCACTGCAGAATGGCAGTCTCACCATATCCGCATTTCTCTCCCTCTGGTTTTGCTTCCTGCATTGTGGCTGATGTCAGTATTTCACTACGGTCTGGAGCAAGTACTGATTATGGAAGAAAAATGGTACACACTGGCATTCTGGTTTGGACTTGGCGCAATCTTTATCATCGCCTTTGTTCTTCGCACTCCAAAACGTCTGCGTGGAGAAGGGCTTTTCATGATCAGTCTGTCACTCCTGTTGGTGGCAGAACCGATGGCGTATGCCGGTAATTTTGCCCTGTGTGGAGAGGAAACCCACTATCCGGCAAAAATACTGGAACGAAATATAGAACAAGACGATGACGATGATTCTCTGGAATATTCTTTGACTGTGCAGTTGGATGACGGAACAGCTTTTGAATTTCCTGTTACCGAAGAGTTGTATGAAATGGAAGAGTCCGGAACAGAATTTGTTGTATGTCAGAGAGAAAATCCATTGGGTGTGCGGATGCTGGATCTGCACTTGCCGCCTGAAAAATAGTCACAGATATTTTTATAAATGAACTGAGAAATCAAAATTACAATAAGTGAGGAGAAAAAATATGTTCAATATAATAGAATTGTTATTTCCTGTGATCTTCATACTAATCTTTATAATGATTATATTCACTTTGGCAAAGGGGATTTCTACTTGGCATAAAAACAATAATTCTCCCCATTTAACTGTATCAGCAAGAATCGTTGCAAAACGCCAGAATACCACGTATCACAATCAGCCAAACGCTGGAGATACCTCAGGAGCTCATGGATATCATACAACATCCAGTACTACTTATTATGTCACTTTTCAAGTGGAAAGCGGTGACAGAATAGAGATGTCTGTATCCGGCTCAGAGTACGGAAAGCTTACAGAGGGCGATGAAGGAAAATTGACATTTCAAGGAACAAGATATTTACAATTCAATATGGAAAATTGAATAACAAATACATCATTGAATAGAGAATATTTCAATGATACAATTCTATCCATTAGAATAAATTATTAGGAGCAATACAGAAACTTATGGAAAAAAATACATTAGGTGAAACAATCTATCATTTACGTAAAAAAGCGGGACTGACACAAGAGGCATTGGCGGATGGTATTTGCTCCCCTGTTTCTATCTCAAGGATAGAAAACGGAAAACAAATGCCATCGGGAAAAGTTTTAGAACAACTCCTTGCACGCCTTGGCACAAGCACTTATCAGCTCTGCAATATTTATTATGAAAACGAGTGTCAGTCATCCTTACGCCAAACTTTAGATGAAATCAGTGAACAAGTATCCGCAGGTGAGTTTATTCAGGCAAAAAAGACATTACAGCAGCTTTCTACTGAAAAAATGGACATCGCTAATCTCCAGTACACCAAAATGATTCATGTGGCAATTCGTATGCATGATGGTGCTGCAGACGAGCAAATGGAAGATGAATTAACAAACGCACTCCATCTGACAAAACCCGATATCGACTTCAATGATTTTCGCAGGGAGTTGTTTTCCCCTACGGAGGCTAATATTCTTGTCATGCTAACGGCAGCAAAATATATGGCGGGTAAAAATTTAGAAGCGATTCGTATTGGTGAGGAAATCCTGTTTGCCTTGGAACGCAGCCATAGTCGTCTTTCTGACTATAAGGTCCTTCAGATCAATTTAGCGCATAATCTAAGCCAAATTCTGCAAGATGAGGGACGGTATCAAGAAGCGCTTCTCTATGCAAAAAAAGCAGAGAATCTCAGCATTTGTGGAACAGAACAGTTTCTCCTTCCGGAAATTGAATTTAGTATTGCACAAATTCTTAACAATATGAAAAAAAGGCAGGAAAGTCGTATGCGTATGGAAGCGCTGATTCCCTATATGCGCCTGATTGGAAAAAAAGAAATGGCAGATTTAGTTCAAGAATATTTAGAGAAAAACTTAACAAATGATGTAAATTAAAACTATACATGGCTCGATATGGAAACGCCGCATTCTTCCCTTTACAATTTACTTGTCGAAGGGAGGTATCAAGATGATGAAAAAAATAAAATGGGAAAACATCCTGCTGTTTTTCTTAGAATTACTAGAGCGTGTTTGAAAATTAAAAATTGTACAAAACATGTGTTTCTATCCCCTTTTCATGATAGAATAAAGAAAAAGGGGGCTTTCATATGTCAAGATGTTATGAATTAACTGATCAGGAATGGGAACAGATTGCTTTGCTACTTCCTCCTGAAAATACCGGAAAACCAGGACGTCCTTCGAAAGACAATCGTTTGATGCTTAATGCAATGATCTGGCTTGCACGCAGCGGTGCTGCGTGGAGGGACCTTCCGGAACGATATGGGCCTTGGACAAGTGTATATAGCCGCTTTCGCAAATGGATAGAGGATGGAATTTTGGATAATATCTTTCGGGTGTTAAGTCTGGAAGCAGAATTGGGAGATTTATCTATAGACGCTACCATCGTTCAAGCCCATCAACATAGTGCTGGAGCAAAAAAAGGGGGCCTCCAAGCGAAATCGGACACAGCCGAGGTGGTGCAAGCACCAAAATACATGCGGTAGTGGATTCTTACGGCTATCCGATCTACCTGATGCTCAGCGAAGGACAGCGTAACGATTGTAATTTTGCGATCCCCGTATTAAAGCATGTTCATTTGGAGGGCTGTAATGTTCTTGCAGACCGTGGATATAATAGCGATGAGCTGATTGATTACATCTATACACACGGTGCAGAACCAACAATCCCATCAAAAAAGAATGCAAAATTTGAACGTCACTGTGACTGGTGGCTATATAAGGAACGTCATTTAGTTGAGAAATTATTTCTCAAATTAAAAGGATTTCGAAGAATTGCAACCCGGTATGATAAATATGCATTCACCTATTTAGGATTCATATGTCTTGCTTCTGTTTTAATTTGGTTAAAATGACTAATTTGCAGCAATTTTCAAACACGCTCTAGCACAACGAGTTAAATTATGACATATTCCTTTGAAGAAGTTCTTCTATTTCACTCTTTTTTGGTATTGCACGGATAACACCTTTTCTGGTTGTCACTATAGCTGCCGCTGCATTTGCCAGCTTTAAAAGTTCCTCCAACTGCTTTTCTGTCAGATTATCAAAATCATGTTCCAGAAGATAATTCAGCACACTTCCCACAAACGTATCTCCTGCACCCGTTGTCTCGATTGTCTTTACAGAAAATCCACCACATTCCACACGCATTCCCTTATAATAAGTGCGGCTTCCTTCTTTTCCCATTGTTAAAAGAATGAGTGGTATCTGATATTTTTCCTGAAGGCATCTGATTCCCTCATCATAATCTTCTTTTCCAGTAACAAACTGAATCTCATTATCAGAGATTTTCAATATATCACATTGACTAAATCCATAATTCATCTGTTCTTTGGCTAATTCTAATGAACTCCACAAAGGTTCCCTTAAATTTGGGTCAAATGAAATGAGCGCCCCACTCTCCTTTGCCGCTTTAACCGCTTTCTTGGTTGCAGATCTTACACTATCCTGTGTCATAGATAACGTTCCAAAATGGAAAATTTTTGCCTGAGAAATAAATGTTGTATTAATTTCATCTTCTGTCAGCATCATATCAGCACCCGGATTACGATAAAAAGAGAACTCACGGTCACCATCCGGAAATGTATGTACAAATGCAAGTGTTGTATTTACAGTACTATCCGTAAAAAGATTGGAAGTGTCAATTCCAATATCATTTAACGTCTTTCGAAGTAATTTTCCAAACTGGTCTTTTCCAACTTTGCCAATAAATGCTGTTTTCTTTCCCATTTCATTTAACATTGCCAGAACATTACACGGTGCTCCACCAGGACAGGCCTCAAACAAATTGTTCCCCTGTTCACTCTGTCCATTCATTGTAAAATCAATTAATAATTCTCCCAATGCAATAACATCAAAGCTCTTTTCCATATTGCGATTCCTCCTATATTTCTGTCTTTTTCTTTTAAAAAAAGTATACTGTGTGATATTCCTTTACTCCATCCATCTGCCTTATTACGATTTACTTCTAATTCTCCATTCTTCAAATCAAATATACAAACTGTTTCTTTTACTTCATCACATCTTAATTTTACAAGTAATTTCTGTGCATTACTCGCTCGTAAATTTATATTAAATTTCAGCTCAAATGCTATTCCATCATCTGATTTTAACTCATGTTGCGAATCACAAATCACCAATTTGTCCTGAACATATTTACCAGTTTTTTTCTATATTTTTTTAACTCCCGTATCGGAACAAAACTCAATCTTCCACTTTTGGTCATATTAACTTCGCGCGGAAAATTAAAGAATCCGCACCAGCCTTACCTGTAAGTCGGTCCCCAGTCTTTAAAAAACGGCATCCATTCCCATTCATTTGCCCATGCGACCATGATTCTTCTTCCATCAGGTGCAGGAAACGATTGTGGTGCATCATTCAAACACGGACTGCCTTTTCTTGATTTTCCGAGAACGCTGGCTGCCATACCACCCTTTCCCTTTTCTACTGTCCTGTTTTCAGCACTAATAGCCCTGCTTTTTCCATGTGTCAGATAGGGAAGCATTGCTGCTGTTCCTGGCAGCATAATCATATTTTTACTATTGTTATCCATTTTATACCTTATCCTTTCGTTGCACCCATAGTCATTCCAGCTGTTACCCATTTATTTAATGCAAAATAGATTACCAGTGGAGGAAGAATTGAAATCGCGATGGATTATATTGTATTTTTTTGCTCACACCCCTCTACTTTGACTAACCCACGCATCCCTAAAGGGTTCGAGACAGCCTTCAAAACTAAGACTCGTGTCCCGAACCCCTAAGAGTCTGCTGGTGGATCCACTGAATGCTCTACTTCCAAACATTCCTCATTGTTCCATATTCCAGCCTATCAACTATTGCTTCTTTGTATGGTGTATCAATCCAAAAACCTGTTTGTTCCTTATCCGGATACACATTTGCCGTTATGCACTGTTCCCCCTGATTAACATATATTTCTATACAGCTGCAATCCATAAAAACATCAATCTGTATTTTTTTATTTTTAATACTTACCGGACAGCCCATCTTTCCCTGTCTGAAATCATCTCCTCGGTCTCGATCAAAAAACACCATGTTATTAACTAAATCAATTTCAATTATTGATACAGATTCACCGCTTTCCCACACACCTATTCTTACAAATTTAGATGATATTTTTTCAATATCTAAATTCACTTTTATATAACAGGTCTTGTAGCCGGATGGTCTCAACATAACCTTGCTTTTTGATATTTTCAAGTTTTCCATCAAACCATCCAATTTCATTATTTCATTCAGTTCTCTAACCGGGTAAAGTCTAAGATTTCCATCCATATCTAATGACAATTTTCTTGGAATGCTTAATGTTCCTCTCCAGTTTTCTTCTGATGTCGGTCCCCATCCTTCAAACCACGGCATCCACGTCCATCCATTTTGCCATGCAATCAGAACCCTGTTGCCATGTTTGTCTAAAAACGACTGCGGCGCATAATAGTCAAATCCATAATCTAAATTACCGATTTTTTCTATTGTATATTCACAGTTTTCAAAATTCATAGTTCCTATACAATACATTGCTTTATTATAAGAAGGATGATTCATTGGTGAACAGGTAAGAATCCATTTTCCATCTATCTCAAACATATCTGGACATTCAAACATACTTCCCAATTCACCATTTGATTTCAAAATATCACCTTTGTAATTCCATACATATAAATCCTTTGATTCGTATAGGAATACTCGTCCATCTCCTCCGCAATCAGCACCACCAATCGAACCGCCTACTACCATGTACCACTTTTCATTTGCCCGAAATACTTTGGGATCCCGAAAATCCTCTGAAGCACCATCTGGTGGACTGGAAATCAAAGGATTTCCAGCATACTTTTCAAAATTGATTCCATCTGTCGACATTGCCATGCACTGCGTCTGAAATGTTTTTCCGTTTTCTTTAACTGTTGCACTATAGAATAAATACAGAACTCCATTCCATTCTATTGCACTTCCCGAAAAGCATCCACCCTCTGCATGCCTATCATATGCCTGATCAGGCTTTAATGCAATCGGCAAATCTTTCCAGTGAAGCATATCTTCACTAATTGCATGTCCCCAATGCATAGCCCCCCACTCACAATCATAAGGATTGTATTGATAGAATAAATGATACCAACCATTAAAATAGATCAATCCGTTCGGGTCATTTATCCAACCCTTTGGCGCTGTAAAATGGTATTCCGGTCTCCATCTTTCTTCGCAAAATTTTCTGCTTTTTATATTATTCTCCATCATATAGCTCAACCTTTACGTCATCTAAATCTCCAAATAATACTTCGATTTCTTGTTTCTTCTTTCCATTTTCATCAATTGTCTGATGGAATGTACCCCACGCCTTTCCATTAATCCAAAATGTTTTATAGTCATTTTCATTAATAACCGGAGCAAATGACATTGTTTTCTTTACCATATCACACTCATAGCCGGCAAATGTTGGCAATAATGTAAAGCTTGACATAGGACGAATATAATGATGACCTGCTTCTGTTTCACTCCATGGACATCTCTTATATCCATCATAGCGATCACGGATTGCACGAATAATTGTATACGCCTCTTCTATCATACCTTCCTTAACCATGATACACGCAACTGTATACTCTACACCTGTCCAGACTTCATCGCAATATGCAAACGGGAATCTTGGTCTTCCACCATTCGGCCATGAACACAGCACTAATCCCGCTTCATCATTTAATGCATACGTTCTTTGTACATTCGGAACATTTTCCATACAATCTTTAAAGTTATATTTATAAATGGACTCGAGAGTTTTCTTTACATGCTCTTTCGGAAGAACGTATCCAAGTCCTGCTGCCTGTGCCATAAATTGTCCAAGAAGCTGATCTGTCAAACATCCTTTTCCATACTGATATCTATATGCATCTACATCCTCTAACTCCTGGATATAGTATTCACCATTGAATAGCTTATCATCTACCATCGGCGCCGCCTTTTTGTACAAATTACGGTATTTCTCTGCAATCTCCTCTTTTCCCAAATGCTCTGCCATTTCTGCAACACCTTTAATTGCTCCAAGGTAAATTGTATTTGTCATGGTATTCGGTCCGTAAAATTCAATATCATACGTTACATGTTGTTTTCCATCTATCACACCATCTCCATCTTCATCCCATTCTTTTAATGAAAATTCCAGTGCTTTCATCATGTTATCCCAAATTCCCTTAAGGAATTCATCATCACCTGTATACTTCCACTCTCTGTAAATTCTCAAAATAGAACCAAATTCTCCATCACATGCCGGAATCATATCCCATCTGCTCTCTCCAAGACATTTTCTTGCTCTAAACGGCATGCATCCATCGTCATCCAATTCTACATTGAATTCTACATTTCTCATAGTAATTTCCAAATCCGGGAAAAGCCCTGCAACTGCAGTAGCATAATTCCAAACGTGGTTTACATTTCCCTGTCCGCATCCCACATAATCGCGAATTCCTTCCCATCCAAGGAAATTTCCATCTTCAATTCTAAAGCAGCAGTGACTCTTCATAGACATAATATTTGAGGCAACCGCATCGATTACATATGCAGGAAGTGATGTTTCAAATAATGCATTTTCAAAAGCACGCGATGTTGACTCAAGATATTCTTTTTTTCCTACCACATATTTCACAACATCCCACGCATCTGTAAATTTTGTTGCATAATAATTTTTAATTGTATCATATCCACCCTGACGATATCTCTCCAAATCAGCATCATATTCAATCCATCCCTTTGGGCGATTCGGAAAATGCCATGAAATTATAAACTCAAACTCCTTCGTTTCATTTGGTTTAATCGTTTCGTAGCTGCTGATTGAACTGATTCGTTCCTTCAAATTCAGGAAACTAAAATCATAGTGATCTAACAAGTCACACCCTTTAGCTTCAATTTCTTCTTCCTCGTCCAACTTGCCGTCTGAAGAAAAATCATCCCAGAAGTCCTGTGCATTGTCTGTCCATTGTCCATGAAGCCATTTTTTCTTTGTAATATGGTTCTTATTTGTGGTAACAATTGACATGCTGCCATACTTCATATCTGTTTCTTTCAGGTTTTTAGCTGTATAGTACCATCCATGAACACCGTCTTCTTCCCTGTATTCATTCTGCACCTCATCAACCAGCTTCACGTTATTGAACACATCATATCCATCAAATCCGACAACATTTGCCATCGTTCCTACTACAGAAACATCCACTGCTTTGTCTGTTGGATTTGTCACTTTATATTTAATAATTGCAGTTGGAATTCCAGAATCATCCGCATTAAGTGGAATGAATGGTGTATAAGCCTCCATTTGTACTGTAACCGGTACCGTAGAATCTTTTAAATCTACATACACAAATGGCTGTTTTCCAACCATTTTGCTTTCTTCAAATCGTGGAATTCCTGCCAATTCCCCATTCAAAAATCCATGTGATTTATAAAACGGTGGGCAAATTTTACTTTCAAGAATTCTGGATACAGGTTCTTTTCCCTCTTCTTTTGTCCAAATTGCAAAGAACGAAAATGGAACGAATTGCCCTTTTCCTGGCCAATTGAAAATCTCCCAATCTCTTAACTCACCGCGAGGGCCCACTGAGATATTTCCTGTTCCAAGACCTCCTAAAAGGAATTTTGCGACTGAGGCATCTCCCTTATATGAAATCTCTCCTCCTGTTTTAAATAAATCTACCTTTGAATGTAATGTTTTTGTATTCATGTTATTCACCTTTATCCTTCCTATAATTTCAAGCCCTAATTCATTGATTTTTGGGCTTTTTTCTTTAAATATTTACCTCAAAACAAGGGCTTAAAGTGTAGAACAGTCATTGTATTCTATACTGAATAGTTGAAAATGGGTGCACTTAATAAAACATCCTTTGATTTGCTTTATAAAGACTACAATCCCTCTGTTCAACTATGATGGTGAACCTTCCGTGTCTAATGGTATCATGTACCAACTTCCTTCGTTCCACCTGTTCATACACTGAGTGCTAACTAAGCTTTCTAACAGGGTCATGCCCTACGGAGAGAACTACTGTCAGCTACAGCTCTTGTTTGTATTTGATTGTTACCGACCTACTGCTTCCTTCAAGAAAACTGTTTTTCAGTGGACGCTCTCTCTTGTTTCAGCGGTTGGTCTTGTTGGTGATGCAGTGCATTTCACACTCCATCCGGATTTACGGGTTTCCTATCCAGAACCCTGCTCGATTTCAGAGACTCTCTGGAATCCAGCAAGGCTCTGGAATATCTAATGCGGTCTTGTTCTTATGCTACCTGCACTGACTGCTCATTTGGTCTTACTATATCTCCCAACATCTTTTTCGGATCGTATGTTGTCCCTTTTGTCAGGATTGCGAAAATCACCCTCAGTATCTTGCAGGCAATCACTATCAATGACTGCTTCTTTTTTAGCGGATTCTCTTTTCGTGTCGTGTAATACGCATGAAGTTCTTTGAATTCATCAGCATGTGCTACTGCTGACTTTGCCGCCTGGAACAACCAATATCTAAGCCGTTTGCGTCCTCTATGGCTGATCTTAGTTTCGCCCTTGTGCTTACCGGAACTGCATGCTACCAAACCCAGTCCACTTAATTTCTGTATTTCCTTTACATCATCAAACCTTGATATATCACCCATTTCTGCAAGTATCCCGGAAAGCGTGTTTTTTCCTATTCCGGATATTGCCAGAATGTTTTCTGCATATGGAATATCCATACACATTTGATGCAAACGGCTCTCTATGTCTGCTAGCTGCTCATTTGATTCAAGCATTCGATGAACCAACCACTTGACAGCAACTTTGCTCGATTCCGCTCCATCCTGAATCCCTATGCTTTTCTTGGCATTTTCAAAGATGGATGTTGCATTTACATAACCACGTCCCCGCAGTTTTGCTTCATGCCAAATCTGTCTGATACCTTCTACACCAAGTGTAACCAGATCCTCCGGAAATGGTGCAACCTTAAGTACTTCCAAGCAAAATGCCCCATCTATTTTTCCGAATGCGTCCTTATACTCTGGAAAATAGATTTTCATTTCTCTGTGAAGTCGGTTAAGATCTCTTATCCGATCCTCGTTTATCTGGTCTCGAAGCATCGACAACCGTCTGATATCAGCATAAAGCTTTTCCGGCAGATACGGCATTCCAAAGTTTCCATCTTTCTCAAGATTTGCTATGAGTTTTGGATCTTTTCTGTCATCCTTAAGTTGGCTGTTATCTTCAATTTCTTTTGTCTGCTTTACTGCATAAGGATTTACCTGTACTACACTAATTCCATTTCCAATCAGCCATGCAGCAAGACAGAACCAATAGTGCCCAGTTGGCTCTAACCCCAAAATAATCTGCTTTTTATCATTTGATGCAGCAATCTTGGTAGCCCAATCCATCAAACTCTGAAAACCTTCCAACGTATTGCTGAATGGAAATGCGGACTTACTGAGTTCTCTTCCTCTGGTATCAATTGCCCTCACGTAATGCGTATCACTTCCTATATCACATCCTAATATAAGCATGTCGTCACTAATAAAAGAGCGTTTTTCATTTTTTCCAAATTTACCATTGGTTTCCAACTCACGCCATGTTGATGCTGTAAGCTTTTCTCTGATCACCTCTGCTTTTTTCAAAAGCTCCTGCTGTTCAAAAATATTTACAGTTACTACTTGATTTTTCTTCTTTGTGCCTTTAATATTCATTTTAGATACCTCTTGTATTCTTTAGATTTTTACCAACGTCCAGGTCAGTAATAATCTAAATTTACTTGAGGTATTTTTTGTTGTCAATTTCTTGGCTTATTTAAAGTATACAGGAAGCTTTCTACTATAATTTGAATATTTAACCTTTTACTCCAACATGTGTCATACTCTTCACAATCCACTTTTGTCCTATTATGAAAACCAACAAAACCGGTATTACCGACAAGACTACCGCGGCAAATTCCACATTATCTCCGGTTGCAAACGGTTGCCTAATTGATAATATTCCAACCGGAAGTGATAACTTGTTCGTATCATTAATCATGATGAATGTTGTAAAATAATCATTCCATGAAAAGGTAAATACGATAATAGCTAATGAAGTCAACGTGGATTTTGCCATAGGCAACATAATCGACACAAACGTCCTGATTGGACCTGCTCCATCCAATGCTGCCGCTTCGTTTAATTCCTTAGGAACTCCCATAAAAAACTGTCTCATCATAAATACCCCAAAAGCTCCTGCCAGACCGGGACACATCGCACCTGTTAAAGACGGAAGAGTAACCGCTAATGATGTATTAATAATTCCTAAAATGTTCATAATTTTAAAAAGCGCAACTATTGTAACTTGGACAGGTACCATCATGGCAACCATCATTAATCCAAACATCAAATTTTTACCTTTAAAATTGAACTTTGCATATGCATATCCTGCTATTGCCCCATGGAATACCATTCCTATCGTAATTAGTGTACTCATTTTCAAACTATTTTTCATAAATGTAAAAAATGGAATAGAGTCCGAAAATAACTTTTTAAAGTATTTCAAATCCCATTTGTCAATAGATGGCGGAAGCCATTTCGGTGGCAAAGCAATCGCTTCACTATACGGTCTTAATGATGCTGAAAATACCCAGAGGAACGGAGCAATCATTATAAATGCAATTATCATCATGACAACAAACAAAATGATATGACTGATTCTAATTTTTTTCCCGAATATACTAATTTTTTTATTCATAATGCACCCACCGTTTACTTCCTGCAAATTGAATCATGGTAACAAATGCAATCAAAATAAGTAACAATATTGATAATGCTGAAGCTTCACCATAATTAAATGAAGTAAATCCTTTCTCCGCAATTAACATTACGAGACTTCTTGATGAATCCCCTGGACCTCCACCTGTTAATACATAGATTGACTCATAAATTCTAAGTGCACCTGTAACATTCATGATCAGCACAAAGAATATTTGCGGTGATGCTACCGGAATAATGATTTTCCGAAAACGTTGAAACGCATTTGCTCCATCTATTTCCGCCGCCTCCAATAATCCATGATCCACATTTTGAAGTCCTGCTAAAATCAAAAGCATAGACATACCTGCATTCTTCCACATATCCAGAATCCACACTGCAATCTTCGAAAAGGATTGATCGCTTAACCATCCAATTTTTGAAATACCTATCATTCCTAGATAATAATTTATAACGCCTGCATCAGTCTGAAAAAATGCCTGCCAGATAATTGCCACAAATGTAAGCCCGACCAGTGACGGAAAAAAATATATAGAACGAAAGAATACGCTTATTTTTTTGGGTAAAATATCATCTACTAGTACTGCTAACACCAATCCCAGTCCTGTGTTTCCTATGGAACACATAACCGTATACCACAATGTATTTTTTAACGCAGCCACCGATCTATTATCAAATAATATTGTTTTAAAGTTTTCCAATCCTGCAAATGTTGTTTCCCCTGTGAATGCATTATAATTTTGAAATGAAATTACAAGCACCCATATCACTGGAATCAATACAAAAAACAGAAAACCCAAAAATGATGGAACTGTAAATAAATAAGCAGTCATCGTTTCTCGCTTTGAATGTTTTAATTTATTCTGTTTACCGCACATTTATTTCACCTCCTTCTCTGCTATTTTGCCTTCTCTTCTACTTCTTTTTGTGCATCATCAAGTGCCTGTTGTACATCTTTCCCTCCTGAAAATACTTCTTCCATACATCGAAGAGTTGTCTGCTCCAAATCTCCAAAATATGTAGGTGCTGCTACCGGGGAGGCAACTGTAACTGCTTTCCAGATTCCTTCGATATTATCCGGTGTTGTTCCCATTATTTCCGTATCTGTAGCCAGTGATTCTGTAGGCGGCACTTGTTGACCTCCTGCTGCAACTGCTTTAAGTGTCTCTTCTGAAACTAAACTTTTCAGTAATTCTATTGACAATTCTTTATTTTCTGTATTTTTGCTAATACACCAAGCTGCTCCACCAAATACAGAACCCTCTTTCTCATTAACTGGCCATTGAACACAATCAAAATCAGCATTTGTAAGTCCTGCATCCTGCCATGTATTAAGTACCCATCTTCCTGCACCAACCATTGCAAGCTGTTTTGAAGAAAACATTGTATATACATCCGAACTGATTGGATCCGGAGTCACTTTTTCTTTAACAAGCTTATCCAAAAATTCAACTGATTCAACCATCTTCTTACTATTAAGTGCCGGGTTTTGATTTTCATCAACTAACGCTGTACTATTTGTTGACCACCACGGTGTAAGCTGAAAGTATGAACTTGATAATCCATATCCATAAACCGAACCATCAGATTTCGTTAATTTCTTCGCATCCTCGTAGAATTCATCCCAGGTCCATCCATCTTTTGGATACTCAAGTCCTGCCTCATCGAACATTGTTTTGTTATAATACATAACCATTGTCTGACTTCCATTCGGCAAACCATACAAATTATCATCTACACTAAATCCATCCAACAATACCGGAGCATACTCCTCTTTTACTTTTGAAAGTTCCTGATCCCCAGATACAATTTCATCCAACGGCATAAGCAAATCATTTGAAACTGCCATATGTACTGCTTCAAGTCCAATATTAATTACATCCGGTGCTTCTCCTGAAGTCGACATTGTTATCCACTTTTGAATAAAATCCGACCATGACGTAACAGGAACACAAGTTTGTTTTACTTCAACGTCTGGATTATTTTCATTAAATCTTGCAATTGCTTCGTTGGCAATCTTTTCTTCCTCCGTATTTCCCCAGTTTAATACTCTTAATACCTTGTTCTCCATATCTTTTTGTTTTCCGGAAGTTTCTCCGCCTCCGCACGCCGTTGTCGAAACCAAAACTGCTCCGGCTAACAGTAAAGTTGCTAATTTTTTCCATGTTCTTCTCATGATTATCCTCCTTACGCTCTTTATGGAACCCGTTCCATGTGATCTAAAAAAATCAACTACTTGTTGAGGACATTTTACTTCTGTTAACCAGGTTTGTCAACAATTTCTCGTATTTTTTTGAACACTTTGTCACTATTTTACAGTTTCTATTTTATTTTTTGTTTATTTTTAACAATCTTTTGTTGTATTTCCATTTTGAATTGACACATCCAAGACTATCTTTTTATTTTGATATTTTTTCCCATTTATCATTTCATCTATAAGTCTTACACTTTCGCTTGCCAACTCGCTAACCGGCTGCACAATACTTGTCATTAGCGGACTTGTCAGCCTTGTTATAACAGTTCCGTCATAAGATACAATTCTTACATCATCCGGAATTTTCATTTCCCTCTTTTTTGCCTCATTCATATATAAAATTGCAGCCAAATCAACTCCAAACACTCCATCATATGTATCATTTTCTTGTAGAATATTTCGAACTACAGACTCAAAATATTCCTCTTCAAACCGATTCCATCTCAATTCAAAATTTGTCACTTTGACACCACATTCTCTCATTACTCTTTCAAACTCTTGATGTCTTTCGTGATATGGTGAACCTACTTTCAATGCTCCTCGGAATTGTAGAACATTTTTGCATCCATTCTTTATCAAAATTTCCGCTGCCAGTTGTCCTCCTTTTGTATGATTCGATGTTACTACCGGAATTTCTTCCCCCAAATATCGATCCAATGCAACTATCGGTTTCTTTATTTTCCGATATTCCTCTTCTTCTAACGTATGTACACCACTTATAACTCCATCCACAATATGTCGATTCAACATGTCCAGATAGTCCAACTCTGCATTTCCCTCTTTTATTGTATTGCACACCATTGTTTTATAGCCTTTTTTATACAATTCTTCTTCTATTTTATCAACAAAATCCGAGAAAAAAGGATGTCCTACTGTTGGAACAAGCACTGCTACAATCCCCGTTTTTTTGTGAAACAACTGTCTTGCCAACTCATTCGGTGTATAATTGAGCTCCTTCATAGCATCTTCTATTTTTTGTCTGGTTTCTTCCGAAACATATCCGCTGTTATTTAGAACTCGCGAAACTGTTGCTGCACCAACATTTGCTTTTTTCGCAACATCTCTGATACTTGCCATTTTCATACTCCTCTCTATTTTTTATAACTTTATAGGCGTTTGCAAAACGCCACAAGCCGCATAAATACGGCCTTTTTTGTTGCCCAAAAACAAATAACTCCTCACTGGATATGGTATAACACCACTTTACAACTTTTTTCATAACTATAAATGAGCAAATCCAAAATATTGCACAAAATAAGGACACCCTCTGATGAATGATGTATAATTGAAGTATCAACAAACAACATACTCACTCGAACAAGGGGGTGTCCATTGCAAACAGTATACATCATTCCAACCATATTTACAACTATAAATGAGCAAATATCAAATTTTGCACAAAGTTATCCTGCTAACTCCATAACAGCTTCAATTGAAGCACCACTTTTGATAAACCGGTACAGATTTGTGAGCTGTTCCTGCTTTAGCTGTTTCTGTAAAAAAGCATAACCTTCTTCAAAAGCACAATAGCTTCCAGAATGCATGCAACACAAAAAATGAACCAGCGACATAATCAACCAATATCTTTGGATTCCCTGACGGGAGCGGAGCTGATATTTATCCAGCGCCAGTTTACTTTTGCTTTGACGGAAAAATAATTCGATCGGCCACCGTTTGATATAAGTCTCCAGTATCTCCAGAGTTGACAGACTGACATCCGTAGAGAGAAATAACCGCAGTGCTTTGGGGTTCCCAAACGCATCCTTCGGATAGCTGATGATAACAGCTGCATTGGGAATGCCATTTAGCTCCCCTTCATAGCGGTACACATAGAATTGACGGCCGCCAACGGTCACGAGGCTGACTCCCGGATCTGTTTTCCGCAAATGAAGGGCAAACAAACTGGCTTTCTGACGGATTCCCCATGGATAGAGAATACGGTTGGTCTTTAACGCACCTATCGTATAAAAACCTTTCCGTATAAAGCTGTCCATTACCTTTGAAGAAGTATATCAGCTGTCACAAAGAAAATAGGAAACTACCGGTGCAATGGGAAGCTCTTCTGCAATCTCTTTTACGATCTGAATCTTGGATTTTGATTTATCGTACAGTATGACTGCATAATTCAGGGTAATCCCATTGCAGGAAAGCATGACAGAAACAACCTGATGCCCGTAATCCTGACGGCCTTTTAAATGTGATTGGTGAAAATACGCTGCTTCGCTTGGATGTCGAGCCTGTGACGAAGGTCGGGTATGTGAAGCAATGGTATCATCCACAATACAGTAAACAGGCTGTCCGGAACGCTGAGCTTCCCTGTAAATAATATGGAGGATGCTCCTTTTGAGGGTATCCTGTAAAGCAATGTCATCCCATTTCCCATGATTCAGAAAATAAGCCGTAGTAGTTCTATGACAATGGCTTATTTCTTGGAAATCTACGGTTTTTCCCCGGTATCCCCTGAGAAAAACAGAAAGGATTATGATCATTAAATGGTTCAGGTACACATCGGATAAAAATAATCCGGGATTTAAAGTTTTAAAATAATTGTAAATATGGTTGGAATGATGTATACTGTTTGCAATGGGCACCCCCTTGTTTGAGTGAGTATGTTGTTTGTTGGTACTTCAATTATACATCATTCTACAGAGGGTGTCTTTGTTTTGTGCAATATTTTGGATTTGCTCATTTATAGTTTAAATTTGAAATCCTACCGCCGAATAGCAACTCGGTATGACAAACTTGCGTGTACTTATCTCGCAATTTTGTGTATGGCAACAACAGTGATTTGGTTAAAATGAACAATTTCAACTGAACCACTATAGTTTTTCAAACACACTCTAGTAAATATGGCAACTGTAGGTGTCGCGATTTTATTAAATGCGTTAATTGATGCAGCACAAATTTCTATTACTAGTGGAAATACCTACTATTTGCAAAAGACTTTACTGATCAGCATTCTTTACGCTGTATGTTTAGGCATACTGATCTTTTTATCCAATCGGTACAAAGCTTACTATATCAGAAAATGTTTGCTCGAGATGCGTAATATATTAGCAAGAGGTACTTTACAAGCAAATATCTCTGATTATGAAAATACAGGAAATGCATCCTATGTTACCACATTCAACCAAAATTTTTCTATCATTGAAGAAAAAGTGCTGCAAAACCGTATTTCCATTTTAGACTCTATTATTTGTATTGTATTTGCTGTTATTCTCCTTTTATACATGAATCCTATTATTGCTGTTGTTTCCATTATAGCTATGTCAATACCCAGCTTATTGCCAAATTTTTTCAATAAAGTACTTGGAAAAACACAACAAATAGTCATGGAATCTACAACAGCCTACAATGAAACAGTCTCAGACCTTCTTAATGGTTATGAAGTGGTAAAGACGTACCATGCAGAAGAGCAGATGCTTCATAAGTTTTCTATTGCAGCTCAAAAATTAGAACGTAGAAAAGAGCATTTTTCATCTTTGATGGCTGGTGTATATGGGGTAACTACGCTTTCATCTGTCGTTGTGCAATTCTTTATTATGGGGTTGGCTGGATTTTTCGCAGTCAAAGGATATATTACGATTGGCAGTATTGTCGCAGTCACTCAGCTTACCGGACAAGTGATTTCTCCTGCCTTCGAGCTTTCTGCAAATATTAGCGAACTAAAGTCTGCCAGACCTGTATTGGATACTTTGCATACTCTTTCTCATCCTGAAATCCATGAGAAAAAAACAGGACACAAACTCAAAAAACATATTTCACTACGAAATGTAAGTTTCAAGTACGATGACAGAACTATCTTAAAAAATGTATCGGCCACTTTTGAAAAAGGAAAGAAATACGCGATTCTCGGAAAAAGCGGAAGCGGAAAAAGCACACTATTAAAACTCCTTGCAGGATATTATCCGGAATTCGAAGGAGAGATTTGTACAGATGAAATCGCAGCTCTTCCAGACAGACTGGCTATGATTCATCAAAAAACTTTTTTATTCAATGATAGTGTTCGAAATAACCTTACTCTATGGAAATCATACACAGAAAACGAAATTTCAGAAGTTATTAAAAAAGCTGGATTAAAGGAAGTAATGGAACATTTACCCCAAGGACTTGATACAATAATTGAAGAAAATGGTAGTAATTTTTCAGGAGGGGAATGTCAACGGCTTGCTATCGCCAGAGCATTACTGAGTGGAAAAGATATCTTACTAATGGACGAAGCAACATCAGCATTAGATGAGCAAACCGCAAATGCTGTAGAAAGCAGTATTTTATCATTGGAAGATATCACATGTATCAGCGTGACTCACAGGCTCTCTCGTGAAAACATGAAAAAATATTCAGCAGTTTTGAAAATGGATAACGAAGGATTACACGAATATGTTCTATGATATTATGCAAATAACTATTATTTCTATCGCTGTGCCTGCTGCCATAATTTACTTGAGTATTTGCCAAAAACAACTTGCGGAACTATATAATAAGGTATTTGAAGCAGGATTCACACATGACGTTTCTGCAGAATCAGTAGAAAAGTATCGAAGAAATTACGTTTTAACAGAAATCATGTAAATTGTAACCTATTGCCTTACAGAATTGATGCAGATGTGCTATATTGAAGATGTAAAAAGAACAACCGCCCACAAGGGGTTGACCCATTAAAGAATGTACATAGAAAATGCCACCCAAACTCGCCAAAGTATCATATCATTCTGGTGTGCTACCCGTCAAGAGGACAATGAAAAATAATAAATTTTTCTCCGTCAGC
>ERZ894229.335-NODE-335-length-44176-cov-26.0237_pt1 | contig 44176 bp, 39 predicted proteins | sample MGYA00380295_ERZ894229 | MGnify/ENA primary metagenome ERZ894229 (study PRJEB32331, sample SAMN06328479) | human gut metagenome | biome: human gut microbiome; feature: stool | host: Homo sapiens | collected 2014-09-17 ... | reverse complement strand
GCCCGCACCCGTCCCCGTCTCTCTGAACTGGAAAACCGGATGAAGGGAAATTTTGCCGTCCTCACAGCCGTCCACCTCCATGATGCAAAGTACCTTTCTGCTCCTGTCCCTGAGCCGTCCCACATGTACCATGATGTCTAACGCCGACGCAATCTGGCTGCGTATGGCCGGAAGCGGCAGCTCCGCGGCGCCCAATACCATGGTCTCCAGCCTGGACAGCATGTCCGCCGGGCTGTTTCCGTGCCCTGTAGACAGCGAACCGTCGTGCCCCGTGTTCATGGCCTGCAGCATCTCCAGAGCCTCTTTCCCGCGCACCTCCCCCACCAGAATCCGGCTGGGGTTCATGCGCAGGGAGGCCCGGATCAGATCGCCCATGGAAATCTCCCCTGCGCCGTCCACACTGGCGTTTCTCGTCTCCAGCCGCACCAGATTCGGCACATGGCGGATCTGCAGCTCTGCCGAGTCCTCAATGGTGATGATGCGCTCCTCCGCCGGGATAAACTCGGAGAGTGCATTTAAAAATGTGGTCTTTCCCGACCCGGTTCCGCCGCTTACGAAAATGTTGTACCCGGACGCCACCAGGGTCCTCATAAATCCGGCCGCCTCCCCGCTGATGCTCTTAAGCTCCACCAGCCGCTCCATGGTGATGGGCTCCGGGAATTTCCGTATGGTCAGAATGGGGCCGTCCAGCGCCACCGGCCGCAGCACCACATGCACGCGGGAGCCGTCTTCCAGACGGGCGTCCGCAATCGGGCTCCGCATATTCACAACCCGGTTGATCCGGCTCACGATCTGCTGAATCAGGTCCTCCAGCTGCTCCGCGGATTCAAAGCTGCTTTCCCAGCGCTCGATCCGCCCTCTCCGCTCCACAAATACCGCGTCGGGGCCGTTGACCATGATCTCCGTGATCTCCCTGTCATCCACCAGCGCCTGCAAAAGATCCAGCCGGCGAAAGGAATTAAAAAGATCTGTTTTCATCTTCATCCGTTCCCTGAGCGTCAGATAAATCCCTCTCCCCGCCTCCATGATCCGCTCGTCAATGAGCTGCCCCAGCTCGTCGTCCTCTACCTGGCGGCGGAGCTCCAGCTCCTCCACAATCTGCCGCCGGATGGTCTCGCGAAGCTGCGAGTGCTTCTCCGGACTCCTGCCCGGATTCTCCGTCCGATACCCGCCTGGACTTCTCTCCGGACGTTCTGCCAGATGCCGGTCTTCTCCCTTGTCCAAACTTCTTGCCAATCGCCTGCCCGGGTTTCTTTCCAGACGCCTTTCCGAATGCCTGTCTGCCCCCCTTCCCGGATTTTCTGTCAAATGTCTGTCTGTACCCCTATCCGAACCTCCTACCAGTCGCCTGCCTGCAGTCTTTTCCAGACTTTCCTCAAAATTACTGTCTTCTCTTCTCATCCACACCGCCTCCTCAGCTAAACAACGTCCCTTTACTTCCTCTCAATAAATTCCTCACATAATCCCCCATCTCCCCCCACATCAGCTGTTCCAGATAGTCCTCTTTCCTTCCCAGGCTGCTGTGAAACGGAAGCTTCAGTCTCTTGATCCGCTCCCGCAGCTCCCCGTGGCCGGAAAACTCCAGATAACCGTCAAACTCCTCCAGCTTTGCCGCCGAGACCGGATCCTCCTTCACAGGCATGTAGATCACGCTGCACACCTCCAGCATGGGCATCAGATCTTTTCCGAAATGTCCCATGTCCACGATGAGGAAATCGTACTTCCCCTCGCTGGCGATAGCCCGCAGAAGCCCCGCCATCTCATAACTGTCCTCCGCTCCCAGATCCTCCGGGCAGCGCACCGGCGGTATGTAATCCAGATTTCCTAGGGCATGCACCAGCGCGCTGATCCGCAGGCTGCTGCAATTTCCCTGCCGGTAAAAATACATCACATCCGATAAATCACCCTTCACCGGCTCCTTTATAAGCGCGGAGAACCCGGAATACTCCTCCAGATTCACATAGAGCACCCGGCTGTCGGCGGCCATGAGCTGCCCCAGCACCAGCGCAAACGAGGTCTTCGAGCACCTCCCCACCGGCGAATAGACGCCGATGACCGTGGCCGCCCGCCCCAGCACCGCCACCGCAGGCTCCGCCTCGTCTTTACAGTAACAGGCCATCACCTCGCGGACGATATCACTGCTGGACTGGTATTTGTAAATGCTGGGATACTCCCACTCGGCCGGCACCGTATCCCCGTCGGCCAGCGTCACGACCCGCGCCGCGCCGATGGCCTCCACCTCCTCCTTCGGAACCGCGCTGCTGATCAGAAGCAGATCCACCGCGTGCTCCTTCGCGTAGGTCTTGAGCCGCTCCAGCGTGGTAAACGCCATCACCGTGAAGGGGAGCTTCTCCCTCTGATTCACCGTGTCCGCAAACCGGTCCGCATAAAACGGATCCACGTCGTAAACTGCCATCACTCGTCCCATAAAACTCCTCCGTTTCATCTGGTTATCATATACACCGCGTACCCCGCCCAGAGGCAGAGCGCAAAGTGCAGGGTATCCCCGTACCCGTCCCGCGCCGGCACGTAGTATGGGAAATATTCTCCCTTCTGGAAATATGCCCTGAAATAGGCAACGAAATAAGAGACCCGCCGGACCAGACTTCTCTGCCGGCACATTTTCACAAGGGCGAGAACCGCCCCGATACAAAACCCAAATCCCACCGCCGCAAGTCCCGCCCGCGGCCCGAGGCCGCCGCAGACCAGCGCGATGAGCTTTAAATCCCCCGCCCCCATCATGCGAAACAGAAAGAGCGGGAATATGAATGTGAGCGTCACAAGGACCGCCCCGATATAAAGAACGCTGGAAAACATCAGAACTCCCGGAAGCTTCTCCCCCGGAACGCCCCGGATCCCCTCCCGAAGAATCTCCAGCCAGCAGGCAAAAAATCCCGCCGCCAGCCACCAGTTGGGAATCCGGTGCTCCTTAAGATCCCAGACGGCACTGCCGCTCAGGATAACCCACAGCAAAATAAAGCGAACCAACATAGACTGTCTCCCCTGTAAAGAAAAGGTCAATGGAATCGTCTGTCCGATGCGGACATGATACGTTGCCAGGCAACTTAGAAACTAAAAAATGCATTTCCTAGAATGTTTCTCCATTATGCGCGCTTTGTCCAAAAATGTCAACTCCCTTTTTGAAAAATTTATTGACTCTGTTTCCGGCAGATGGTAAAATAGACATAAGTTTAAAAATTTAAACCAAAGGAGTGAGACCATGGGTGACACCGGCAAACTGGAAAACCTGTTCAACAACTGCATGCCCTACTTCATCGCGCTGGGCGACGAGGTCCGCCTGCACATCATCCAGTGTCTGACGGAGCAGAGCCTGCGCGAGCCCATGGCGAATCCCGGCATGAACGTGAAGGAGATCACCGAGCGCACCAGCCTCTCGCGCCCCGCGGTATCCCATCACTTAAAAATCCTGCGGGAGAGCGGCCTGGTGGACATCCGCCGGGCAGGAACCTGCAACTACTACTATCCGACCCTGCGCCGGAGCACCGAGCAGCTCATGGAGCTGGGCCAGAAATTACAGGAATATTTCAATACTGGCAATATATGAATAATTTGACAGCTCCCGGATTATACTTGTCTACAAGAACCTTTGACGGGAGCGATGATATGAAGACAAGACATTTTTTCAGCAAACCCCCGCGCCGCCCCGGCATCGATCCGGGACTGATGGCGGAAATCCGCCAGACCATGTTCGCCATCGATTCCGCCAGGAATCATTTCGAGCAGGTAGTGGATCCCACGCTCATCGACTGCTACATCTACGAGCTGAACGCGGCGCAGCTGCGCTACCAGTTTCTCATCAAGCGCGTGAAGAGCATGGAGGTCTGGGCGCAGGAGGGCATCGGAGGATAAGAATGAGCGAATGGTATGAGAGGGGTATATTTTACCACATGTACCCGCTGGGGATGACCGGCGCTCCGAAGGAGAACCGGGAAAGCGGGACGGCACATCGCTTTGACGAGCTGATCCGCTGGATCCCCTACATAGCGGATATGGGCTTCAACAGCATCTACATCGGCCCGCTGTTTGAGTCCGGTTCCCACGGCTACGACACCAGGGACTACCGGACGGTAGACCGGCGGCTGGGAACCAACGAGGATTTTAAGGCATTCGTAGAGCATTGTCACGGGCACGGCATCCGCGTGGTGGTAGACGGGGTGTTCAACCACACCGGGAGAGAATTTTTTGCATTCCGTGACATACAGGAAAACCGCGAGGCCTCCCCGTACCGGGACTGGTACAGAGGCGTAAACTTCGGCTGGACGAGCCCCATGGGGGATCCGTTCGGCTATGAGGCGTGGCAGGGGCATTTCTCTCTGCCCTGTCTGAATCTTTCCTCGCCCGACGTGAAGAATTACCTGTTTGACACGGTGTGGTTCTGGGTGGATACTTTTGATATCGACGGCATCCGCCTGGACTGCGCCAACGTGCTGGACTTCCAGTTCATGCGGGAGCTGCGGCAGGTCACCGCAGTCATGAAGGCAAACTTCTGGCTCATGGGCGAAGTGATTCACGGAGAGTACGGACGCTGGGTAAACGGCGGCATGCTCCACTCCGTCACCAACTACGAGCTTCACAAGAGCATTTATTCCGGCTTAAACGACCACAATTTCTTCGAGATCGCCCACAACGTCCGGCGGCTCCAGGCCATCGGACGGGACTTATACACGTTTCTGGACAACCACGACGAGGACCGCATCGCCAGCAAGCTGAAAAAGCGGGAGCATCTGCCTCTGGCCTTCCTGCTTCTCTTCACACTTCCGGGCATCCCGTCGGTGTACTACGGAAGCGAGTGGGGCATCGAGGGACAGCGGAGCAGAACCTCCGACGAGGCGCTCCGGCCCGCGGTCTCCGTGAAAGAGGCAAAGGAGCATGAAAATGAACTGACCGCCCTTGTGCGCACGCTGGCGCACATACACGGGGAACAGAAAGCATTCCATGGAGGGGTCTATACGGAGCTTTTTCTGACCAACCGGCAGTATGCATTTTCAAGACAGCTTGAGGGGGAGACTGTGATCATCGCGGCAAACAGCGACGACAGCGAGGCAGAGCTTACACTGCCCATACCGGAACATCCGGCAGAAATTCCGGTGATGACCGATCTGCTGACAGGGGAACGTTACCCGGCCGAAAACGGCCGGCTCACATTAAAAATAAAGGGCAACAGCGGCGTTGTCTTAAAAATGGCGGAGGGATAGTTTTTATGAAAAAGAGCAGCAAAAAACAAGTTGGACTGGGGTTTATCACGGAGGTGGACCGCTACCTGTTCGGAAACGGCACCCACTATGAGATTTACGAGAAACTGGGCGCGCACCCGGTAAACTATAAGGGTAAGGACGGCATGTATTTTGCAGTCTGGGCGCCCCACGCCGAGGCCGTCAGCGTGGTGGGCGATTTCAACGGCTGGGATCCGGACGCAAATCCGATGACGGTTCTGGAAGACTCCGGAATCTATGAGACGTTCGTCCCCAGCCTGTCCGTGGGCGAGCTCTATAAATTTGCCATCACCACAAAGACAGGCAAGGTTTTATTCAAGGCCGACCCCTACGCGTTCAGCGCGGAGTACCGGCCGGGGACAGCCTCCGTCACCGCGGACATTTCGCATTTCAAGTGGACCGACGCCAAGTGGATGGAGAAACGCCAGAAGACGGAGCCCACAAAGTCTCCCATGTCCATCTACGAGGTGCACCTGGGCTCCTGGAAGAAGAAAAACCGGGAGAAGAAGGACGGCTACTACACCTACATAGAGGCGGCCCACGAGCTGGCCGATTACGTAAAAGAAATGGGCTACACCCACGTGGAGCTCATGGGTATTGCGGAGCACCCCTACGACGGCTCCTGGGGCTACCAGGTAACCGGGTATTACGCCCCCACCTCCCGCTACGGGACGCCGGAGGAATTTATGTACTTCGTAAATTACCTGCATAAAAAGGGCATCGGCGTCATCCTGGACTGGGTGCCGGCCCATTTTCCGCGCGACGCCCACGGGCTGGCGGATTTCGACGGCCAGGCGCTCTACGAGTACGCGGATCCGCGCAAGGGCGAGCACCCGGACTGGGGCACCAAGGTATTCGACTACGGCAAGCATGAGGTCTCCAATTTCCTCATCGCCAACGCCATCTACTGGGTCGAGAAGTTCCACGTGGACGGCCTGCGGGTGGACGCCGTGGCATCCATGCTCTATCTGGATTACGGCCGCCAGAACGGCAGCTGGGTTCCCAACAAATACGGCGGAAATGAAAACCTGGAGGCCATCGAGTTTTTCAAGCATTTAAACAGCGTGCTCCACGGGCGGAAGAACGGCGCCATCGTCATCGCCGAGGAGTCCACGGCCTGGCCCAAGGTGACCCACGCGCCGGAGGACGGCGGACTGGGCTTTTCCTTCAAGTGGAACATGGGCTGGATGCACGATTTCCTGGAGTACATGAAGCTAGACCCCTATTTCCGCAAGTTCAACCACACGAAAATGACCTTCGGCCTCACCTACGCCACCAGCGAGAACTTTATCCTGGTTCTCTCCCACGACGAGGTGGTACACTTAAAATGCTCCATGATCAACAAGATGCCGGGCTATTACGACGATAAATTCGCCAATTTAAAGGCCGGGTACACCTTCATGATGGGCCACCCGGGAAAGAAGCTTCTGTTCATGGGGCAGGATTTCGGCCAATTCCACGAGTGGGATGAGAAGGTGTCCTTAGACTGGTATCTGACCGAGGAGGACAAGCACAAAGATCTGCAGAAATACGTCTCCGACCTTCTGCACCTCTACAAAAAATATCCGGCGTTTTACAGCCTGGACAACAGCTGGGACGGGTTCCAGTGGATCAACGCCAACGACGGCGACCGGAGTATTTTCAGCTTCATCCGCAGGGACGAGACGAAGAAGAAAAATCTCCTGTTCATCTGCAATTTCACGCCCATGGCCCGCGACGATTACCGGGTGGGCGGGCCAAAAAAAGGAAACTACACGCTGCTTTTAGACAACGTTCACGGCATGTATAAATCCGGCGAGGAGGCTCCCGTATTCAAGTCCGTAAAACAGGAATGCGACGGCCAGACCTACTCCTTCGCCTACCCGCTTCCGGCGTACGGAACTGCCATTTTCAGATTCTGACAGCGTTCCGGCGGCAATTCCGCAGCGAATAAACGTTCCTCTTGCAATTTGAATCCGGGACGGCTATAATGAGCCTACACTGACTTGGAGAGCCCGTATTACAGATTGACGGGAGGTCGATAATTTATGTTGGAACAAAGAGATTATGAACAGATTTCTGCCATCCTCGCAGCCGCGCTGATTCCTCTGCAGAAGGGACTGGAACAGGCCATTGAGAACCGGGCGCAGCAGACGGAGGAGAAGATTCTGGGAGTTGTCACGGAACGGTTCGAGCGGATTGAACAGCGGCTTGATGTGCTGGAAACGCGTATGGATGCGCTGGAAGGACGCATGGAGGTTCTGGAAAGCCGTATGGAGGTTCTCGAGAAACGCGTGGATTCCCTGGAAAGCCGTATGGATGCCTTGGAAGGCCGTATGGATTCCCTGGAAGGCCGCGTGAGCGCCCTCGAGGAGCAGACCGCGCAGCTTAACCACAGACTTGACGCGCACATCCGCGAGACGCAGACACTGATTGAGAACCGGGCGCTGAAAACGGAGGAGCTTCTGCTCAGCGAGATCATCCGCGTCCACGAGTCTATGGATCAGCGCATCTCCCATGTGGAGAAGGAGCTGTCAGAAATTCGGGAGTTTTACCACACTGTAAGACTCGATTCCGAAAATTCCGCCCTGTTCCTGCGCATGATCAACGATCTGGACACCCGCGTCACCGCGCTGGAGGAGAGATCACCTGGACTTAAGGTTCGGTTCCAATAACGGAAAACTTAATAGTTTATACGCATGCCTCTGCGGACAATATGTCCGCAGAGGTTTTTCTTTGTATAAATATTTATTTTAATCAATGATATTGATTTGTTAATTTATATTAGTAAAAGCACATCGAAGAGATTATAATGAGGGCAAATAACATATTCGGAGGAGGTATACTTGATGGAAACAGCAATGACATTCCAGGAACTGAGAAAGCAGATTCCATTTGTGCAGAAGGTAGCCTATCTGGACAATGCTTCTGTCGTGCCGGCATGCAACCGGGTACTGGAGGCAATGAGCGAATTTTCCCAGCAGTATCCGCTGAATTACGGCGTCGGGGTATTTCCGGCAGCTCAAATGGCCTGTGAAAAAGTAAACGAGACCCGACAAAAAATGGCCCGTTTTATCAATGCCGCACGTCCGGAGGAGATTATTTTCACAAAAAATACGACAGAGGCCATCAACCAGATTGCCAGCGGCGGACCATGGGAAAAGGGGGATGAGATCATTCTGACAAGCCTGGAACATCAATCCAATATGATGCCCTGGATCAGGCTTGCAAAAGAGAGGGGAATTGTGCTTCGCATTGTCCAGGCAGACAGAGAGGGCTTTATTGATCCGAAGGATGTAAGAAAACAGCTTTCTCCCCGCACAAAGCTGATCAATGTTACTTACGTCTCTAACATCTACGGAACCATCACACCGGTGGAGGAGATAGGGGATATCGCCCGCGAGGCAGAGGTTCTCTACATGATCGACGCGGCTCAGGCCGGAGGCAGAATCCCCATGGATGTGCAGGCATCCGGCTGTGATTTTATGGCTATATGCGGCAGGAAAAGCATGATGGGCCCCCAGGGCACAGGAGCGCTGTACATAAAAAGCAAATCAGCCGATCTTATTAAGCCGATGATCATAGGAAGCAGGGCGGGCCATGTGCTGGATGAAAATACAATCACGTTGAACGATCCGCCGTATTGCTTTGAAGCCGGTGTACTGAACACCTCGGGCGTAATCGGGCTCGGAACAGCAGCAGATGTCTTAACGGAGCTGGGAATGACCAACGTACAGAAGAGAATTGCCACACTGACTCAGTATATGATCGACGGCCTGGTTTCCATTGCACAGGTGGAGCTCTACGGAACCAGGGACGCTTCCAGGCTTGCAGGGGTAATTTCCTGGAATCTGAAAGGAAGAGACTGCGCAGAGGTTGCCCGGGAATTAGGGGAAAAATATAATGTAGCGGTAGCTTCCGGCGCCCAGGGATCACTTCTGGCAATCCGACCGCTGGGAATAACCGGCGTGGTCAGAACTTCGGGGCACTGCTTTACCACAAAGGAGGATATAGACAAACTGCTGGAAGGCGTGGAGAAAATCGCGTCAGGGAGGAAATAAACATGGAAAGAAACAAACCGAAGGTATCATCGACAACCTTGATTTTTGCGGCTATGCTCTGCGGCGCGGCTCTTGGTCTGGCGTTCGGGGAAAAAATGAGCGCGTTCAAGTTTATTGGAGATGTATGGCTTAACTGCATTAAGCTAATTATTGTACCTCTCGTTATGTGTATAATGATTCAGGCCGTTGGAAAACAGCAGGATACAAAAAGTCTGGGGCGTGTCGCGTTTCGGATTATATTCTACTACTTTTTTACGACTGTACTGGCAGCCATTATCGGCCTTCTAGTAGCATCCGTCATCCGGCCAGGCGACGGATTGCAGATGGCCGGCGCTGCAGCAGAGTCGGTTGAAACAAGCGGATTTACTTTTGAGAGTTTTTTCAGTTCTCTTTTTTCCGCAAATCTTTTCGGCTCTTTTTCCAGCGGAAATGTTCTACAGACACTGGTAATTGCCATTCTTTTCGGTCTTGCCGTGCTGAATATGAAAGATGAAACACATAAAAAAGCAGTTTTGGACTGGATTGACGGAATATACAGTATGCTGATTACTTATATTGGAGGTGTTATCAAGCTGGCTCCCATCGGAGTTCTGTTTTTGATGGCCGACTGCTTTGGAAAATACGGCCCGTCGCTTCTCGGCTCCATGGCAAAGGTAATTGGCTCCGTTTACCTCAGCATTTTCTGCCAGATTCTCTTTGTTTACTGTGTTCCCCTGTTTATTTTTGCGCGTATAACTCCCTGGCGCTTTATTAAGGACAGCTTTCCTGTCTGGTCCTTTACCGCGGCGACCGGAAGCAGTGCGGCTACAATTCCCATTAACCTGAAAACAGCTAAGAATTTCGGCACACCGGATCATGTTGCGGATTTTTGTATCCCTTTGGGAGCGAATATCAATTATGACGGATCCACCCTGATGATTTGCACAGTATTAATGCTCATTGCCCAGATGAACGGAATCCAATACGATGCAGCCACACTGGTAAAGATTGTCGTTGTTGCCACACTGGTGTCCTCCAGCGGAGGCGGAATTCCCGGCAATATTATCGTAAAGATGACAGTAGTTGCGGAAACCATTGGTCTTCCTTTGGAAATTATCGGTGTAATTGCCGGTTTCTATAAAATTATTGAAATGGGTACAACAACCTGTAACTGCCTGGGAGATCTGGCTGGAACAATCTGTGTCGGCCACATGGAAAAAAAGAGAGAACAGAAGAAGGCGGGCACAATATAAAACTAAGAGAAAGGCAACTGGAAAACATGTTAAATCAAGATTTGATTGAGAAAGAATATCCTCAGAGAGCAGAAATCGCTTATTTTAATACATCCGCGATTGCATTACCGCCAGTATCTGTGAAAAAGGCAGTAAAAGGTTATATAGACGCACTTTCCGACACGTTTTGTCACAATGCAGCCACTTTTCACAACGAAATTCTGGAAGGCGGGAGAAAAGAGCTGGCAAAGCTGTTGGACTGCAGCCCGGATGAGATCGCCTTTACCAGTAATACCTGTGACGGAATCACACAGTTTGCGCAGGCATTTCCCTTTAAAGCTGGCGACAGTGTAGTAGTAAGCGCGCAGGAGTATCCGTCAAACCTTTATCCCTGGCTGTCTCTGGAGAGAAAAGGAGTTGAAATCCGTATCGTTGACTCTGAAAAAGGCGGAAAATTACTTCCAGAAACTTTGATTGCAGCTTGCGACAAAAGTACAAGGGTAGTTTCCGTTGCTGGAACCTTTTTTTGCAATGGATATCGAATGGATTTAAAACATCTCTCTGATCTGTGTCATGCAATGGGGATTTTTCTGGTAACGGATACGATCCAGGAGCTGGGGAGAATCCGGCTGATACCAGAGGAACTGGGAATTGATTTTCTTGCGAATGGCGGGCATAAATGCCTGCTGGGGCTGAAAGGAACTGGATTTCTGTATTGCAGCCGGAAACTTCTTCCGATGCTGATTCCTGTTACAGCGTGTCATCAGAGTACCGAGAAGTGGCATCGTCCACCAAAAGAGCGGCATTACAGCGAACTTTTGTGGAAAAAAACGGCGGGACGTTTTGAAAGCGGAAATCCTAACTATATCGGAATCTGCTCTCTGACGGAGGGGGTTCGCCTAATCAATCAGTTGGATATCCGGGAGATAGAGACACATGTGCTGAATTTGGAGAATATGCTGCTGGAGCGTCTGGAAACAGCCGGCCTTCATCCTAGCCACCACGAGAAAACAACAGAACGGTCGGGAATTGTCTTCCTAAATCTTCCGGAAGGTGCCGACGAAAAAGAGCTGGACACACTTTTAGCCTCCCACCAGATATATGCAACCGTCCGGGAGGGCTATGTGCGTATCTCCCTCCATTTTTTCAACACAGAAGAACATATTGCGCGGGTGGCCGGCGTTCTGGATCAATTCTTCAAAAGTTTTTAAATATTCGCAGGAATAATCGTCTGCGCAGTCTTCACAAATTCTTCCATGGCCTTGGTAATGATGGCGTCACTGCGGAGATACGCGCAGACGTACTGTTCCGTGTGAGGCCCGCCCAGAGGGAAGAAAAATGTGGATTCAGAGGGCTCCATCTTGCGTACCATCAGATTGCTTACGATGGTGGCCCCCATGCCGGAGCAGGCCAGCCGGTAGGCGGTGGAGGCCTGATCCAGCTCCAGAATGTCCTGCGGATAAAAGCCGGCATCTAAAAACATGAGGTCCGAGCGCTCCCGGCTGTCGTTGCCAGGCCGCAGAAGAATAAAGGGCAGATCTCTAAAATTGTAAAGAAACGCCGGATCAAGAAGATGGCTCCTGTTCCCGTCGCTATCTCCCCCGGAAGACAGGGATGAAAAGCTGGAAAGCTCCGGGATGGTCCGGGAAAATTTTTTCAGCGAATCATCCAGACAAAACTTTTTAGGGACGACGAGAACCATAAACTCATGACAGATAATGAATCGGTGAAAAAGCCTTTCATCCAGCGTTTTATTAGTAAAAAGCAGATCGATATCCCCGCGCCCCAGCTTTTTTTCAAGATCCGGCGTGGTATTCTCATAGAGATCGACCACGACATTGGGGTACATCTCCCGGAAAGCAGAGAGCGCATGAGGCAGGAGGTAAGTGGAATTAAAATTGGCCGCCCCTACGGCAATATGCCCCCGCTTCATATGGTTAATATCGTATATGTAATTGTCAAGCCGGTTCTGAATGCGGATCATTTCCTCCACAGCCTCGATATATTTTTCGCCAAATTCTGTCAGCGTGATCGGAGAAGTGGAGCGATTGAAAATCGGCGCCCCGATCCGCTCTTCCGCCTTTTTTATTGTCAGGCTCAGGGAGGACTGGGAGATAAAGAGTTTTTCCGCGGCACGGCTGAAATTACGCTCGCGGTAGACAGTGTAGATATAGTTGGCATTGCGGAACATGGGCATCCTCCTCTGACCTTTTGTCTTAAGAAAGCACGGTTTTATGTGATTTTTATTAAATTATAGTCGGATTATTTATTTTTATCAATAGCGCTGTGATTAATTATAATAAACAGGAGGGAAATACCGATGTTAAATCAGAGTTTAATTCAAAGGGAATACGGTTATCTTGGAGATATTGCCTACCTGGACATTTCCCTGACAGCCATGCCGCCGGAGCGCGTGAGACAGGCATGGAGGGAATTTATTGAAGGGTATGTGTCCGTCTACGGCGTGAACGCGGCAGAATATTTTCCGGCTGTTCTGACGCGGGGACGCAGGGAGCTTGCTGCCCTCATGGAGGTGGAGCCGACAGAAATCGCTTTTACCCATGGAACTGCAGACGGGATGACGAAACTGGCAAACGCGTTTCCCTTTGAGAAGGGCGATAATGTCGTTATCACAGAAGAAGAGCACGCCTCCAATGCGATTCCCTGGCTGGGAATTGAGCACAAAGGCGTAGAAATCCGTTTTGCTGCCAGCGAAGAAGGCGTTGTCCCCATCAAAAATATAGTAGCTTTAATGGACGGAAGAACACGGATCGTCTCCACAGCGTCCACCTATTTTTGCAGCGGTTACGCCATCAATTTAAAAGAACTGGGAGCAGAGTGCAAAAAGAGAGGTATCTTTCTGGCCGTGGACGCGATCCAGTCCATGGGGCGCCTGAAAATGCGGCCCAAGGAGTGGAATGTCAGTTATGTGGCAGGCGGAGCCCACAAGGGATGCCTGGGAACAAAAGGCACCGGTTACGTATACTGCGACAAAGCCCTCACGGCAATCCTGAAGCCCCACACCGGCTCCCTGCAGAGCCTGACCAACGGAGGAAGGCCATTCCCGCTGCGACACTACGAGGAAATCCACTGGAATGAAGACGCTTCCCGGCTGGAAGGCGGCATGTATACATATGGAGTAATTGAAAGTCTGGCCGGGGGCGTGAGCCTGATTAATGAACTGGGAATCAAAAATATCGAGGCTCACATCCATGAGATGGAGGCGTTTCTGAGAAACAGAATTACACATCTCCCCCTCAAAATAGTGACGCCTCCGCAGGAAAACCGCTCCGGAATTCTTTTCATTTACCATCCAGAAAGTGCTGATCCGAAAAAGGTGGAACAGGTACTTCTGAAACACCGGATAAGAGCGACGGTCCGCCAGGGGTATATCCGCATGGGGATTCATTTCTACAATACAAAAGAACATATGGAGCGGATGGCAGAGGCTCTGAAAGAAATAGCTGCTCTGTAGAGAAGGCCTGTAAATAGCCGCGGTTCAAAAAATGATGAACCGCGGCTATTTATTTTTATCAATGGCTTTTTACTTTATATATATTGGACGATAATAACGGAGTTTTTTATAATAAAGATAACCGTTCAGAGGGTGGGAAGGAATCCCCTCCGGACCATTTTAAGCAAAAACTATTTTATAAAAGAGAGGTTAAAACAATGGAAATTGTAAAAGCACCGCATCCATCCAGCGGCCACTATTCGGCGGCAGTCATCAGCAACGGCATGGTCTATGTATCGGGCCAGAGCGCCGCGGATCCGTTCGACGGCATCGTAAAGGTGGAAGGGATTGCAGCGAGAGTAAAGCAGTCTCTGACAAGAATTGAAAACATTTTAAAAGAAGCCGGAATTGATCGGACACACATCGTATTCTGCCGCGTCTTCGTGACGGATATCTCCAAATGGAAAGAGGCAAACGAGGCCTACGCGGAATTTTTCGGCGACCATAAGCCGGCCCGGGCGGTCTACGCGATCAGCGAGATCCACCACGGCGACGTGGAAATAGAGGCGATTGCAGAGCTGTAAGAGGGATCAATATGAAGAAGATGAAAAAATACCCCTGCGTTTACATGCGCGGCGGTACAAGCAAAGCCGTGATTTTTCATGAAAAGGATCTGCCGGAGGACCGCTCGCAGTGGGCGGATATCTTTCTTGGCGTTATGGGATCTCCAGATCCCAAACAGATCGACGGAATGGGAGGAACCGCTTCCTCCACCAGTAAAATTGCAGTTATAGCGCCGTCCAGCCGTCCTGGGATTGATGTTGATTACACCTTCTTTCAGGTAAATATCACAGAACCCAGTGTCGCGGATAATGTCAACTGCGGAAATATTTCCTCTACCGTCGGTCCGTTCTCCATTGACGAGGGATTAGTGAAGGCAGCAGAGCCGAGAACCACTGTTCGGATTTACAACACCAACACAGACAAAATAATGGAGGAAATAGTAACAGTAGAAGACGGACAGGCCGCCGTCTACGGGGATACCGAAATTTCCGGCGTCCCGGGAACCGGCGCGCGCATCGATGAGACCTTTTATGAGCCGGGCGGGTCCGTGACCGGCAGAATGTACCCCTCCGGAAATCATAAGGATCTCTTCTCCGTTCCAGGATTTGAAACCATCGAGGGGACGATTGTGGATGCAGGAACCGCAGTTGTTTTCGTGAAGGCGGAGGACCTCGGGCTGACAGGTACAGAAGGCCTGGAGCTGGGGAATATGGACACCGTCATGGAAGCGCTGCTGGCGATACGCGGCAAAGCCGCAGTTCTCTGCGGACTGGTGGAGGACTGGAAGGATGCAGAGCGGGTAACGCCGGCAGCACCGGATATCGTAGTTGTAGCGCCGCCGAGCGCCTACGAGGGCCTGGGCGGCAGAGCCGTCGGGGAAGATGAAATGGACCTCTGTGCCCGTGCACTCAGCTGCGGACTGGTACATAAAGCCTTCCCGGTAACCACCTCCATCGCCCTGGGAACTGCCGCAAGGACAGAAGGAACCGTCGTTTCTGAAGTACTCCGGGCAGACCGGAAGGATGAGGAGCTGGTGCGGATCGGCCATATCAGCGGAATTTTCCCGGTTACAGTCACACTGGACGGCGAAGAAGTCCAAAAGGTTTCCGTTGTCCGCACGGCACGGCGGATCATGGATGGATACGTGTACGTAAAATAAAGGGGGAAAGAACTTATGGGGGATTACCAGATGAGTCGCTTCTGCTGGTTGGAAATCGATCTGGACTGCCTGCGGGATAACTTTCTGGCTCTCCGGCAGATGGCGGGCCCGGATGTAAAAATAATGCCGGCCATCAAGACCAATGCGTATGGCCATGGGATTGTGGCCTGCGCAAAGGTGCTGGAGGAAGCTGGTGCGGACTATCTCGGGGTCGGAAATGTGGATGAAGGGATCGCGCTTCGCAAAAGCGGAGTAAAAATGCCGATCCTGATTTTTGCCAGCAACCTGATCCAGGAGACAGCCAGCCTGTATGTGGAATATGACCTCATGCCAACCATCCTTTCTCTGGATGCAGCAAAGGCATTTTCAGAGAAGGCAAACAAACCGTCAAAGATATTTGTGAAAATCGACACGGGGCGGGGACGCATCGGCGTCAATGCCGAGGAATTTGGCGCTCTCTTCCGGGAGATAAAGAAACTTCCCAATCTCAGTGTCGAGGGCGTTTACAGCCATATGGCGGCAGCCGACTGGCCGGACCGGGGTGCAGCATATGCCATGTGGCAGTACAGCCGTTTTGAGAAGGCGCTGGAGGGAATTGGAGCGGATGAGATTCCCTTTCGCCAGCTGGCGAATACGCCGGGCAGCATCGCGCTCCCAGAGATCCGCATGAGCGGAATCTGCCCGGGGCGGGCCCTGTGGGGCTATTCTCCGCTGGAAAAACGCGAAGGACACCCTGTTCTGCAGGCCCCGCTTAAAAGTTGGAAAAGCCGTCTGATCCATATCAATGAAGTGACAGGAGGAAAATTTGGCGAGAAGTACGCCGCCGTCCGCCTGGAAACTCCCAGACGAATTGGGATCATGGCAGGAGGACTGGGGGACGGCATCAGCCCGGAGATAAAAAACGGGTATGTCCTCCTGCGCGGGAGAAAGTGTCCGGTTGCCAGCACAATTTCTCTGGAGCACACGATCCTGGATCTGACGGATTTTCCAGACGCAGAGATCGGCGATGAGATCGTGATAATCGGCCGCCAGGGCGAAGAGGAAATTCCGTACACCCAGAGAATAAAAGAGTGGAACCGCCCGATTCCGGAAATCTGGACGGCGATTTCCCCGCATCTGGACCGCCTTTACTATAAGGACGGCAAGCTGTGGGCGGCAGCCAGGGATCAGAAACTAACAGAAATTTAAGAAATGGAGAGGAATTACAAATGGAGAAGGGGAAAAAGAAAATCAGTGACATTACCTGGATGGTAATTGCCATGCTGCTGGGCTCGGTTGTGGGGCTCATTGTTGGAGAGCCGGCTTCGTATATCGGCTTTATCGGCGATATCTGGCTGAATTTAATGAAAATGTTCCTTGTTCCGATTGTCGTATGTATGCTGGTAAAAGGGATCAGCAGTATGGACAGCCCGGAGGCGCTGGGGCGCATCGGACTGAAAATCATGGCCTTTTATATCTTTACCACCATCGCTGCAGCCGCCCTGGGAATCGTTATGACGAGCGTGCTGCAGCCCGGACGCGGATTCATTTATGAGGCGGCGGTCGGGGAAGTGGAAATCAAGTCGATGCCTTCCGTGGCCGAATTTTTTACCAGCATGTTTTCCACCAATATTTTTGGCACCTTTTCAAGCGGAGATATGATGCAGGTGGTAATCATCTCCTGTATCATCGGAATTGCGATTGTCCTTCTTCCGGAGGGCAAGCGGGAACCGGTCCGCGACTGGTTTATTGCCATGAGTGATCTGGTCATGTCCATTATCAAGATTGCTTTAAAGGTTGCCCCCATCGGCGTATTCTGCCTGATGGCATCTTCCCTCGGACAGTACGGCATCGGCCTCCTTGTCACGATTGCAAAGATTCTGGGCGTGTTCTACCTGTGCTGCGCAGTGCATCTGATCATTGTATACTGCCTGCTTCTCTGGGGCTTCACAGGAATCACTCCGCCGACCTTTTTGAAAAAAGCATTTCCTACCTTCGCGACGGCTGCCAGTACCTGCAGCAGCAACGCAGTTATTCCCGTCAGCATGGAGGTAGCAACGAAGAATTTTGAGTGCGACGAGGCAGTGGCCGGCCTGGGCATCCCCCTGGGCGCTACGGTCAACAAAGACGGCGTGGCAATTCTCTGCGGCGTGGTCCTGCTGTTCAGCGGACAGGCCATGGGAATCCCGCTGACGATTCACATGATCATCAACATTCTCTTTGTCACCACCCTGGTAACCAGCGCAGGCTCCGGAGTACCGGGCGGCGGCCTGATGAACTTAATGATCGTGGCATCTGCCGTCGGTATGCCCCTTGATATCGTCATTATGGTAGGCGGTTTCTACCGCTTCTTTGACATGGGAACCACATCCATGAACTGCCTGGGCGATATGTCGGCGACCGTAATTGTAGACCGGATGGAGAAAAAGCGCATTACCCGGAAAATGAAGAAAAATGCTGCCTGACAGGAAGAACATTAAAGGAGATAGAAATGCCATTTTGGACAAAAAAAGAACCACAGGCTCCGCAGACCACTGCATTTGACGGGGCCTGGGCCGGAACGGAAAAATTCGGGCCGGTTAAGCTGGCCTCCTGCGATCTGCGCGACGGCCAGCAGTCGGTCATCGCGACACGAATGAAGACGGAAGACATGGTGCCGATCCTGACACCGATGGACGATTTCGGCTTTGAGTGCCTGGAAGTGTGGGGCGGAGCGACCTTTGACTCCTGTATCCGCTTCCTGCGGGAGGATCCCTGGGAACGGCTGCGCACAATCAAACAATACTGCAAAAAGACACCGCTGCGGATGCTGCTCCGCGGGCAGAACCTGCTTGGGTATACGCCTTACCCCGACGATATCGTTGAAAGGTTTGTGACAAAGGCGGCTGAGACAGGGATGGACATTTTCCTGATTTTCGACGGTCTCAATGATATCCGCAACTGTGCCTGCGCGGCCAGGGCGGCTCTGAAAGCCGGAAAGCGGGTAGAAGGAAATATCCAGTTTACCGCCAGCCCGGTTCATTCCACAGAATCGTTCATCCAGACCGCAAAGGACTATGTAAATATCGGAGCGACAGCAGTTCACCTGGAAGATATGGGCGGTATGATAAGCCCCGCCGCCGCCGCAAAAACCGTTGCTGCCATCAAGGAAGCCGTAAAGGTTCCTGTCCACTATCACGCGCACTGCACAGGAGGAATGACAGAGATTACCTACTGGGAAGTCATCCGGGCGGGTGCAGACGTAGTGGATGTGGATATCTCGGCCTTTGCGCTGGGGACCGCCCAGCCGGCGGCGGAGAGCATCATCGCAGTTCTGCAGGGAACACCGAGGGATACAGGACTGGACTACCGCAAACTGGCCCCCATTAATGCCTATCTGAAGGAAATCCGGAAGAAATACAGCGGGTATGAGACAAAGCTGAAGGGTGTGGACATCAACGTGGTCCGCCACCAGATCCCAGGCGGGATGCGCTCCAATCTGGAGTCCCAGTTAAATCAGATGAACGCGCTGGACCGGCTGGAGGAGGTTCTGGAGGAAGTCGTTAGAGTCCGTGCAGATCTCGGATATCCGCCGCTGGGAACGCCCTTCTCCCAGATGACGGGAACACAGGCAGCGATCAACGTGATCTCCGGGGAACGCTATAAAATGATTCCCAACGAGGTCAAAGCCCTCGTAAGGGGACAGTACGGAAAGACACCGGGGCCTGTGAGTGAAGAATTAAAAACCAGAATCCTGCAGCCAGGAGAGGAACCGGTTACCTGCCGCCCGGCCGATCTGATTCCGGCCGGCTATGAACGGATAAAAGCAGAGTGCTCAGATATCGCACAGTCAGAAGAAGATATTCTGACCTACGCAATGTTCCCGCAAGTAGCCAGGGAATTTTTAAACATCAAATACGGTTTGTGAGAACCTGCGATGCAGGGCGGCTGCGCGAATAAAGCGCGGCCGCCTCTTTTACATATGGGAAGGAGGAAACATATATGTTTTTTTGTGCGTCCTGCGCAGTAAAAAACTGCGCGAAACGTCTGGGAGAAGAAGGGGAATATCCGAGGACATGCCCCACACTGCGCCCGCAGCTTGCAGAGGTGCTGAGGGAGTATGAGGAACCGCAGACGCGGCTTCTTGCCCAGGCCTCGGCGATTTCCAATCTGGATCACACCGAAAGCCGCGTGCAGCAGACCGTCCGTTTCGCCAGAAACTGCGGCTATAAAAAACTGGGCATTGCCTTTTGCATCACGCTGTCTGAGGCCGCTCGGACGCTGGCAGATTATCTGCGTCAGGAAGGATTTGAGGTGGAGAGCGTCATCTGCAAAGTCGGCCATCATGAGAGAGAATGTATCGGCATCAGCGATCCCAGGAAAAAACCCATGTGCAATCCGGTAGCCCAGGCTCAATTTCTGAATGAGGAAAAAACAGAGCTGAACATCATTGTGGGGCTGTGCGTAGGTCACGATTCGCTGTTTATAAAATATTCGGATGCGCCGGTAACCTGCCTGATCGCAAAGGATCATGTATACCAGAACGCCCCGGAGGAATATCTGAAAGAATACAGGCGGAGAGGCGGAAAAACTAGAAAGAAAGGAGAAAAATAATGAAACGGTACGAAAACGGTGTGTATCTGATCGACGGGAAAAATTTTATTTCTGAAGAAGATTTTCTGCGAAACCATCCGGACTTCACGAAAGAAGAACAGACAGCTGCTCTCAGGGGCGGTATGGCCCGCTCAATTCTGTCGGCACACAATCAGAGCGGCGACGACAGCCTCCTGCAGTTAAAAGTTGATATGCTGATCTCCGATGACCCCACCTATGTGTCCATCCTACAGACGGCGAAGGCCTCCGGGCTGGATCATTTCCCGATTCCGTATGTGCTCTCCAACTGCCATAATTCCCTGCATGCCATCGGGGGAACCATCAACTGTGACGATCACGTATTTGGATGGTCCGCCTGCCGGAAATACGGGGGAATCTACATTCCGCCCCACGTGGCCGTGATGCACCAGTATATGCGGGAGGCTATGGCCGGGGGAGGACAGCTGGCTTTAGGCAGCGACAGCCATACACGCTACGGCGCACTGGGAACCCTGGGCTTCGGAGAGGGCGGCGGAGAGGTGGTAAAGCTGCTTTTGGGGGGCACCTATGATGTCTCCATGCCGGAGACGGTCGCCGTGTATCTGGAAGGCCGGCCGCGGCCGGGCGTCGGCCCGCAGGACGTGGCGCTGGCACTGATCCGGGAAGTCTATCCGGACGGTTTTGCCAAGAACCGGATCCTGGAATTTGTGGGACCGGGGATCTTAGGATTGTCTGCAGATTTCAGAAACGGCGTGGACGTCATGACGGCGGAGACCGCCTGCTGGACCTCAATCTGGGAGACAGACGGCGAAATCGAGCGCTATCTGGGACTTCATGAACGAAAGGAGGCGTACCGGGAACTGCACCCCGCCAAAATCACCCGCTATGACAGGGGACTCCGGATCGATCTCGGCGAAATTCATCCAATGATCGCGCTCCCCTTCCATCCCTCAAACGCCTGGGAGATCCGGGAATTTCAGCAAAACGCGGAAGACCTGCTGCGTGAGGTGGAGCGAGAAGCCATGGAAAAGGAAGGCACGCTGGGAAAAGAACTGAAACTCACCGAGAAACTGAAAAAGGGAAAACTGCAGGTAGACCAGGCGATTATCAGCGGATGCGGCGGCGGCCTGTACTCCAATATCATGGCAGCCGCAGATATACTTCAAAATGCTTCCTGGGATTCCGGCAGACTCCCCTTTTCCATCTATCCTGCCTCACAGCCAATTCTCATGGAATTGATGCAAAACGGGACGGCCGCCCGGCTGATGAAGCAGGGCGTGATCCTCAAGACGGCCTTCTGCGGCCCCTGCATTGGAGCGGGGGACATACCGGCCCACGGAGATTTCAGCATCCGCCATGTGACGCGGAATTTCCTGAACCGGGAAGGTGTCCGGCCGGAGAACCATCAGATTGCAGCGGTGGCGCTGATGGATGCGCGCTCCATTGCGGCGACAGTGGCCAACGGAGGGCTCCTGACATCGGCGGAAGATATCATCGGAGACTGGAAAGAGCCGGAATATCATTTTGATGCGTCCATCTACGAGCGGCATCTGCAGTGCTTTTTCGAGTGCCGACAGCCAGAAGAAAAACTGATTTATGGTCCCAATATTAAAGATTGGCCGGAGATGGAGCCGTTAAAAAACCATTTGCTCCTTCAGGTCTGTGGGGAAATCCTGGACGAAGTAACCACAACGGACGATCTGTGCCCGTCAGGCGAAACCAATTCCTACCGCGCGAATCCGGAGCGGCTGGCCTCCTTTACGCTGGCGGGAAGAGACCCGGGTTATGTCGGGAGAACAAAAAAGACGAAGCTGCTTAAAGAGGCTGCAGAGCGATCAGAAGGAGGGCTTCCCCAGGAGCTGACAGCCGTATGGGAGCAGATCCGTAAGCTGGAAGGCCAGGAAGGCATTCTAAACCTTTCAGAACTGCAGATCGGCAGCCTTCTGTACGCAAAGCGCCCCGGAGACGGATCCTCCCGGGAGATGGCAGCCAGCAACCAGAGAGTTCTGGGCGGCCTCGCCAATCTCTGCAGGGAGTACGCAACCAGGCGGTATCGGACAAACCTCATAAACTGGGGGATGCTCCCGCTTCAGATGGAGGCGGACTCGGAATTTGAGATCGGAGACTGGATCTATATCTCCCATACGTATGGGTGCCTGGAAAATCCGGAACAGCCGTTTAAAGCATGGGTTATTGGAAAAGGCATCCGGGAGCTGAAGCTTTTCATGCTGCCGATGACGGAAGAAGAAAAAAACATTTTGCGCGCAGGCAGTCTGATCAATTACAACCGGAAGATGATGACCGCGAAAAAATAAACAAAAAGATAGTTATTCCCATGGGTTCCTACTTGTTTTTCTCTCGCCGTCAGTGTGCGCGTCATGGGCCTCCCTCCGATCCGCGATCATTCCTTATCCCACCCTTGCCAACCCCACCCCCCGCGTTGTATAATAGATTTAATTATCCCCAAAACACAAATGCAGACGGGAGGTACTGTTATGCAAAGCATTTTAGTCTGTGATGACGATAAACAGATTGTTGAAGCCATAGACATTTATCTGACCGGCGAGGGCTTTGAGGTGATCAAGGCCTACGACGGCTTTGAAGCCCTGGAGCTTCTGCAGACCCACACGGTCAACCTGATGATCATTGATGTGATGATGCCAGGCCTAGACGGCATCCGCACCACGCTGAAGGTGCGCGAGACCAGCAGCATCCCCATCATCATCCTGTCCGCCAAATCCGAGGACGCCGACAAGATTCTGGGGCTCAACATCGGGGCCGACGACTACATAACCAAGCCGTTCAACCCGCTGGAGCTGGTGGCACGGGTAAAATCCCAGCTGCGCCGCTACACCCAGCTGGGCAACTTAAACGTCCAGGCCGGCAGCCAGATTTACAAGTGCGGCGGCCTGCAGATCAACGACGACACGAAGGAGGTAACCGTGGACGACGAGCTCATCAAGCTGACGCCCATCGAGTACAACATCCTTCTCCTCCTGGTGAAAAACGCCGGAAAGGTCTTCTCCATCGACCAGATCTACGAGGAGATCTGGAACGAGGAAGCCATCGGCGCCGACAACACCGTGGCCGTCCACATCCGCCACATCCGAGAGAAAATCGAGATCAACCCCAGGGAGCCCAGGTATCTGAAGGTGGTCTGGGGCGTCGGCTACAAGATCGAAAAACAATAGGTGCAAGCTATGAGTAAGAGACAATACCCTCTCATCTATGCCAAGGTTCCGGCCTGCCTGATGCACATTGCGGCCGTCATCATCGCCCTCATCGGCATCAGCCTGATGTATCTGAACAACAACTTTGGAAAAGGCCTGGAGTCGCTGAGCATAGAGAGCTACGAGGACACGCCCGGATTCTACGAACAGCTCCGGCGGGATGTCAACGATATTTTCAAATACGTCCGCTACCGCAACGTATTCGAGACCGACGGAAAGATCGACTACACAAAGCCCATGCTGGAGATGACCTACGGGCCCGGCGACGAGCGGAGCTACAGCTTAAACTACATCGTCGAGTACACCAAAGCCCGCGGCTTCTACCTGGACGACCAGTTCCAGGTGTCTGGCACGTCCAACGCAAACTTCGAGCCCGATTTAGAGGAAGGCTATGTGGAGTGGAAGGCCTACGACGAGATATTTTCCGGAAGCGCGGAGACGGAGAGCCAGAATTTCTCCTCGCTGGAGGAGCTCTCCCAGGAGATTTTAAGCCTTCTCGGCGAATACTACTCTATCTGCAACCGGCTTTTAAACACCTCGTCCAACCTGTATTTCAAGATCGTTTACTCCAATCCGGGAAATAAAGACCTGGTATACACGAATGCCCCGGATCTGGTGCCGGAAAAGCTGCGTACCTACGGGCCCTATATTTACGTGAGCGGCGAGTCGGCGGTGGTAAATTCCAATCTGGATTCCAGCTCGCTCAACATCACCTCCCTGCTCTCGGCCTACAACCCGTACGAGGACAGCAACTCCTACTACATGGTGCTGGCTGTGGACACTAAATTCCCGGCCACCGACAGCTACTCCATCGCGGCGGCCAAATACCAGGAGAGCCGGAAATTATACCTGGCCGGCTGCATTCTGATGGCGTTCGGGCTGGTATTTTCACTGGCCACCATCATCTGCCTCATGATTTTTTCGGGGCACAAATACTCAAAGGACGAGACCATCACGCTCCACGGCTTTGATAACGGCCCTACGGAGTCGGCGTTTGCACTGTTTTTCGTGATCGCGGCCGCAGGCCTTTTCCTGTGCCGCCAGATCGGCGTGCGCATCACCCACGTGCTCTTAGCCAGGGATTCGTGGGACTACATCGAACAGCTGATGTATCTGTCCGTGCTGTACCTGGCCGGCCTGATCGTCGGCTTCAGCCTGCTGCGGCGCTATAAAGCCCGGATTTTGTGGAGCAGCAGCCTTCTCAAAAGGGCCATGGAGGCGCTCCAGATCTTCCATCTGAAGCAGACCTTCTCCGCACAGATCATCGCTCTGTTTGTGACATACTCCGCAGTAAACCTGCTCATTATCGGCGGGAGCTTTTATCTGTTTTCCAACTGGCTGTTCGGCAGCCAGGCGCTCCAGGTAGCCATCGGCGTTGCGGCAGTCCTGTGGCTCGCCCTCAACCTGTGGGCCCTGTATATGATTTACAGAAATGCGGTCCAGCAGGACCGCCTGGCATCGGCTCTCACGCGGATCGCCGAGGGCGAGACAAATTACCAGGTAAATCTCGACGACTTCCCCGGAAAAGGGCGTGAGCTCGCAGAGAAAATCAACCACTTAAGCACCGGTCTGGACGCGGCGCTGCAGGAAAAGGTAAAGAGTGAACGGCTGAAGGCCGACCTCATCACCAATGTGTCCCACGATATCAAGACGCCGCTCACCTCCATAATCAACTACGTGGATCTGATCAAGCGGGAGCACATACAGGACGAAAAAATCACCGGCTATCTGGAGGTACTGGAGCAGAAATCCCAGCGGCTTAAGACACTGACCGAGGATCTGGTGGAAGCCTCCAAGGCCAGCTCCGGAAACTTAAAGCTGGAAATCAACGACATCGATCTGGTGGAACTGGTACAGCAGACCAACGGAGAATTTGAGGAAAAATTCGAGATGCGCCATCTGGAGCTTATCTCCACCCTGCCAGACGAAGCACTTGTCATCGAGGCGGACGGAAGAAGGCTCTGGCGCGTGCTTGAAAATCTGTATAACAACACGTTTAAATACGCGCTGGAGAGCAGCCGCGTCTATGTGGATGTATTCAGGGAGAAGACGGCGGGCGAGGACGGAGAGCTCATCGACATGGTCACCTTCACCATCAAGAATATCTCCACAAAGCCATTAAACATAAGCCCCGACGAGCTGACCGAGCGCTTCGTCCGCGGCGACGTGGCGAGAACCACGGAGGGCAGCGGACTGGGCCTTTCCATCGCACGGAGCCTGACGGAGCTTCAGAACGGGCGGTTCAAGCTGTATATCGACGGGGACCTGTTCAAGGCCTGCGTGAGTTTTCCGATTAAAAAACAGGCGTAAATAAATTTTAGGGCCGGGGAGAATCCGTTTCTCCCCGGCCCCGCCTATCTACGCCCGCGCCGCCCCGCGCAGCTGCTCCATGGCCCGCTTCATCGCCGGCAGCGACAGAATCACCACCGTGATCACCGCCTCCACGCCAATGTAGGCGTAGTTGTACGCGACGGGATAGATCGCGGTCAGCGATTTCGGGAAATTGTCCGGCATGTAGTCCATCCAGTACAGGTAGCCGCCGATGGCGTGGAACACGCCGCGCATGAACGCGCCCAGCAGGTAGCCCTTAATAAGGCCGTTTTTCGCGTTCATAAACACGCCGGCCAGTCCCAGCGCCGCAAACGCGAACACATAGTCGCAGCACACCTGGAATCCGGAGAGCACGTAGGGCTCCTGGAGGAACTGCAGAATCCCATAGGCCAGCCCGGCCATGACTCCCGTCTTCACGCCATACCAGTAGCCGATCAGGCAGATAAACAGCATGCTGCAGAGCGTCACGGAACCGCCCCAGGGCATCTTAAACACCCGGATGTAGGACGCCATGAACGCCAGCGCGATGGCCGCAGCGCAGTAGACTAACTCCTTCGTCGCCATGGTCTTTCTCTTCTTCTTCGCCTGTCCCGCAGCCACCACCGCAGCCGCGATTAAAAGCAGGATTCCCACGAGAATAAACACTCCGTAGCCGGCTCCTGTCAGGCCGCCGTCCTCTGTTACAAGAAAACTGGACATAAAAAAACCTCCTTTGTAAGCTGCAAAAGAGGGGTTCGGCAGAATCGCCAGAAGCTTCTGGCAGTATGCTTCCTTACGCCGGTATTACCCGGTTCAAGTAATGAGGGTTCTGGCCTTTGCCGGCCATTCTCAGCTTCGTCGCACCCCTAGCTTTCGTATGTAATTTCATGTGTCAGTATACAGCTTCGCCGGGGGAAAGTCAACCATTTCCCCCGGCGAAATATTACCGCCAAATTATCACCGCAGATATCAGCCTCCGCCAAGCAGATGATGAATCTTCAGATCGTCATTCTCATTCAGAACGACATGATCATAATCCTGCGGCCAGACCAGCTGGCCGTTGACCTTCACCACCAGCTTCGGCCAGCAGAAATTCATGTATTCTATGACCCCCTGGATGGTCAATCCCTCATGCCAGTTATCATAGGGCCTGTCATTTAACATCATCGTCTCATCCGCTTCTTTCTCACAAAATATGGTTTACGGCTGCGCATCCTGGAGAGGAGCCACGATCTCGATGAGCTCCGGAAGATCCATGCCGATCTTCTTTAAGTGCTCGATCTTCGGAACACCGTTGAGCGTCCAGCCGCGCTTCGGGTAAACGGCGTCGATCAGCTTCTCGTACTCGCTCTCCCTGAACTTTCTGGTGGCGTCCATCTTCTCCGCCAGGCTCATGCCCTCCACCTGCTCGGCCGTGAAGCCTGCGCGCTCCACCAGCTGCTTGTCGTAGCGCTCCTGTCTGGAAAGATACTCCTCCTCCGTCACCGGACCCATGGAACGGTACGGGATCGCGTCGTGCTTTCTGAGGCCCTTGCCGAGACGGATATTGAAAATCCTCTGGAAGTTATACACGCGCTCCGACTGACGCAGCATCTCCTCATTGTCAATCTTATGCCCGGTCACGCCGTAATACAGATCCAGGTAGTTGGCCACATGGCCCGGCACCTTCGCCGGCTCGTCGGTCAGACTGTTGTCCGCCGGAACGATATCGTTCCACGGAAGTTTACATAATCCAAGAAGTCCGAACCAGGTACGGAATCTGGGATAGTAGTAAAGCGCCTCCGCCTTGTCCTCAAAGGTCGGGATCTGGTTGTTCACCTGGTCCATGAAAATCAGCCATGCCTCATCATGCTGCGGACCCTTGTTGGTCAGACCGTAGCCGCCCTGCTGCGCTAAGGACTCCTTGGAGGAATACTCGGAATACTCCAGTCCCTTCTGCTCCATGGCGATGTCGTTCATGAAGTCCATATCGCCCCAGCCCTGGGCTGCGAAATACTCCTTCTGCTTGTGAGCGCCCAGCGCTCCAATCTTACCGAAGCCCTCGTTCCTCGCGATCAGATGAAGGAACTCCAGATCCGCCTCCGCGTTGCCGAAGCTAAGCTCCAGGCCGCCGGTTCTCTCCTTGTTAAGAATGCCGTTCTCATAGCACTCCATCAGGAAAGCCGTCATGGTTCCGTAGGAAATGGTGTCGATTCCGTAGGTATCACAGTAGAAGTTGAGCTCCAGAATCACCTGCGGGTCCGTGATGCCGCAGTTGGGGCCCAGGCCGGCCGCACTCTCGTACTCCGGGCCGTCCACACAGACTCTGGATCCCTTGTAGGGGCCGGTCTTTAAGTAGAAATGGTCCGCCGCCTTCGCGCAGGCCATGGAACAGCCGTACCAGCAGCCGTCGGCTCCGCCCTGGGTCAGCCATTTCTCCCTAAACACCTCCGGGCCCATGTTCTTCACATCCGGTGTGCCGCCGAACTTGTAGTTGTGGGTCGGAAGAATGTCGTAGGCACTTAAGAGCTCCAGGGAGTAGGCGGTTCCCACCTTTCTCATAGCGTTCTGGGAATCGTCCAGCGTCGCCATCTCGCGGTGGAATCTGAGGCCCGTTTTATTGATCAGTCCAAAATCGTATACGTTATTTAAGTTGGCCTTGGTGCCCTTGAAGCGGCAGACAACGGCCTTGATATGCTTATTGCGGAACACGCGCCCGATACCGCCGCGGCCCGCCTGCTTTAAGCGGACAACATTTCTCTTGGGATCGTAGAACGTGAAGTTCAGCATGGAGAGGTTGCAGTGCTCGGCCGCAGAGCCGGTGCAGACAACCGCGATATTCTTCTTATCGTTCTCGTCCTCGGCGTACATGGCGGTCAGCTCCTCGCCCAGCACGTGGGAATCCATGTGCTCCAGCGGAGCCTCCTCAATGCGGATGATTCCCTTATTTCCATCGATGAAAATGACCACGTCCTTCTCTGCTTTTCCAGCCAGCTCGATCATGTCGAAGCCGGCGAACTTAAGGTACGGGCCGAAGAATCCGCCCACGTTGGAGTCGATCGGGATATCGGTCATCGGGGAGATGGTGCAGACCAGCGTCTTTCCCGTTCCGCCGTACTGCGTCACGCCGGCGATGGGACCTGCAGACATCACGATCTCGTTCTCCGGGGAATCCCAGCGGGTGTTCTCGTTGGTGGCGTCCCAGAGATAACGCAGGCAGTAGCCCTTTCCACCGACAAACTTATCCTTGACTTCCTGGGGGATCTCGTAAATATTCACACTGTTGTCAGACACGTTGATGGTCAGACGGCGGTCCGTGTAGCCGCGGTACAGCGCTTTCGGTTCGTATGTAACCTCATTGAGCACCACATGGGCGTCTCTCATTTTTTTGATTTCTTCCATGTCCACGTCGGCATAACGCGGCAGGTCGCACATTTTTATCATTCTATGTCCTCCTTACTCCTCAACAATCTTAATCGCGCCGGTCGGACAGTTCTTCGCGCAGAGCCCGCAGGCCGTGCACTTGGACGGCTCTAAGCAGTCGTCGCTCTGGACCATGATCTGCTCGGGGCAGAAGCCCACGCACATCAGGCATCCGACACACTCTTTCTTGTTCAGACGGTACACCCCGTTCGGCCCTGCCATGATCATGCCGGTGTTGCAGACCTCCGCGCACTTTCCGCACTGCGTACAGACCGTAATCTTGTAGGTCCCGTCCTCTTTATCCGTGATACGGATACAGGATTTGGAGGCATCCGCTACCTTGTAGAATGCCTTGGAACATGTCTCCTCACATTGGCGGCAACCAATGCACAAGGAGTCGTCTTTTACTAACCTTTTCACTTGAATGTCTTCCCCTTTCTTTGGAATTATATAGCTGTAAGTTTCCGATCTTAGTATAGCAAATTTGAAAAAAAATTTCAATACTAACTAATATATGGCAATATCTATTCACGCCCATGAAAAAACGTCTGTATTTTCACGTTTACAGTCTTTTTATTTCATCTCCAACGCAAATACTGCCGCCGCGCGCCACTTTGAGGAAAAGCCCGGCCCCCGAAAGGCGGCACGGACGCCCGGCGCCGGCCAGGACGCACCCGGGAAAACACTCCTTGGAGACCTCCGACACGCGGAAAATAACCTCGCCGGCGGCAAGCTCATCCCCGGCCTCAAGCCCCGACACGTCAAACCCTTCCGTCTGCACATTGGCCTTGTACCTGCGAAAGCAGAGTCCCGGCGTCTCCTGCTCCGCCATCCAGGCAGCCGTCTCCGCCGGCAGGAGCGTCACCTGCCGCTCCCCTCCGTCGGCGAAACGGTCCCCTTCCATGCCTTTATTTTCTATGAAAACCGCCTCCGGGATCTCCTCCCCCGGCCGGCCCTTCTCCGTAAATCGCCAGAGTCCCGCTATCCGTCCGCTCATTCTTTCACCTCGTCCAGGTAAAGTATCTGCCCGGTTTTTGAGGTGCCGTAGCCGCCCAGCTGTTCCACGCGTTTCCTAAACTCACTGCTCCCCAGCGTCTCAAGGAAGCGTTTCACATGGGGAAGAGAGAGGAACCGCACCGGGATGGCGAAATCGTACTCCTCCGGCCCGACCTCGATAAAATCAAGCCCCATGGCCGCCGCAGCCGAGGCGATTCCCATTCCCGCGTCGGCGCTGCCTCCCTGGATGGCCGCCGCCACCGCCATGTGGGTCGCCGCCTCGCGGTCATATCCCTTGATAGATTCCGGATCGATGCCCGCCTGCTTCAGCTTATAGTCCAGAAGCACGCGGGTTCCCGCTCCCCTCTGTCTATTAACATAACTCACCCGCGAAAGATCCTCCACACCGCGGATACTTAAGGGATTTCCCTTCTGCACCATGATTCCCTGGATGCGGTCCACGCCCTTCACCAGAGCCATGGGCTCAGAAAACAGCCGTTTCAGATAGGAGACATTATAAACGCCCGTCTCCTCGTCCAGAAGATGGGTGGGCGCCAGATGAGCCTCGCCGCGGCGCAGGGCCATCAGCCCGCCCATGCTGCCCACATGGGTGCTGGACAGATAATTTCCCGGATACAGATCCGGCATCAGGTCGGAGATCACATCCAGAATCAGATCGTGGCTTCCGATGGCCACCACCGTGTGATCGATCTCCTCCATGGTCCGGTAGAGCTCCACCTTCACCGGCTCCCCGGCCTCCACCCCCTCGCTGCTCTGGGGGATGACACAGAAGCCGTCGGCGCGCACCAGACTCATGGCCGCTCCGGCCCCGCGGGCCAGCGGGGAGGCCACCACCTTCCCGTCCACGCGCCCCACCTTCACGCGCACATATTCCCGGTGCTTTAAGGAGGATACCAGACGCCTGGAGATCACCGCGTCCACCACGGGAACCGCCGTCCCCGTCTCCCCGTTCATTTTCCGCAGAACCGGGATCACAAAATTCTCAAAGTTAATGTAGGCCGACACCGGGTAGCCCGGCAGGCCGATCACCGGCTTTCCGTTCACCTTCGCAAGGATCACCGGCTTTCCCGGTTTGATGGCCACGCCGTGGATATAGACCTCCCCCAGCTCCCGCAGGATATGAACCGTGAAATCCTCAGTCCCCGCGCTGGAGCCGGCGTTCACGATCACCATGTCATACGTCTTCGCCGCTTCGGCGATGCTGCTTTTCAGCTTCTCATAGTCGTCCGCGATGGGCGCGAACCGGTGAGGCACGCCGCCGTTTTCCCGGACCATGGCCTCGAACATCCGCGAGTTGGACTCGATGATATCGCCTTCCTCCGGCTCCTGTCCCGGCTCGATGATTTCCGTTCCCGTGGGGAAAATGGCCACGGTCGGGAGCTTAAAAACCTCCACCCGCGTGATTCCCCCGGCCAGCAGGACACCGATATCGATGGGGCGGATTCTGTGCTTGCTGGGAATCAGCATCTCCCCGGCCACAATGTCCTCGCCGATGGGGCGGACGTGCTGCCAGGAGGCCGCCGCCTGCATAATTTTTACGCTGCCGTCCTCCTGTTCCATCAGATCCTCGGCCATGATCACCGCGTCGTACGGATTCCGTATGGGGTCGCCCGTGTCCACGACCACGAAATCCTCCCCCGGCCTCAAGGTCATCGGCTCCGCCTCCGACGCTCCTTTCGTGCGCTCGGAAACCACCGCGATGCCGTCCATGGCCGCCGCGTTGAAAAGCGGGGAGCAGTATTTCGCATATACCGCCTCCGCCGTCACCCGGTTTAGGCTCTCCTCCGCCCGTATCTCCTCCCGCACAGGCTTCACATCCCCCTCCAGGGCCTTCATATAAGCCGCCAGCGCCTCGTCCACCGGCGTGTTGTTCAGATATAAATTTCTCTTTGCCATCTTCTCTCTCCTCTAAAACGGGTGAACCAGAACCGTCTCGCCCTTCTTAAGTCCCTCGCAGTTCATTCCGATCATCACGTAGCCGCAGGCGCGGGTCATGGTCGTGATCAGCCCCGACCGCCCCAGCACCGGGCGTGCGATGTATGCGGCGACGGACGCCCCGGAGACCTCCCCGGCCGCAGGCATCTCGCCCGCCACCGCCTCCGTCGCCGGCAGCAGCTCCACCAGAAGGCAGGTCGTCTTCCCCGGCGCGCCGGCGATATTGGTCTCCATCTGTGCCGTCAGGCAGGGAGCCGGCTTCTGCCCGGTCTTCTTCCGCCACAGCCATTCGATCAGAAGCCGGAACACCAGAAGGGCCGCCGCCGGATGTCCCGGAAGCCCGGCCAGCACCGTCTCCGTCCCGCTGTCATAGCCAAGTATGGTGGGTTTTCCCGGCTTTAACGCCAGGCCGTGGGTAAACACGCCCGGACACGCCGCGCCGGCAAAAATCTGCTCCGTCAGGTCCTTCTTCCCCTGGGAGCTCCCGCCGGAGGTGAGAAGCAGATCCCCCTCCTCCATGGCCCTTCGCACCTCGGACTTTATGAGCTCTTCGTCGTCCCCGAGAAGCGCCCGCCGCACCACCTTCATCCCGCAGGCCTCAGACTGGGCGGCGATGGTCCAGCCGTTGATGTCCCGCACCTGCCCGTACTCCGGCTGCGCCGCGGCCTCCACCAGCTCGTCTCCGGTGGAGAGCACCGTCACGGTCCAGGGCTTAAACACCTCCACCTCGCAGATTCCCGTCGCCGCCAGCGCGCCGATCTGGGCCGATCCCAGAACCGTCCCCCGCGCAAGAAGCAATCCGCCTTCCTTCACGTCCTCGCCAGGCACCACCACCGAGGCCCCGTAGGCCGCCGATGTGTAGAGCGCCACGTGGTTCTCGTCGAACAGCTCGCTGTACTCCACCATCACCATGGCGTCCGCTCCCTCCGGAATCATCCCGCCGGTGGGCACATAGGCGCAGGTCCCCGGCTTCACGGCTTTCTCCGCCTTCGTCCCGATGGCCACCTCCTCGATCACCTCAAGAAACACGGGCAGGCTCTCCGTGGCTCCCGCCGTATCCTTCGACCGCACCGCATAGCCGTCCACCGTGGAGCGGTAAAACGCGGGAATATTTTCCCGCGAAACCATATCGCGCGCCAGGATCCGCCCGGCGGCCTCCTCAAGGGAGACGGTCTCCGTCTCCACCTGCTTGTCCCTCACATGTTCCAGGAGCTTTGCCCTGGCCTCCTCTATGCTGTCCACCTGAAGCAGCTTCATGCTCTGTCTCCTCCCTGCTCATTGTCTTCCTTCGCCCGGAACGAAACCTCCGTGCTCGCCAGATACGCACGGATGGCCGGATGCGTGGGCCGCAGCAGAATCTCCTCCGCCGTCCCCGACGCCACCCGTTTTCCTTTTTCCATAAAATGCACCCGGTCGCAGATTTTCTGGATGTGCACCAGCTGATGGCTGATGGTGATCCATGTCACCGGCCTCTCCTTCTGCTGCTCCACAATCAGCCTCTCGAAGAGGTCCGCGCTGTCCGGATCCAGGTTGGAGAGCGTCTCGTCCACGATCACCAGCTTCGGTTTAAAGATCAGCGCCCGGACAAAGGACAGCTTCTGCTGCTCACCGCTGCTTAAGCTGCGGGCATACTGGCGCTTCTTGTCCGCCAGCCCGCACCGCTCCAGCCAGGCGTCGGCCTCCGCCTCCTCAAACGGCATGTTCCGTATTTTCAAAGGATACACCAGATTGTTGTAGACCGTGTCGTGCAGCAGATACGGCTTCTGGCTGGTCATGGTAATGTCTCTGGCGGTCAGCCCCTCGTAGTCTATGGTCCCCCCGTCGGGCGTCAGTATACCCATGATCAGCTTGGACAGGGTCGTCTTACCGCATCCGTTGGAGCCGATGAGACCGTGAACCAGCCCCGGCTCGATCTCCATGCTCCCGATATCCAGCTGGAACTCTCCCAGCCTCTTTTTAAGATCAGTAATTTTCATCGCCGGTCTCCTCCCTCTGGAAATGATCCGCCAGCGTCTGCACCACAAACGCCATGAGCATCAGCACCACGCCCAGGAATACGCCCTCGTAATACTCCCCCGCGCCCTTTAACGTGGAGATAGCCGTGGTCATGGTTCTGGTATTGTTCTTGATATTTCCGCCCACCAGGAACACGGCTCCCACCTCGCTGATGGAGCGCCCATAGCCGGATATGACGGCGAAATAGATCTCATTCTTCATCTCCTTCACCAGGAGCCATCCGGTCTGCCGCCCCGTGGCGCCCATGGTCTTTGCAAACGTGCGGACCGCCGGGGCCGTCCGCACCGCGTAGGAGTAAACCATCCCGCAGATGATGGGCGTGATAATGAGCACCTGGGCGAACACCATGCCCTTGATGGTAAACACCCACCGAAGATCCCCCAGCGGGCCCTTCTTTCTCAGAATCATGTAGGCCAGAAGGCCGATCACCACCGGCGGGGCGCCCATGAGCGTCCGGTTTAACCGTATCACCGCCCGTTTCCCCGGAAAGTCCTTCCGCTCCAGGAGAAGCCCCAGAAATACTCCCAGCGCCGACGCGATGAGCGTGGACCAGAACGACATGATGACTGTCACCCGAATGGAATCCAGCGCGCCTATGGTTCCAAAAAATTCCGAAAATAAATTCCTTATCCCTTCCATACCTAAAACCTGTCCGTTTTTATTTTGATTCTATCATTATACCATTACCATAAAAAATGCCGCAAGACAGATTTCTCTGCCTTGCGGCGCAAAAAACATCCTTACTGCTGCTCAGCATTGGGGAAGAACAGCGGCTCGCCGTACTCCTCGACGCCGAACTCGCCGATCAGGGTCTGTACCTCCGGAGAGCAGATCCACTCGATAAAGGTGTTGGCGGCCTCGTTGTTTACATCCGGATACTTCTCCGGGTTCACAGCGATCACGCCGTACTGGTTTAACAGGTTGTCATCGCCCTCGCACACAATCTGCATGTTGGGGAGATCCGCAGCCATGGAAAGCCAGGTTCCGCGGTCGGATAAGCAGTAGCCCTCCATCTCGTCGGCCATGTTGATGGTGTCGCTCATGCCGGCGCCTGCGGAAATGTAGTTCTCGTTGCTCTCATAATCAGTGATTCCCAGCGTCTCCCAGATACCGGTCTCTTTGTTGTGGGTTCCGGAATTGTCGCCGCGGGAAACAAAGGTAAGGCTCTCATCCATCACCTGCTTGAATACAGACTCGATGTCCTCAGTCACAGCCACCGGGCCGTCCTTCGGTCCAACGATGATGAAATCGTTATACATAACCTGCACGCGCTCCACGCCGTAACCTTCCTCGACAAACGCATCCTCCTGCTTCTTGGAGTGAACCAGAACGATGTCCACCTCGCCGTCCTTGCCCATCTGGATCGCGTCGCCGGTTCCAACGGCCGTCCACTGCAGATCGATGCCCGTATCCTCTAAGAATAACGGCTGTAAGTAATCCAGAAGACCTGTGTTGTCGGTGCTGGTGGTGGTAGCCATCAGAAGCACGCTGTCAGCATCGGCCGCCTCCGTCTCTGCGGACTCCTCGCTCTCCGCCTCTGCGGCAGTCTCGGTAGTTGCTTCCGTCGCAGCCTCAGTTGCCGCCTCCGTCGCAGCCTCGGTGGTCGTCTCTGCGGTGCTGGAGCATGCGCTCAGTCCCATTGCCATGGCAAGTGCCAGTGCGGATACCATCAGTTTTTTGTTTCTCATAATAATTTCCTCCCTTTTAGCAAATCAAAATAAAAAGGGCACTGCTCCTGCAGCGCCCCTGTTGGCTCCTTATACGCATTCAAGTTCATCGTGTTGCCGCACGATGCGGAAACTCACAGCGTCCTTTCCAAACACGGGAGGTATGAGCGTTTCCCCTCATACCCTGTTCTCACACCATAGACGGATTCCTTAGGTAATGAGAATCGGAGCTGCTTCTATAGTAGCAAATCCCGCCGGAAGTGTCAACGCCTAAAAGCTCCGTTATTTCCTCGCGCATTCCCCGGTCTTCCCCAGAAGAATCTCCAGCCCGTGGTGAAGCTCCGGCAGAATGTACTCCAGGCACTCGGTCACCGCCTTCGGACTTCCCGGCATGTTGACGATGAGCGTCTGCTTTCTGATTCCCGCCGCGGAGCGCGTCAGCATGGCCCGCTTCGTAAACTGCATGCTGTAGGCCCGCATGGCCTCCGGAATGCCCGGAACCGCCCGCTCGCAGACCGCCAGCGTCGCCTCCGGCATCACGTCCCGGGGCGAAAATCCCGTGCCGCCGGTGGTCAGTATAAGATCCGCCTCCCCGGCATCCGCAATCCGCGCAAGCTCCGCCTCCAGCATCTTCCGGTCATCCGGAAGAATCACCTTTGAGACCACCTGATACCCGGCCTCCGTGACCGTTTTCTCGATCACCGGGCCGCTTAAATCCTCCCGCTTTCCCTCGTAGCCGGAATCGCTGGAGGTTATCACTGCAACTCTCATTTCTCCTCCTCCATGATCTCAAGCATGTCGCCCTCTTTTATGATTCCGCCGTGAAGCACCTTCGTGAAAACGCCCTCCCTGGGCATGATGCAGTCTCCCATCTGCTGGAAAATCGCGCATCCCTGGTGGCATTCCTTCCCGATCTGTGTCAGCTCCAGAACCACGTCATTACAGACGAACTTCGTCCCGATGGGCAGCGTCTTAAAATCGATGCCCTCCACCACCAGATTCTCGCCGAAAGCGCCGTCCTCCACCTTCGCGCCGCGGGCTCTGAACTCCTCGATGCGGTCGTAGGACAAAAGGCTCACCTGGCGGTGCCATTTGCCCGCGTGGGCGTCCCCCTCGATGCCGAAATCCTCAATCAGCTTCACCTGATGGACATTTTTCTTCTGTATCCCCTTTATCTCACTGATGCAGGTTGCAATTACCTTTCCCATGATTTTCTCCTTTCGTCATCCGCCTATCTGTGACATTCCTCTGTTTTCCCTTCCGGAAAATGTGTTTTTCTCGCCGAAATTGTGTCCCAGGGGCTTTCGCCCCACCGCCTCGTCGATGGCCGCCGCAAGCGCTTCGTCGCTGCCGCCCTCTCTGAGAATCCGCCTTAAATCGGCGCCCTCGTCAAACTGGAGGCAGGTCTTTAAAAATCCGTCCGACGTGAGCCGGATGCGGTTGCAGGACGAGCAGAATTTGTGGCTCACAGCGCTGATAAACCCGATCTTTCCCTTAAAGCCTTCAAATTCCCAGTATCTGGCCGGGCCGTTTCCCAGCACGCCGCCGTAGGTCTTCGCCGGGCCGAAGGCCTCCTCCAGCATCCGCCGGATCTCCTCCTCGCCCACAAAGGTGAACTCCCGTCCCATGCCAATGGGCATCATCTCGATGAAGCGCACGTGCACCGCGTTGTCTCTCGCCAGAGCCGCCACCTTAAGAAGCTCCTGCTCCCTGACGCCGTAAACGCTGACACAGTTTATTTTGAGGGGGATGCGGTTCTCCCTCATGGCCAGCTCAAGGCCCCTGAGCACCGTCTCCAGCTCCCCGCGCCGCGTGAGTCTGCGGTACATTTCCGGGTCCAGTGTGTCCAGGCTCACGGTGACCGCATCCACGCCCGCGTCCGCCAGGGCTCCGTACATCTCCTCCAGCAGTACCCCGTTGGTGGTGACGGTCACATTTTCAATGCCGTCGATGGCTTTTATCTCCTTAATAAGAGAGAGAATGCCCTTCCGTATCAGAGGTTCCCCGCCGGTCAGCTTCACTTTCTTAAAGCCCTTTCCCGCCAGCACCCGGCAGATTCTGGTGATCTCGTCAAAGCGCAGGATCTCGTCGTGGGAAATACTCGGCACTCCCTCCTCCGGCATACAGTACACACAGCGCAGGTTACAGCGGTCGGTCACCGATATGCGGATGTAGTCTATCTCTCTGCCATACTCGTCGATCATCTCACAAAATCCCCGCTCTTTCCTCCCGATTTGGATTCCAGGTGGATCTCCCCCAGCTCCATGCGCTTGTCGATGGCCTTGCACATGTCGTAGATCGTGAGGAGCGCCACGCTGACTCCGGTCAGCGCCTCCATCTCCACGCCGGTCTTCCCCTCCACCTTTGCGGTACAGACTGCCTTGATCTCCAGGTGTTCCTCATCGATCTCGAAGTCCACGGAGCACTTGGTGATCAGCAGCGTGTGGCACATGGGAATCAGGCTGGAGGTCTGCTTCACCGCCATGATCCCGGCCACGCGGGCCACGCCCAGCACGTCCCCCTTTTTGACGGAGCCGGCCAGCACCGCGTCCATCACCGCCTGGTTCACTTTTATCTTTCCCGAGGCCACGGCGGTGCGGCTGGTGTCATCCTTGGCAGACACGTCCACCATCACCGCATTTCCCTGGCCGTCAAAATGTGTCAGTTTCTGTTCCATGTCATATCGTCCTCTCTCATCGTCTCAGGCCCCCGCCGCAGAGCGGGCACCTGGGATTGGCCGGAAGCTCCATCTCCTCGAAACGCATCTGCAGCGCGTCGATGAACAGCATCCTTCCCTTCAGCGTCCCGCCGGTTCCCAGAAGCATTTTCAGCACCTCCGCGGCCTGTATGCAGCCCACCAGACCGGGCAGCACGCCCAGCACGCCCACGTCGGCGCTGGCTATCATCTCCCCCGGCTTCGGCGGCTCCGGATTTAAGCATCTAAGGCACGCCGTGCCCTCGTCAAACACCGCCACCTGGCCGGAAAATTCATAGATCGCCCCGTAAACCTCTGGCTTATGGAGCTTCACACACGCGTCGTTCAGCACGTACCGGGCCGCCAGGTCATCCAGCGCGTCGGCCACAAGATCGTAGCCGGACACAATCTCCTGTGCGTTGTCACCATCCAGACGCCGGGGAATCTCCTCCACATGAACCGCGTGATTCATGGCCTTCAGCCGTTTCGCCGCCGCGTGAACCTTGAGCTCGCCCACGTCCTGCTCACCGTACAGAATCTGTCGCTGCAGGTTGGTCACATCCACCCGGTCGAAATCCACCAGGCCGATGGTCCCCACGCCGGCCGCCGCCAGATAGAGCGCCAGCGGCGAACCCAGCCCGCCGGCCCCGGCAATCAGAACGCGGCTGTTTTTGAGTCTGATCTGGCCCTCCTCGCCCACCTGGGGGAGGAGAAGGTGGCGTTTGAAACGCTGGCGCTCGCCGGGCGTCAGAGAAACTTGCATTTCTTCCATGGGCTGGTACCTCCTGCTGAAAATTGTCTATGGTGATTTTAACATAGGTGAAATTTTTTTACAATATGAGGGGGGAGGTGAAATTTGGGAGTCGCGGGAGGCGGGGGCAGGAGAATCCATCGGGGAGATGACGGCTCCGGGAGAAACGATGGGTATGTCTAAGACAGGCACCGCCGTCCGCTGCCGGCACTGCCTGTCTAAGTCATACCGAATCGTTTCTCATGTCGCCGTCATCTCCCCGGTGGATTCTCCTGCTTCGCTGGCCGGGAACATCGCACCTAAAATATTTTCCTCTGTTGGGATATTTATATCATCAGAACAGAGTCATTTCCCCTATATCAAGACAAGATGCCGCAAGATCATCTCCAAGTTATGATTTTGCGGCATCTCCGGGTTATGTTGAGTTTTTGTAGGAAGGTGATTTAGTTTTTTATCTGTTTTTTACTCTTCTGCCATGTAGCCGTAGGTGATTTCTCCGGTGGGGAGGAAGCACTCTTTGACGGTTCTGGGGCTGGCCCAGCGGATGAGATTCAGCATGCTGCCGGCCTTGTCGTTGGTGCCTGATGCTCTGGCGCCGCCGAAGGGCTGACGGCCTACCACTGCGCCGGTGGGCTTGTCGTTGATGTAGAAGTTGCCGGCTGCATTCTTAAGCGCTGCCTCCATCTTGGCGATGGCAAGGCGGTCCTGGGCGAAGATGGCGCCGGACAGGGCGTAGGGTGAGCCCTCATCGCACTCTTTGAGCATGGCATCCAGTTCTTCATCCTCGTACACGTAAACGGTCATCACCGGCCCGAAGATCTCCTCTTTCATGGTCTTGAAATCGGGCTTTAATGCCTGGATCACGGTGGGCTGCACGAAGTATCCCTTGCTTCCGTCGTAGCCGCCGCAGAGAACCTCCGCATCCGGGGACTCCTTAGCATAGTCGATGTATCCGGCAATGCTGTCAAATGCTTTCTTGTCGATAACGGCGCACATGAAGCTGGTGAAATCTCTGGGATCTCCCACCTTGAGCTTCGCGGTCTCGGCGAGAACGCCCTCTTTCACCTCCGGCCAGATGCTCTTCGGAACATACACTCTGGACACGGCGGAGCACTTCTGGCCCTGGTACTCGAACGCGCCGCGGACCATGGCGGAAACCAGCGCCGGCACGTCGGAGGAATTGTGGGCAAAGATGAAATCCTTTCCTCCGGTCTCGCCGACCAGTCTCGGATAGGAGCGGTAGCTCTTGATGTTCTCGCCAACCAGTGTCCACACGCTGCTGAACACCTCGGTGGATCCGGTGAAATGGAAACCTGCCATTCTCGGATCGGACAGTACATAGCGGCTTACATCGGATCCCCTGCAGGGAACGAAGTTGATAACGCCGGCCGGAAGTCCTGCCTCCTCAAGAAGTCTCATGAAGTAGTAGTTGGAGAGCGTCGCGGTCTGGGACGGTTTCCAAACGACGGTGTTGCCCATGATGGCCGGAGCCGTCGGCAGGTTGCCGCCGATGGATGTAAAGTTAAACGGTGAGAGCGCCATCACAAAGCCCTCTAACGGACGGTACTCCATGTGATCCCAGACGGCCCAGGAGTTGGACGGCTGCTGTTTGTAAAGCTGCTCTGCGTAATAAACGTTATAGCGAAGGAAATCGGTCAGCTCGCAGGCGGAGTCGATCTCGGCCTGGTAAGCGGTCTTGCTCTGTCCCAGCATGGTGGCCGCATTCATTTTATCTCTGCGCGGGCCGGCCAGCAGCTCCGCCGCTTTTAAGAAAATAGAAGCGCGGTGCTCCCAGGGAAGCGCCTCCCACATCTCCTTGGCCTCCATCGCCGCGTCCATGGCCATGCGAAGCTCCTTCTCGCCTGCGATGTGATATTTTGCAAGCACGTGACCATGATCGTGAGGCATTACAACGGTTCCCATATTGCCCGTCTTGTACTCTTTTCCCCCGATGATAATGGGGATCTCCACAACGGTCTGGGACTGTCTCTCCAGCTCCGCTTTCAGAGATGCTCTCTCGGGACTGCCCGGCAGATAGCCCTTCGCCGGCTCATTGATTGGCTCCGGTACGGTAAAATGTCCATTGTTCATTTTTTGTCCTCCTTCAATTTTCTGGGTGTATTTCACTATGGTGAATATGGCTTTTCTCAATTTCACTCACAGTATAATGCTTTTTCATTTTCATTGCAATAGTTTTTTTAAAAATAATTTTAGTATTTATGAAATTTTTTATCATTTATTTTATATAAAGTGAAATATATTGTTTGTGTTTTCATGTTTATTGCGTATGTCTGTGCGTTTTTATCTCCTTTTCCGCTTTTATTTCCTTTTTTAGTTTCATATATATAAATTTATTTCGTATTATTTTCCCGTTCCTCATTTGACTTATGATTAAAATTTTAGTATTATAAAACTATAATTTCACAGGAGGCAGTTTCATGAACCACAATCTCACCATTGGATCGAAATTAAAAGCGCTGAGAACCAGCAAAAAATATACATTAAAGCAGCTGAGCGAGGAGTCCGGGCTGTCCATCGGATTCCTATCGCAGATCGAGAGAGGCATGTCCTCCATCGCCATCGACTCCCTCTCTAAAATCGCGGACATTCTGGGCGTTTCCCTGTCCAGCTTTTTCGAGGACTCCGCCCCATCCGCCCCCGATCCGGTCATGCGCAGCTTTGACCTGCCCTGCACCCAGATCAGCTCACAGATCATGCAGTATCTCCTGAGCAACGACGTGGGCTCCTACGATATCCTGCCGCGTCTGATCCAGCTTCTGCCGGTTCCCAACCCCAGCAAGGAAGATATGGTGATGATGAACCACAGCGGCGAAGAATTTATCTATATATTAGAAGGAATTGTCAACGTATATATCAATGATCGCGAGTACACGCTTTACCCCGGCGACAGCATCCAGATCCACTCCAACGAGTCCCACAACTGGCTGAATTTCACCAACAAGACCGCGAAGCTTCTCTCCATCAACGCGCCGAATCCTTTCAAGGGGCGCACGGATGTCCATGCGTTAAACACTCTGTTTTGATGGACGGGTACATTTGATACGAATTGAAAAGACTTAAACCGGCAGACACTGTCAGTTTAAGTCTTTTTTGGAAAAGGGAGATGTTTTGATGAAGAAATATATCTGCACGCTCATTATAATGATATGCTCGCTGGCATTCTGCTGCCCGGCTGCGTTTGCGGGGAAAAGAGATCTGATCGATTCTGCTGGGGAGAGGGAGGAGATTGGGGAGGCGGCGGAAGATATCGCGCAGGCCGTCAACAGCAGCGGCGCCAGATCAATGATCCCGCGGGATATTACGGAAAATGATATCGATTTTTCCCAGCTCTACCGCGTTTACAGCAATTCCGAGATTTTTAAGGAAAAGGCAGAAGAAAACAGTGAGATCACCGGGCTTCTGAAAGAGAGCCATTATATCTGGCAGCTCCCGCTTTACATTGACGGAACCTCTGTGCAGGTCGATATCTCAAGGTCTGCAGACTCTGGCCAATGGCATTCCGGCGCGATTTACGTCTATGAGAATGAATATGTGAATTACGAAGACAATATTGAAGCCTCTTTACAAAACGCCGGCCTGGATCCGAAAGAATACGCCTGGGAATATGTCAGCGGCCTTCCGGGAATCCGCTACCCTGTCGCCATCGTATTTGACGAACAGAGGGCCCGGTTTATCATTCCGGCTGAGAACTCTTCCTCCCACACGTTTATCGGTGACTGGGAAACTGTATCTGCCGGGAATACCTCTTCCGGCAAAATGCCCGGAGAAGAATCGGTACCAACCGGCGATATATTCCCCGTCTACCATTTTAACGATGTCTCGGCAGCGTCCCGGCATCTGCCGATTTTTTCAAGCGAATTTGGAATTGAACCTTATAAACCAAATTACATAATTTTCGCAATTATTTTTATTATTGTGTATATAGTGATCCGGAAACTCCTGTCCGGCTCCCGGAAAAAATGCCGTCTCTTTTTTCTGACATTCATATGCTTTGTAACCCTGTTTTCATTTACTGCATTCGCAGAGAAAAGGGATCTGATCGACACATCTGACGAACGAACAGAGATTGAGAATTTAACAGAAGATATCGTATGGGAAGTAAACAACTGTGGGTCTCTCAGTGATCTCCCCCGCAGTATTACAGAAGAAGATGTAGATATTGATAAAGCTTATAAAATATACAGCAGTTCCGATATTTTTAGCGCGAAAACAGATAGTACCTCCGAAATCAAACAAATATTAAATGAAAGCTACTCCTCCTGGCAAATTCCCATTTTCATAGAGGGAAATACCGTTCTTTCCAATTTCTCAAAAGTTACTCATATTGACGATGATCTTCCCGAAGACGTGAAAGAGCGGCTTGAAGAAAAACTTGACGAATGGTCTCCAAGCTCTGTTTCCACCTATAAAAACGAAATTGTCGATCTCGTTTCTAACGTGGAGACATCTTTAAGAGACGCTGGCTTAACTCCGGAAAACTACACCTACGAATTTGTCAGCGGCATTCCAGGAATCCGCTACCCTGTCGCCATCGTATTCGACGAAGAAAAAGCTCTCTATGTCATCCCTGCAAAAGAAGCTACTGCCCGGGTATTTGAAGGCGATTGGGAAACCGTACACGAAACAAATGCGGCAACGCCTTCCAATGCCCAGCCAGCTTTTTATAATTTTACAGGAGACGGTTTCCCTGTTTACAATTTTGATGATGTTTCGCTTGCATCAAGGCACTCCAAATCCCTGGGACTTGGCGGAGTCGGCCTTAAACCTTACAAAGCCAATATGGCATTCCACCTTTTGAGCGGTTTGGCCGTGCTCGCGCTTCTTTTCTGCGCTGTGCGAACCATCCGCAGACGGCGAATTTCATAACTGACTTTATCCACGGCCCGGGGGCGCGCTCCTGGGCCGCCGATGTTATGAAG
>ERZ894229.334-NODE-334-length-44256-cov-34.5361_pt1 | contig 44256 bp, 46 predicted proteins | sample MGYA00380295_ERZ894229 | MGnify/ENA primary metagenome ERZ894229 (study PRJEB32331, sample SAMN06328479) | human gut metagenome | biome: human gut microbiome; feature: stool | host: Homo sapiens | collected 2014-09-17 ... | reverse complement strand
GATTTGAGGCACCCGTATATCAAGCACACGACAAAAAATATAATTTTGAAAAGCAGAAAACCCAAGCTACCAATCCCTGTTTTGATAGTCTGGGTTTTCTGTTTTTGTCTATTCGTATTGCGTGAAATCCTAATTTTGAAAATACCGTTTTTAGTGTATGGCATTTTCAGCAGCTGTACTGTCCACATTCTCTCTTCAATTCAACAAATAGTGTCTATTAAGTTGTGCTATTTTTTCATAGATCATAGATATAAAGAGGATTATGCGTTGGTGGATTTTTCTCTTAATTGATTCAACGCTTTTGTGATGGCAGCTTCTGCTATACAGTTTCCCATTACAGATTCGGAAGGTGTTCGCTCTGTAACAAGGATAAAGGCTATGGCGTTCATTTGATCATCTTCAGGAAGTAAACCGAATTTACTCGTGGCGACAAACGTCTTAATGCGCCGATAAGCCTCATCAACATCAATAAATTCTCCAATGGTCTGCCGATTCACATCCCGCGTCTTTTCGACTATTTTTATTGCCACGGTTCCTCGCGAAGTGCAATAACTTATAACTTTTATAAGTGAGATATCATCCGAGATAAGGGATTTCTTTATTTTTTCTGTAAGCTCTACATCTACACTTCCTAACATCCGCAAAAAGTTTAAGCCTTGATGTTGTTTTAAAGCGTTTCCGGAATCTATCGCTTCTACAGCGCGGCTTTTAAAAATTGTTTCTAATTCTAAAACCTCTTGCAATGAAAACAATGCGTCGTCTCTAACAGAGGTGTCTTCTGTAAAACGACCAAGTTGGGTCTCAAAATCTTGCAGCAATAGTGCTAGTGTTGATGGCTGAACATTCTCATTTTCAAAAACCGAACGAATACAAGAAAACCGAGCTGTCGAATCCATTGCTTTTAATAACGGATCAACGCAGAAAAGGAGTCTCCATGCAAATGGGATTGAGAAAAATCCTCTATCGTCAACCTCGAAGGAACTCCAATTACGAGTAAGGGCTGTGATTATCAACGATGCCCTTTCTTTAGGGATAACCAATGAATTTTCCCGATTGGCATATGCTTCTATTTCTTCAAGCAGGCGTATGATTTTACCCTCTTGATAGAGTTGTATCATGTCTTTGGTAAACTCGTTTTCGCTTGATTGATAAATTAAATATTTTATTGCGTTGGTAGGAATAGCATCATTTTCAAGAGCTAAAGCAAAGTATCTGTCAAAACGTTCGGGAGCTGCGAGATTATTATTAATCATGAAATCTCGGCGCGAGTAATTCCTGCCAATACTGTATGATATACCCGTGGCCGTCCTCGTTTTTGGGAACAGAATACCAAGTATATTGTTGGCAGCGTTCCTGTTTGTCATAGTTTCATCGTTGGGAATCAGTAAAGAGAGTGTTTGCTTAACCTTTTCTTCATCTGCTTTTTGCCGTTCGTATGAGTAGCTATAATCTGATCCACATAATATATCCTTGTAGCTCGGCAATTTAGAATAGAGAGACGGCTCGAATACCTGCAAAGAAGTAAGGCCAAGCAAGTCAACAGGATCTGTTTCATCTTTCAAAAGCTCGTATTTCAATAAAAAGACATTTGTATAGCGAATAACATCTCGGATAGATTTGATGTATTGTTTAAGTCCAAATTGAAAGAGTTCTGTCCACGTCGTTTTAGCCCATCGTTCTTCTGAAATCTCTCCAAGAATGGAATCGAGCTTGGAAAATAGCGCCTCATGTATATTGGCTATACTCGGTGCGGGAATTTCAAAAGGCACCTGGATTATTTTCTCCAAATATTCTTTCCCGTCACCATATTGAACTTTGCTGAGCGCATGAACTACAACATCATAATCAAAGGCTAAAAGGTAAACAGTATTTGGAAAATCTGCCAACGCTTTGACCAATTGAAAAATGGCAATAATTTCTTCTTCTGAAAGCCGATCAATGTCATCAATGGAGACTATTATTTTAATGTTTTCTTCCTTTATCTTGTTGATGATTTGATTTTTACTTTCTTGTAAATCCTTTGTTCGTTGCTCAACACGGTCATTAGCTTCTTTAGCCAATGTTTTACCAGCCGCGGAAATGATTGTCCCAGCAACAGGAATTAGGCTTGCCGCATCAAATACATCTGCATACTGATCAATTAACTCCCAGGCTTTTTCTGCCTTTGGCTTTTTGAGTTTTATTGCCGTGGCCATTTGCTTGAAAAACTGGGTGATAAGTTGCTTGGGATCAGTGCATAGCCATGGGTTAAATCTAAGAATTATGGCACTATTGTCAATATCCTCTACAGCTTCGAGCACCATATTCACAAGAGATGTTTTTCCGCTTCCCCACTCTCCATATAGGCCAATAGTAAATGAAGATGGGAAAGCATAATGCGATATTGTTTTTGCAAGGCTTTTCGCAAACGTGCCCCTATTTAGCCTATCCTCAGTAGATTTCGTAATTGGTAAATCTGGACTAATCAAATTGATACCTCCTAGTATAAAAATTGAAAATATTTTATATTTAACCGATTGATTTATGTATCTAAATTTGGTTTCTTTCACCAACACCAATCTGATCAACAATATAGTAGCGCTATGACTTTCGAACCTGAGTTAAATGATAAGTCTATACGTTTTGCGGTGCATGAAACCGTTACTTTTCTATACAATCAATATACAGAACACTGAAATCAATGAATTTACTGGCTCCATTGTACCACAATCTTCTTGCCAGCTTCTACCACAATTTTATTTATTTCACTCATGATTATTGAAAGAGGAAGTTCTTTATCTCGAACCTTGCACAAACAAGAAAATCGACTATACGCCTGCTCACATTCTTTGATTTCAAGCTCTATCGCTTTTTGTTCCTCGGCAGCCTGTCTGAGCTTTTGCTGTTTGACCTTAAACTCGTTAAGACTGATTGCTTCTAAGAATATACTGCTCATAAAACTTAGCTGGATTCTCGGAAATTGCGTGCCGAAACTCAACCTGCGCACTTAATTTCGCTTCAAGTTGTGCCATTTCTTCATCATACTGTAAGCTGGAAATAAAGTGCCTTTGTATGTATAGTTTGAGCTGATGATAGATGGCACTGAAGATATCCTCTTCGCGCACATACATTCCTGTGCATTTACCTGCTCCCAATCGATTGTTTGTATTGCAGGTAAAAAAGTACCAGTCAGCATGGTTGGTTCCGCGTTTACGCTGCATTTTTCCTCCACAGCATCCGCAGATTACTTTGCCTTTTAGAATATTTTCGGTGCCCTGCGAAGAATCACTCAGATGAAAAGCCTTTGATTGCAGCTGCTTCTGAATCGTATCGAAGGTTTTTATATCAATCAAAAGCTCATGGGTTCCGACCACAACTCGTTTTTCTTTCCCCTAAACGAGAACACCTGTATAGGTGCGATTTGTCAAAATGTACTTTACGGAGCGGCTGTTCCAGCTTCCGCTCCCATCATAGTAATTGCCGGTCAACCCTTTGGAGCGAGCATATTGAATCGGTGTGGGAATGGTGTTCTCATTTAAATGCCGGACAATTGTGGTGATTCCCATTCCATCAATGAATAGTTTAAAAATGTTCTTTACAATTGTTGCAGCTTCAGGATCAGGAACGATCTGCCCGAATTTCTCCTCAGATTTTTGGCATCCAAACGGTGCGCGAGGACCGATAAATATTCCACGTTGTGCTTTTATATCCAGGGCAAATGCTGTTTTCTTTTTAATATCGGTTGCAACTTGCTCATTAAATACATTTGTCAGTGGAATCCGGATTTGTGAGCGTTTGGGTGAGGATTGGTCGGTCAGACCGTCAATGGTATCAAATTGATCTGTTACTGATACAAAGCGCACATTTTTCAGCGGAAAGAATTCTTCGATATAATATCCAACTGTTATGTGGTCACGACCAATGCGGGATAGGTTCTTTACAATGACGCATTCAATCTTACCGGCAGAAATGTCTTGGAGTAACTGCTGAAAAGCTGGACGCTGGAAGGTGCTGCCGCTATATCCGGTATCCACATAAAACTTTGAAATCGGGAGTTCGTGTTGCTCGGCCCATAGAGCAATAATTTTCTTTTGATTCTCAATAGAATGACTCTTTACACGGTCATTGACTGACAGGCGAGCATATCCTACCGTCATGGGCAACTCCGTTGGAATGTGAGCAACTACTTGAATTTGTTTACGACTTTTGCGTGCCATAATAGCCTCCTTAACATATAGAATATCGTGCCGATAAGTTAACTGCAATAAGAATCAGAGCCAGATATAGAAAAGGCTGTGGAGAGATTTCAACAGCCTTTTTGTCGTTAATATACCCTATTCTTATTTGTCGATTTCATGACCTTCGTCCATTTTCCGTTTCCACGAGCTTAGGCATTCACACGCTTCTCTGCTCGTGGAAATGGGATTCACACCGCTTGCGATTGCAGAGCGTCTGGGGCATGAGAAAATTGAAACCACATTGAACACCTATTCGCATTTGTATCCCAACAAACAAGGAGAACTTGCGGATAGGCTGGAAATGGAGAATAACAGGGAGGATGAAGAATGAGTGGAGTTCATAAATATCCGACAATCAGTTTTAGAATTTCGCCCAGAGAACGGGAAGAAATCGAAGCGAAGATATTAGCAAGCGGAATGTCAAAAAGAGATTATTTTGTACGCTCCTGCATATATAACCGGGTATGCGTAGTCGGCAGAAAAGAATTGATTTATCAGTTAGTGGAGGAATTGAAAATCATGCAGACGAATATCCGAGAAGTGACAGAACAACTTGAACAGGCAGAAGTTGCATTGTCGGTAGAGGGATTAGCGGATATGAAAAATAATTGCCTGGATATGCTGAAAGCAATTCTCTGGATGCTGGACGCTGCAAAATATTTATGACAAGACGAAATAGGGTAGAGGGAGAATAAAATTCTCGCCCCTCCCATTGAACCGTACGTACGGGTCTCGTATACGGCTCTACAACTTATATTCCAGCTTTCACTAAGTAATAGGATAAGGGATTGAGCAGACCAGCTCCGTCCTTTATCCTGTTTTCAAGTAAATCTTTGCTGATTATGAAATTCACTACGTTCATTCCACTTCTCCTGTACCACCCAAGTCTGGAGTTCGCAACTTTGAAGATTTCTTCATGGCTGAATCCATTCTTGTGTTTCCAGTTTAGATAACACAGGTTTCTGTAGATGGTTTTCGGTCTTTTCCATTGTTTCATGACTATAATCCTGATCTTGTGTCTTAGCCATTCTCCAAACTCTTCCGTAAACAGTTTCATCATCCCGATTCTGAAATAGTTAATCCATCCTCTTACAACCTCATTGACACGTTTTATTGTGACTGCCAGTGGTCTTGCAATGGCTTTTCCTCTCTTCAGATATTCGCTAAGCTTCTTCTTTAGCTTCTTTTTCTTTTCGCCGGTTTGTCTGACCTTCCATTCCGAATTATTTTTTAGAAACGTAAATCCGAGATACTTACTTCTTGTCGGTCTGACTACTTTTGTCTTGGCTGCATTTACTTTGAGAAACAACTTTCTTTCCAGCCAGCTACATATGGATTTCATTACACGGTTTGCTGCCATTTCACTCTTTGTGAAAATCAGCACATCATCGGCATACCTCGTAAAGCGAAGTCCTCTTTGTTCCAGTTCCTTATCCAGCTTATCAAGATAGACATTTAAGCACACAACTGAAAGTGGTCCTCCTTGTGGCACTCCCGTGATCGTCGCTTTTTCCAGTCCCTTTTCCATCACTTCTGCTTTCAGATATTTCCGAATCAGATTTAACGTGGTACTGTCATTTACCTGTTCTCTTAGTATCTGAATTAATTTATCGTGATTTACCCTGTCGAAAAACTGTTCTATATCTATATCCACTACCCATTCATAACCATCATTTAGGTATTCCAGTGCCTGTCTGATGGCATCGTGACAGCTTCTGCCTGGTCTGAATCCATAACTGTATTCACTGAATATTCCTTCGTAAATTTCAGATATGGGCTGTGCTATCGCTTGCTGGATTGTTCTGTCGAGCGCTGTGGGAATTCCTAATGGGCGCTGTTTCCCATTGTCTTTCGGTATATACACTCTTCTCACTGGTTTGGGTATATAAGTTCTGTTTCTTATTGATTCAACGATCACATCTTTATTTTCCCTTATATAATCTCCCAGCTCTTCCACAGTAACTCCATCAACGCCACTTGTACCTTTGTTGGCTACCACCTTTTTATAGGCTCTGTTCAGATTTTCTTTCGATAGAATCACTTCAATTAGTTCCATTGTTGTTACTCCTCTGACTTATCCTAAGATTCATACATAGCACCCCTCTGGATACAAACAGTATTCCTCGGTTACGTTCCTGCTTTTCCTGTCCATCCGATTTCTGGCTCATGTATTATTTTAAACATAACGATTCGTACTATAAATCGTTTCAGTCCTTCGGCTTTTACCCCTACTATGACATCATCTGACTCCCTCTCCAAACCTTTTTCGACCATATCTTCCGATATGTGAGTAGGGCCTCCCGAGGTAAGACACCAATCTTTCGTTCCACAACCTCTTGATTTACAACTTCGGTTTACGTTTACCTTTCGGGCTTCGGTTTGTTTCGCAACCTTACCCACCTAATCGCCTTATCAAGTTTCTGTACGTAGGCTCAAGAACTTTGCTACACCACTTCCTCCATCCATACCATTACTAATACCGACTTGTGGTTCACTACACTTGGCGGTAAATACCTGTGACTGGACTTTCACCAGCAAGATTAGTGCCATGCTCGGCACACGAAAAAAGCCCTGACAGCGGCAACTGTTAGGGCTGTGATAACTGGAAATTCTCTGTTATCAACTATCACAATCCGAGTATAACAGAGGTTTCCTTCATTGACAATTAAATTTTTGAAGATGGAGGTTAATTTGCAAAATAGAAAAAAGAAACCGGATCTTCGGTTGATTAACATGGAAAATATAGCGATAGAGCAGATTGAGTGGCTGCTCTATCCGTTCATCCCATATGGAAAAGTAACAATTATACAAGGCGATCCCGGTGAGGGAAAAACTACAATGGTGTTGCAGATTATAGCAAAGCTGACAAAAGGTGAATCTGTGTTGCCGAACAAGGATGGAGAGGAAAAACAAGAAGAACAGGCAAGAGAGCCAGTTAATGTGATTTACCAGACGGCAGAGGATGGACTGGGCGATACCATAAAACCCCGGCTTGTGGTATTAGACCCGATTCAAAGTTTCCTTGGAGCGGAAGTGGATATGCACCGGGCGAATGAAATTCGCCCATTGATGAAGAGTGTGTCTGTACTGGCGGAAAAGTATCATTGTGCGGTTATCCTAATCGGTCATATGAATAAGAACAGCGCCGGGAAATCTTCATACAGAAGGCTGGGTTCCATTGACTTTCAAGCGGCAGCAAGGAGCGTCTTGATTGTAGGGCGGGTAAAGAATGAACCAGAAATCAGAATAGTATGCCATGTAAAAAGCTCCCTTGCGCCAGAAGGGAAATCTATTGCTTTTCGCTTAGATAAAGAGAGCGGATTTGAATGGATCGGGGAATATGACATCAGTGCAAACGATCTCTTGAGTGGAAATTGCCGTGGACAGAAAATAAAAGGAGCGAAAGAGTTCCTGTTAGAGATGCTGGCAGATGGAGCGGTTGAACAGAATGCAATTCTCAAAGAAGCAGAAAGCCGTGGTATTAAGGGAAAAACACTCTGGAATGCAAAGAAAGCGCTTGGTGTTCAGTCAAAAAAGACAGGGAATCGCTGGTCGTGGATGTTGCCGGAATAAATCAACATGGTAAGATTACCATTTCTTTAGGAACAGGTGATGTTGCTACCTTGAAAGGAGATTGGGATGAAACAAGTACAGATACCACAGGAATTGTTTATGCTGCTCCAATATCATTTGATGGAGGATGATGGTCATGGGGATAAGATAAGGATGGGATTGGAGAGAAAACTGGATTCGATGGTGCTGCGTGAGCTGTATGGAAAGTCTAAGTCTGCACTGACAGAGATAGAACAGGAAAAAGCCCGGAAGGAGTATCTGAACAGGCGGGGAATACCCGACAGCTTTCGCTGGTAACTGTTTCTTTGGTGAGATCAGACAGGAGCGTGGCACGCTCCTGTGGATAACAAACAACGGGGAAGGTGGGATTAAATGATTATTCAGCCGGAACGTGGAACTAGAAATGTCAATCATCTCTTTTATGAAATGGAGACAAGACAGATTGCCATGCTCAATGAAATATTTGGGGATGTGGAGCTAACGGAAAAAGAAATGCGGACGTTGGTATGGCTTGCCGGGTGGGAAGAAAGCACTGTGGCAAATGTGATTTCCGCTATACACAAAGTCATGGCAGCGGAAGAAAAGCGGCTGGGACAGCCGTCTCGTCCGTAGGACAGAAGCCCCCGGCAGGGCGCAAAGGCAGCTTTTGATGGACGGAACGGCTGTCAAAAGTGCTTTTAAGTTACTTTCGGCGAAAGTAACAAAGGAGGGGCTTTGCCCCGATACTTCCCGGACTACTAATGTTCGGGAAGGTTCTACAATTATGCGCCGTATCCGGCGCTGATTACTGCCCGACAAGGGAGAAAGGAGAGTTATTGAAGAGAACGATTAGTTTTATGACAGGGAAAGGATCTGTCAACCATAACAGCAGAAAATTCCATGCTAAGAATACAGATCCGCAACGAAGTCATTGGAACGTAGAATACTGCAATCAGGATATTCAAGAAGTATACCATGAATTATTTGATAAAGCTTTGGAACGGTATAATGCAAAGCAGACCAGAAAAGATAGGAAGATTGAAGATTATTACGAGAAGATCCGATCTGGAAAGCAGGAGAAACCATTTCATGAGATTATCATTCAGATTGGAAATAAAGATGATATGGGAGCGGAAACGGCGAACGGACGGGTGGCGGCAGAGATACTGGATGAATATGTGAGAGGTTTTCAGGAACGAAATCCTACTCTGTGTGTGTTCTCTGCCTATCTTCATATGGATGAAGCAACACCTCATCTGCATATAGATTTTGTCCCATATACAACAGGAAGTAAGCGTGGATTGGATACAAGGGTATCATTGAAACAGGCATTGTCAGCGCTTGGTTTCAAAGGTGGTACGAGAATGGAGACAGAATTAAATCAGTGGGTAGCAGCTGAAAAGCAACAGCTTGCCTCGATTATGCTAGAACATGGGATTGAGTGGGAACAGAAAGGCACACACGAAAAACATCTGTCATTACTAGATTTTGAGAAGCAGGAGAGGGCAAAGGAAGTGGCTGCACTTGAAGCGCAAAAAGAGGAACTGGAGGAACATAATGCCACTATGCTGGAAGTCAATGAAAAATGGCTTGACCAGTTGGAGAATATTGAGCAGGATATATTTTCGGCAAAGGAAAACCGGGAAAAGGCTGATAAGCAGGCAGAACAGGCAAAGAAAAAAGCGTCACAATATGAGAAAAAGCTGACGGAGATTGCACCTATGGTAAAGGATATGGAGCGGTTCGCAGAGAAATATTCTGCTGATCCAGAGGAAATGTTGCCAGAGGCGGGGACATTAGAAACCGGGAAGTCTTATCGAGAGAAAAAGGCAAAGCCGTTGATTAAGAATATTATAACAGTGTTGAAGTCGGTCTATTTGGCTTATCTGGAACTTTCCAGAAGATTCAGTGATATGCAGAGATAATATGAGAGGGCGTGGAGTAAGGTGAATTCTCTTACTGCCCGTGTAGAGGAACTTTGGGATGAAAACAGAGCTTTGAGGGAACATCTGAGAGACCTTGGCAGAGTAGAACGGGCATTAGGACGAGATACAGTTGAAACGATTGTTCAGAAGGAGAAAAGACTGGAAGAAGTACAGAGAACGCAGAAGAAAGGGCTGAAAAGGAAGATAGACAGAGGGGAAAGATAAAAAAATTAATCACCCCAAAAGAACGTTTGTTCTAAAATGATGATTGAAAAAGGACACCAGATATAGTATAATCAAGCCACAGATATATACAAAGCAGGTGAGATCATGCTGGCAAAAATTATAGAATTGACAAATGGATATATTGATACAATGCCGAAAAAAGAGCGTAAAAAATACGGACAGTTTTTTACAAGTATGGAAACAGCTCGTTTTATGGCAAATCTATATGATATTACTTCTGACATGACAAAAATTAGTGTACTGGATGCCGGAGCTGGTACCGGCATTTTAGCATGCGCATTTTTAGAGCGGGTGGAAAGTCTACCGTTTGTGGAAGAAATAGAAGTGACTTGCTATGAGAATGATGAAAATATTTTGAAACTATTAGAAAATAATCTTAAATATTGTCAACAGAAATCCACGAAAAAAATATCCTTCTCTATAGTAAAAGAGAATTATATTTTAAATCAGTATTTAGATTTTAATTATATGATTGGAGGAAATCCAAATCCTAAGAAATATGACTTTGTTATTGGAAATCCGCCTTACATGAAGATCCCAAAGGGCGCACCAGAAGCTATAGCTATGCCAGAAGTTTGCTATGGAGCGCCTAATCTTTATTTTATATTTGCGTCTATGGGGCTGTTTAACTTACGCGATGAAGGACAAATGGTGTATATCATTCCACGTTCATGGACTTCAGGCGCTTATTTTAGACGATTTAGAGAGTATTTTCTGACGCAGGGGAAACTTGAACATATTCATTTATTCGTGAGTCGGAATAAGGTATTTGACAAAGAAGACGTATTGCAGGAGACAATTATTATTAAAGTGCGGAAAACAGGAAAAGTTCCACAAAGTATTACGATCACATCTTCAAAATCCAATAATGATTTTGGTAATCTGACATCTCTGATTGTGCCATATAATTTGGTGGTCTCAGGTAAAGATTATTATGTATATCTAGTGACGAATGAGGAAGAAGTTCAGGTGCTTGAGCAGCTTCATAAATTTGATAAAACGTTACCGGATATTGGCGTAAAGATGAAAACAGGTTTGACAGTAGATTTCCGTAATCGGGATATTTTGCGAGATACAGAAGAAGAAGGTGCAATTCCTCTGTTTTATTCGCAGCATATAAAGCAGGGAAAAGTACAGTTTCCAATTCAAAAAGAGCATGAGTATGTGGTAACAGACCAGAAAGGGTTAATGCAGGCAAACAGGAATTACTTGTTTGTAAAGCGGTTTACGGCAAAGGAGGAGCATCGGAGATTGCAGTGTGGCGTATACTTGGCGAAAAACTATCCGCAATATTCGAAAATCAGTACTCAGAATAAAATCAATTTTGTTGATGGATTACTGCATGAAATGTCAGAGTGTCTGGTATATGGCTTATATGTCCTCTTTAATTCTACATTGTATGACGAATATTATCGTATATTAAACGGCTCCACACAGGTAAATTCAACAGAGATTAATACCATGCCAGTGCCTGATCTGGAATGTATACAGGAGATGGGAAGAAAGCTGATGAAGAGTAAAGATCTGTCAGAGAATAACTGTAATTTAATTTTGGAGGGATACTGTGGATAAAATTGAAGAGACCAGAGACTTTTTAAATCGTATAGGGATGCCCAAAGCACAACAGGCTGATATTTGTTGCTATGTGATATTGGCGATGGCTGGAATAAAGCCAGATATACAATGGAAAGAAGCGACTAATGAATGGATTCGTATACACGATATTATCCAGTTCGCAAATTCTTATTATGGAACTACATATGCCGAGAATAGCCGGGAGACGTTCAGAAAACAGGCGTTACATCATTTCCGTACAGCAGCGTTGGTAGAAGATAATGGAAAAGCTACAAATAGTCCGAATTATCGGTATAGGCTGACAGAAGAAACATTACAGATGTTAAGGGTTAGAGATACGATAGAGTGGCAGCCTTCTTTGAGAAGATTTCTTCATTATCATCAGAGCCTGATGGAAATGTATGCTTCTAAAAAGAAAATGAGCATGATGCCCGTAAAGATAAATGGACAGGAGTTCAGCTTTTCACCGGGAAAGCATAATGAGCTGCAGAAAGCGATTATTGAAGAGTTTGCGCCGAGATTTGCGCCAAATTCAGAGTGTCTGTATGTAGGCGATACTATAGAAAAAGACCTGGTGAAAAAGGTTGAGAAGCTGACAGAATTAGGATTTCAAATTACACTTCACGATAAGATGCCAGATGTGGTGTTGTATCGTGAAGATAAGGACTGGCTGTATTTTGTGGAGTCGGTAACCTCAGTGGGACCAATGGATCCGAAACGTATTCTTGAAATCACAGAAATGACAAAAGATGTGACGGCAGGAAAGATTTTCGTAACGGCTTTCTTGGATTTCAAGACTTATAAAAGATTTTCAGAGGAACTGGCATGGGAGACAGAGGTCTGGATTGCTGAAATGCCAGAACATATGATTCATTTGAATGGAGATAAATTTTTAGGGCCGAGGTAGGCAGAAAGGAAATAAATATGAGCAAACGGGTTTATATTAGCGCAGACTACTCTGAGGTAAACGGAGATCGTGATGTCGTAGAGGAATTGCACAAATGGGGGAAAGATAATCTTCATAAAGTGGATTATGTTGATACTGCAGAAGTGGTTTCTGGTAGCGTTTCAAGAAATCCAGATTGTAGGCCTTGTGATTTGAAATCGGAATTTAATAGACAAATTAACGTATCTTCAGCTGTGATTTTTGTTATTGGAGACAAAACAGCTTTGCGGACAGCGGGAAGTGTATGTAAACGTTATAATGGTGAGGCGGGATGTGCTTGCACCCCCTATAAACAGAATTCAAAAGGGGTATGTACGTGTAAATGGGATGTGGTCTTCACTCCAAAACCAGAGGATGATTTGGGCAATATTAATACATATTCTTATCTTAAACATGAGTTTCTCCAAGCTAGGAGAAAATGCAGAACTATTATTGTAGTATACAATTCTTTCTATAAACAACCAAGTTGGCTACCTAACTATATGAAGGATTTTGAAGAAGAGGCCTTTGCTTTTTGGACAAAAAATGCTTTGGGTAATAGAGTGGGAAATTATTCCTGTATGAAGAAGGTATTGGGATATGAGTGATCAGATAAAACTCCTGTGGAAATCACTCACGGGAGAAATGAACACGTTAAAAGCCGTATGGAAGTTGATTTATACTACCATTGGTTATATGTCATCGTTTTTTTCATTGTCAGTTTTGCTGAAAGATTTAGCGGGATGGAATAAACTGGAAGTGTGGACAAAGGAACAATGGCAGATACTTGTGATTATTAGTTTTTTAATTTCATGTATACATAATCGTAGAAAAATTAATTGCTGTAAAAGGGTATCTAATCGTGATATGCAAATTGCAATTAGTGTTAGAGATATATTTTCAAATAGAGCAGCCAATAGTTTTGTAATTCCAACTAATACTTTTTTTCGTACCAAGATGGACAATGATTACATTAGCATTCAAAGTGTCCAAGGGAGGTTTCAATTAAAATATTTTAAAAAAAACATCAAGGACTTAGATGCAATGATTAGTGCAAGCCTAACAACACAGGGAATTACAGGCGAAGAGACTGCGGATTGTTTCGGCCCAGTCATGAAATATCCAATCGGAACGGTGGCAAAAGTAGACCATAAAGGAAAACATTTTTACTTTATCGCTGTAAATGATGTAAATGAATATGGAAAACCTATAGGACAGACTATTACAAATGTTACTGTTGCTTTGAGTGCAGTGGTGAATGCAATTCAAAGAATTGGACATTGCGATATACTTTGTATACCGCTTATTGGTTCAGGAAAAGCGGCTATTCAAGAAGCAACCAAGGAAATAGTTTGTAAAAAGACGATAGATTATTTCGTGCAACTTGAAGATAAAATAGTTAGCAAACTAATTATTTCTATTTGTCCCAGAGATTATCTTAATGGAGCGATTGATTTAGAACGAATGGAAAGATATCTGGATTATAAATGTGAATTTTATTAAAAATTTTCTGATTGATATGTGGTTATGACTATATTGAGGAAGTTGAAGGAGAGCAGATAAGTGCTTTAGATTGGCTCTGTTTTGGCTCTAAAAATTTGGGCTGGCACAAATACAAGGAGAAATCTTGAGTAATGGGAATAATAAAATCATTAAAAAATATAGAAGAGTAGCCAGTTCAATCTATCCGCTGAGGAGTTTGAGTAATAGACAGACCCCCGGAAATGCTGATAAAACAGGCATTTCCGGGGCCACTTTATATCCTTTCGCTCCGAAATATTTACCCAGCAATACGATCGCCCTTTATATCCGATAAATTCTCCCTCCACAGTCTGATAATTCTGTAAAGCCGGATTATCATTAAGAATATGTCTCAGTTTTGATGGTTCCAACAATCCTTTCCTTGTCACGCAAAAGCCGCCGGTGACTTTGCTTCCAGTAAAAAGATAAAATTTTCCCTCCGCTATAACATTGTATTCTTCGATTGCCTGTTCTGGCAGGTGTACGGTCAAATCACTCCGAATTAAGGATTCTCCAAAAAAATTTGCCGCCTTTATTCATCTGCGGCATATAATATTCCCCCTTTGTATGACTATTTATTTTTCTTGCGCAACTTTAATAAAATATTTCCCCTCCTAGCAACCTCCTCAAGTAAACCAGCTGCATAAGCCGTTTTTTCTTTTACCGCAAAATCTAAAGTATTCCCATCCAATTCAGATATAATATTTTCCAAATCTTCTAACTCCAACAAATTGACCGCAACGCAGAACAATGTCTTTTTTCGTCCGTCATTATAAGTATTCAACAGATGATTTAACAGAACTTTCTTTCTCTGCTGTTCTGCCGAATAAACTTCCGTTCCCAGTTCCCTAAATTTTTCCATATCCCGCTTTTGATGCTGGTGCGTGATAAAAGAATCAAACTCATCCACTTTATCATACGTTTCGCAGGGATAATTTTCACATTGAAAACAATATTCTACCTTTCCATGCTGTAAACTGCACTTTGCTATGGAACATGCCTGATTCCCCTCTCCGCCCCCGCAGCCGGGACAGTATTGATTGAGGTTCATAGGACATAAGCCACAATTCAAGCCGCATAGGGAAAACGACAAATCTTCTCTTTTGAAATCTTTCATAAAAATCCTCCTACAGCAAGCGACTGTTCTCAGAACAAATAAAAATCCCAGGGACATTTATATTTTAATATACGCTCATAAAATATGGAAGAAAAATAATAAAACATACCAGAAGATATGGCATATAACAGCACAAAATTTTAATGACAATCCCTATTGTCTTCCCCTTACGCGCCTGCTAAAATGTAAACACAAAGAAATAATACATTCCCAAAGAAAGCGGCCCCCAAAATGAACCCCAAAGAAACTCTCCTCCTCATCAAAGGAGAAATCAAAACCTCCGAAGTCATATCCTGCACCCCCAGCGAAGACGCGCAGTCATGGGCGGTAACCTTCGCCAGCGGAAAAACCTACACATACAAATCCTCCAGCATCGAACTGCTGGATTCTCCCGAGCAGCCAGACCCCAATCTGTACCAGATCAGCCGGAACGGCAAGCGCCTGTTTCACATTACTGCCATCTACATATTCCGCGGAAAGCAGGAGTCTTTCTGGCATCTCTGCTTTCAGGACGGCAGTGAGCGGGATTACCGCCAGAGCGAGCTGACGGTGGTAACATCCTGCTTAAACCGGCAGAAACCAGCCGGAACCGATGTGTTTGCGTACCTCAGACAGATCGCCGAGATAAGCGATCTCAAACACGAGGAAACAGGCGAGACGTTATTAGCCAGGCGGTTCGAGACCATCGGCTTCGTGGGGGAGGACGTGGCGCTGGCGAGATATCTGGATCCGGTTTCCCTGCAAAAGGAAGAAACAAGCCCCGGAACCTCCGGATACGCGCCCATTTTCCCCTTCGGGTGCAATAACAGCCAGTATGAGGCGGTCAGAAACGCCCTGGAGCATCCGATCAGCGTGATCCAGGGCCCGCCCGGGACGGGGAAAACGCAGACAATTTTAAATATCATCGCCAATCTCCTGCTGTCGGGGAAAACGGTTCAGATCGTTTCCAATAACAATTCGGCCACGGAGAATGTGTACGAAAAATTATCGTCCCCCAGATACGGGCTGGAATTTATCGCCGCCGCACTGGGAAAGCAGGCGAACAAGCAGGCGTTTGTGGAACGGCAGGATGGACAATATCCGGATTTTTCCTCCTGGAAGCTGGACGAAGCCCCGGAGACTCTGAGGGAGCAGATTTCCGGAAAATCAAACCGGCTGAAGGAGGTTTTCGACAAAAAAGAGCAGTTGGCACGCCTGAAACAGGAATATGCCCAGCTTGCAACGGAGCAGGAATATTTTACACAGCTTGCGGACGATCTGGAAGTCGGTCCCGCGCACATAAAAGGGAACAGCCGCATTACCTCGGAGCACTGGCTGCAGTTTCTGCAGGCGTGCAGACAGCTTGCGGAAGAAAACCGCCCCATCGGGATCTGGTTCAAGCTCCAGGCATTGCTCCGCTATGGTTTTACGGACTGGAAAATTTACAGGCAGGAGCTGGAGACGATCATCACCACCTTCCAGGCCCGTTTTTATCAGACAAAAAAAGAGGAGCTGGCCAGGGAAATCGCAGAGACAGAGCGGTATCTCTCCGGCGCGGATCAGAACCTGCTGGACGATCTCTGCCGGGAGTCCATGGCCATATTGAAGGACGCACTGGCGCGAACATACGAGGGAAAAGACAGCCGTCCCGTATTTACGGGGGAAGATCTCTGGCGGCGGCCGGAGCTGGTGCTTAGGGAATACCCAGTCATACTGAGCACCACATTTTCATGCCGGAACAGCTTACACCCGGACGTGGTGTATGACTATCTCATCATGGACGAGGCCTCCCAGGTGGACATCGCAACCGGCGCGCTGGCCTTATCCTGCGCCAGGAACGTCGTCATTGTGGGGGACACCCGGCAGCTTCCCAATGTGCTGACCCGCGAGATGAAGGCGAAAGCCGACGCGATTTTTTCCGGTTTTCAGCTTCCGGAGGGGTATCAGTTTACCAGAAGTTTCCTGCAGTCTGTCCTGGAGGTCATGCCCCAGGTGCCGCAGACGATGCTGCGGGAGCATTACCGCTGCCACCCGAAGATCATCAACTTCTGCAACCAGAAATTTTACCGCGGCGAACTGATTATCATGACGGAGGATCACGGGGAAACGGACGTGCTGTCGGCCATACGGACCGTGAAGGGAAATCATGCCAGAAATCATTACAGCCAGCGCCAGATCGATGTGATCCGGAAAGAGATTCTTCCGACGCTTGCCGCCGATCCGGAGGAGACGGGAATCATCACGCCTTATAAAAACCAGGTAGATGCCCTGGGCCGGGAAATCGCTGACATCGGCTCCGCCACAGTGCACAAATTCCAGGGCAAAGAGAAAGACACCATTATCATTTCCACCGTGGACGATGAAATATCGGATTTTGCGGACGACCCGTATCTGATCAACGTGGCGGTATCCAGGGCAAAAAAGCGGCTGATTCTGGTGGTCACGGGAAACCAGCAGGTAAAGGAGCGGAATATCATCGATCTGATGGACTACATCCGGTATCAGAATTTTGAGGTGACGGACAGCAAGGTCTATTCCGTTTTCGATTATCTTTACAAGCAGTATGCCCGGGAGCGAATGGCCTATCTCCGGAAGCATAAAAAGATTTCCGAGTATGATTCAGAGAATCTGATGTACGCTTTAATCAAAGAAATTCTGACGGATGACCGGTTTGCCAGCCTGGATGTGGTCTGTCATTTCCCGTTAAATATGCTGATCCGGGACACCAGCCTGCTGAGCGAACCAGAGCTCCGCTACGTGAGAAATCCGGCCGCCCATCTGGATTTTCTGCTCTACAACCGGATCAGTAAAAAGCCGGTGCTGGCCGTCGAAGTGGACGGCTATGATTATCACGGAGAAACGACCGGACAGGCCGCCAGAGACCTGAAAAAAGACCATATACTGGACGAGTACGGAATCCCACTGCTGCGGTTTAAAACCAACGGAAGCGGAGAAAAGGAGACAATCCTGGAAACGCTGGAGCGGCTTGTGGAATAGGACGAACGCCGCGAACACATATGGATACGCGAAAAAATCGAACAGGAAAGGAGACACTCTATGAATTTCTCAGAAAAAATAAAGTATTTTTACGAGACGGTCATATCTGAGAATCAAATTGAGCGGATCGCAGAATTTATATCACCGGAATGCCAGATCAAAACCGGAGAAACTCTGATTCCATCCGGCATCGACGGCATGAAAGAACACATAAGGGCAACGAAACAGACCTATCCCGATTACAGAATCAGGATTATCCAACAGTTTTGCGACGGAGACTATGTCATCTCAGAATTTATTATGGAAGGCACGCACCAGGGGGAATGGCTTGGAATCAAGCCGACCGGCAAACGTCTCCTGTTCACGGGCGTCAACATCGACAAAATAACCGACGGTTTGATTGTCGAGCATGGAGGCGCAGTCAACACATTTGAAACTCTGTTTGAAGCAGGTATGATAGGAGCGATGGCAGCTCAAAAATAACGATAATCAAAATATAAGGAGGCCCCAATGCTTGAAAAAATCCCATCCCAGTCAGACTTAACCCAACTGCTCGGCCCCTCTCTCTTCGAGGTCTGGCAAAACCTGTGTTCCGTCATTGATAAAGCATACGACATGGAGCGCGTATGGAACACGGGCGGCAAAAAATGGACCTACGAATATAAATACCGCCGGGGCGGCAAAACGCTCTGCTGCCTGTACGCAAAGGACAGCTGCCTCGGCTTCATGGTCATCCTCGGAAAAGACGAGCGGGCAAAATTTGAAGAAATACGATCCGCCCTTTCCCCCGCCGTCTGCCGGAAATATGACGAGGCGGACACCTACCACGACGGGAAATGGGTCATGTTTGAGCCGGCCGACACTGCCGAATTTGATGACTATATGAAAATACTGTCGATCAAAAGAAAACCGAACCGTAAATAATCTGCCCGCAGATAACAGAACAGGGAGCCCTCAGGCTCCCTTAATCTTTCTCCTCTCCCGTCTCTTCCCCGCTCGCCGCGGCCTCGTCCACAAACTTAAGCTCCTCTTCCACCTCCTGCTTAAATTCATCCACCCGCGCCGGGTTGATCACAGGGAGGTCCTTCGTGGAGCCGACGCCGAAGCGGCGAAGAAATTCCTCCGTGGTGGCAAAAAGGGCCGGTCTTCCGGGGGCGTCCAGACGGCCCACCTCATAGACCAGATTGTACTCGATCAGCCGGTTCACCGCGTGATCCGACTTGACGCCGCGGATTTTCTCGATCTCCAGCTTCGTCACCGGCTGTTTGTAGGCGATGATCGACAGCGTCTCCAGCACCACGTCCGTCAGCACCTGTTTTTTGGGGGCGGACGCCACCTTGATCAGGTTCTCATAATACTGGGCCCGGGTACACATCTGAAAGCTGTCCTCCAGCTCGATGATGTCCATTCCGCGCTTTCCCGCCTCGTATTTCGCCTTCAAGCGAAGGGCCGCCGCCCGCGCCTCCTCCGCCGTGCCGTCGATGGCCAGGGCCAGCCGGCGCGTGTCCACCGATTTTCCCATGGTAAAAAGAACGGCCTCCACGATCCGCTCCTGGCTGACAGCCGTCTCGGAGGTCTCCTCTCCCACTCTCCCACTGCCCTCGCCGCTCTCCGCGTTTTCAGCTCCCAGCTCCATCTTCAGCTGTACCATTTTCTCTCTGTCTTCCATTCGCTCTCTTCCTCAATCCGATCTCATTTCAGACGGCTCCGCCTAAAAGTCGTCCATCCCCTCGCCGCTTAAGTCCAGCTCTTCCTCCTGTCCCTCCGGCTCCAGGGTCTCTATATACATGTCATCAAAAATATTCTCCTGCGTCAGGTGGATCTTTCCGATCTTCATCAGCTCCAGAAGGGCCAGAAACGTGACCACCACCTCCAGCCGGTCAGCCTGGCGCTCCAGCATCTGGCGGAAGCTGAATTTCCGGTGCTTCCGGGCGTAGCCCATGACCCCTCTTATCTTCTGTTCCAGGCTCACCGGCTCCTTGCGGATATTGCCGAAATTGCTTCGCACCGGATCCACCTTGTCCGCCTTGCGGCGCATCACCGACTGGAAAATGCTCTGCAGCTTCGCCAGCGTCAGCCCGTCCAGAAGCCCGTCCAGATCCACCGGCGGCTCGTACCTGGCCACCTCCCGCGGGATCGTCGGATCCTTGAACAGATGCCTCTCCGCCAGCCCTTCGCGCTCGCCCAGCTCCTGGGCCATGTACTTGTAGGTCTTGTACTCCAGAAGGCGCTCCACCAGCTCCGCCCTCGGATCCTCCTCCTCGCCCTCCTCGTTCACCTCGGCGGGCAGAAGCATTTTCGACTTAATATCAATGAGCGTGGCCGCCATAACGAGAAACTCACTGACAATATTCAGATCCTGCGTATCCATCTGTCTGACGTACTCCAGATACTGCTCCGTGATCGTCACGATGGGGATGTCATAAATACTGACCTTATTCTTCTCAATCAAATGCAGCAGAAGGTCCAGCGGCCCCTCGAAATTCTCCAGCTTATAAGAAATTCCCATATCATTCTCCAACCGCCCCGTCCTTTCAGGGCACACTGTGTTAAGTATACCAAAAACTTCCGCTTCTTTCAACCGCCAGGCCGTGATTCAGAAAATGATTCAAAAAAACGTTTCAGAAAATACCAGTCTGCCCACGGCAAAGATCTTCCACAAATTTATCCCACATGGTACAATCCAGTTCATGGCTAAGTAAATGTAATCAAGAAAAAGAAAGGAAAAGCACAATCCAGACGAGACCGGCGGCCCGGTCAAGAGAGATTGTGATTTCGCAAGAATTTTGTTATAATGAGGTCAGAAACCCCTATGCGGGGATAAGATTCTGCGGATATTCAAAAACGATAAGTCAGAATTTACAGAGGTGTTCTAAAATGATTAATTGGAATATTCTCCAAAGGCTTTCTTTTACTTTTCGGAATACTGTAATCGGATAGTTGATGATGAGCTTGTGGCTGGATTGTCTGGCGGTTATCAAACATCAAATAGGCTCCAGAAAAGAGCTGTCCGCCATGAACCAAAAAACCATCCTCCCCACAGCTAACGTCTTTCTCTCCCTGCTCCGCTTCGGGGACGCCGCCTTGCTTTGGTTCGTGCTGGCCGTGGGGGTGACGCTGGCCGGAGGGAAAATATTTAGAGAGAAGTATAGTAAGATATGAAAAAGGCCAACCGTAAAATATTCAAGTATATCCGTCTTTTGATTCTCGTTATTCTTATCCTGTTCCTTTTTCGGAGCTGCCGCTCGTTCGGATATGATTTTGAGTTTGTCTATACATCACCACAAGGGACAAATTCCTTTGTCGTGAAATATGATTTTTTCAGCAGGCCCTCCATTTTTAAACGAGGATTCTTGCGGGATAAAAAGATATGGACATACCCCGGCCCTGCTTTTATGGAAACCGTGTCTTTTGAGCCAGAGTGGCTTTCGGAAACGCAAATCCGGTTCATCTATGATGATAAAGATGATGAATGGGATGAAGAATTTATCATTACAATCCCATATTAGCCTGTAATCAAATGAATTTCCAAAAGAAATTAACAAATGAAATGAGATATAATGAAGGTCGTCAAAAATCGGAATCTGAGGTGAAAAAGTTGGATTTAAACATTAACTCTCCTTCTTTCTTTACTCAACAATATGGTGTGAATGACCGTGTATATCGCTATTGCCAAAAGTGCTGCGAATACTTCAAGGATAAAGAGTACAGCGAGGTCTTGAAAATAATAGGTATAATTGTAGAGTAACTGCCAAAAGAATTTATTTCCATCACTGAACTTACAGACAGGTGTATGAATGAAGCGGATTTTGAAGATGACTTTGATAACCGATTCTACCAATATGGAAATTACTCCCCATCCCCCTTCGAGCCACGTTGACCCGAACTTTTACAACTGAATACCAGCCGCCCAGTCCACCGCCTACACAGCTTAAAGGGCCAGCCTCTCCCAAACCAGGGAGAGGCTGGGCGTGGACGCAAGACAATGGATAGAGCTGATTTAGGAATACGCCGACACTACCGAGTTACACGCCGCCGCCCGCCATCGAGCCTGTTTTACACTTAATTGATGATAAAACAGATCCCCCACAGCCAGCGAAGCACGGGAAGGCATAGGTACCCGGTCCGCTCCTAGAGCTCCGGTGGGTATGGCTTAGGTCTGCCGGGTCGGGAGCTCTGGGGCTGTATCCGGCGCACAACGCCGGATGCAGAGGGAGCATGGAGATCAAAATTTATCAAAAATTTTGAGTCGACTGCTCCCGGTCCCCAGAAGTGGACGGCCTGGGAGGCCTTAGCCATACCCACCGGAGCTCCCGGAGCGGACCGGGTACCTATGCCTTCCCGCGCCCCCGCCCTCTGGCGATCCCCCCTTTTAAGGTTCGTTTTAACTCCCCCACCTATAATACCTATAATAAACCGATACTGTCACCCCAACCACACCATTCACCAACCATCCAAAAAGGAGGCCCCCCATGAGACTACTTCTGGCCGAAGACGAAAAACCCCTCTCCCGCGCTGTCACCGCGATCCTGCAGCGCAGCCACTACACCGTGGACACGGTCTATGACGGGGAGGAGGCCATGGAATATTTAGAATCTGATATTTACGACGCCATCATTCTCGATATCATGATGCCAAAGAAAAACGGGCTGGAGGTGTTAAAATACCTCCGGCAGAAAGGCGATTTGACGCCCGTTCTGATGCTGACCGCCAAGAGCGAGGTGGAGGACAAGGTGACCGGCCTGGACCTGGGCGCCAACGACTATCTGACCAAGCCCTTCGACGCCAGGGAGCTTCTGGCGCGCCTGCGGGCCATCACCCGCGCGCAGACGGAGCACGGCTCCTCCCAGCTCTCCGTGGGAAACATCACGCTGGACCGGGCCACCTTTGAGCTCAGCTCCCCCACCGGCAGCATCTGCCTGGCCAACAAAGAATTTCAGATGCTGGAGCTGATGATGTCCAACCCACGCCAGCTCATCTCCTCGGAGCGCTTTCTGGAGCGGCTCTGGGGCTATGACAGCGAGGCGGACGTCAGCGTAGTCTGGGTCTATATCTCCTACCTGCGCAAGAAGCTGGCCATGCTCCAGGCCAACGTGCAGATCAAGGCCACCCGCAACGCCGGATACTGTCTGGAGGAACAAAAATGATCCAAAAGCTCCGAAAAAAACTGATTCTCGTGTCCATGCTGTCCCTGTTCGCCGTTCTGTTTCTGATCGTCAGCGTCAGCACGACCGTCAGCTACCTTCAGATGGCCCAGTCCGCGGACAGCACCCTGAATATGCTGGCGCGCAACGACGGAAAATTCCCCAAGGGCCGGGAACCGTTCAAGCGCTCCCCCGAGCTGCCCTTCGAGTCCCGCTTCTTCTCCGTGCGCCTGACCGCCGACGGAGAGCTTCTGGCCGCCAATCTGGAACGGATTGCGGCAATCGAACAGGACACCGCTGTCGCCTTCGCCGAAAAAATTCTGGCATCCGGGAAAAAACGCGGCTTTATCGGAATCTACCGCTACTCCGTCCAGGACACCCCGGAGGGGACGATGATCCTGTTTCTCGACTGTGGGCGCAGCTTTTACAATTTCAAAAACTTTTTTATCACCAGCGTTCTGGTCTCCATCCTGGGCATGACGGTGGTGCTGATTCTCATTGTGTTCTTCTCCGAACGGATCATCCGGCCGATCACCGAGAGCTACGAGAAACAAAAACGTTTTATCACCGACGCCGGCCACGAGATCAAGACGCCCCTGGCCATCATCAACGCCGACGCCGACGTGCTGGGGATGGACCTGGGGGAAAATGAATGGCTGGATGAGATCAAGGCCCAGACCCGCCGCCTCACCGCCCTGACCAACGATCTGATCAGTCTGACCCGCATGGAGGAGGCCGGCGAGGAGCTCCAGATGACAGAGTTCTCCCTCTCCGACCTGGTTCAGGAGGCCGCCCAGTCCTTCCAGGGCATGTCTCTCCAGAAGGAGCAGACCTTTAACCTGCATATCACCCCAGGGCTCATGATCCGCGGGGATGAGAAAATGCTGGCGCGTCTGCTCTCCATTCTCCTGGACAACGCCTTAAAATACTGCCCGGCCCAGGGGACCATCGATCTGGAACTGGGAATCCGCGGAAAACAGCTTTTCTTTAAGCTGACCAACTCCGCCGAATCCGTGGACAGCTCCGACCTGCCCCGCCTGTTCGACCGCTTCTACCGTGCAGATCATTCCAGGAACTCAAAAACCGGCGGCTACGGCATCGGCCTGTCTATCGCCAGAGCCATTGTGGACGCCCACAAGGGAAAAATATCGGCCGCCACAGCGGACGGCCGTTCTTTGACGATCACGGTGCTTCTGCCTGCCGCACCAGCCGCACCACCACCAGCTGCGGCAGATTGTTGATCCTTATATTAATCGAGTGGGTCCCCAGCCCGCGGCTCACGATCATGCGGCGGCCCTCCTTCTCAAACTCCCCTGCGCAGAACGGCAGGAAGAACTGATACTGGGGCGTCATCACCCCGCCCAGAACAGGCAGGCGGATGGTGCCGCCGTGATAATGCCCGGCCAGCGCGAGATCGGCCCCCCATTTACCGTAGGCATCAAAAAACAGAGGCGAGTGGGCCAGGAGAATCTGAAATCTCTCCCCGTCCGCCGCTCCCACGGCCGCCTCGATCTCCTCCGCCTTCATCGGCGGAACAAAAAATTTCCTGTAATATCTCTCGTCCAGGTCATAGCCCGTGATGCGTATGTCATCCCCGAGAAACTCCGACGCGTCGCTTAAATACCGGACGCCGGAGGCCCGCAGCGCACGCACATATCTGGGATACAGATCGCCGTAGACCTCCCGCTCCCGCCGCATCCGCTGCTCGTGATTTCCGTTTCCGTAAAACACCGGATATCTCTCTGCCAGCCGTCTTGCCAGCGACAGGGCCGTCTCCGTCTCCCGCACGCCCTTGCAGACCATCATATCCCCGCCGATCAGAACGGCGTCCGGGCCGATGCGGTCGATGGCCGTCAGAAGCTCCTCGTTTTCCAGGCCGAAATGATTGCTATGTAAATCGGAAAGAAACACCAGGTTTCTCTCCTTCTTCCGTATCTTGTCCGTCTCAATGGTATAAGTTTCCACTCTGAAATGCTTCCGCTCATACCCGGAGCGGGCGAGAAGCGCCAGCACACCGGCGGCTCCCGCAAAGCCAAGCTGCCATTTCACGGCAACACCTCCAAACTCAGCGCGCTGTGTACGGAGCCAGCTCCAGACGAATGAAATACCCCTGCTCGTGCTCGCAGACCGGGCAGCGCCCCGGCGCCTGCGTCCCCTCGAATACATAGCCGCAGTTTAAGCACATCCAGCCGGTGGACACGTCGGAGACAAACAGCTTGTTCTCCTCCATATACTTCGCCAGCATCGCAAAACGGTCCGCGTGAATCTTCTCGATCCCTGCAATGCGGTGGAATGTGTCTCCGATGTGCTTAAAGCCCTCCTCCAGCGCCTTGTCGCCGAAGGCCCGGTAGACCACGTCGTGCTCCTCCATCTCATTGTGGTTGGCCGCACGCAGAAGATCGATGGTCTTCTCATGCGTATCCACCGGATAGCTGCCGTCCACGCGGATACTGGCCCCTGTCAGCTCCTTAAGAAGCTTGTAGAACACCTCCGCATGTTCCTTCTCCTGGTCCGCGGTGAACTTAAACACCGCCTCCACCACGGGAAGTCCCTCCTTCTTCGCCGTCCCCGCCGCAAATGTATAACGGTTTCTGGCCTGGCTCTCGCCGGCAAACGCGCGCATCAGGTTTTTCATTGTCTCGCTGTTCTTTAAATCTGCATTCATAAATTTTCCCTCCTGTTGTTTTCTGGTAGTATTTCCCGCCAGAACCGTTTTTATACAGGAGAGAACCGTACACATCCATCATACACGCGGCAGGCGGCTCCCGTCAATCCCCTTCGGAGCATGCAGACCGCGCGCCGGGCATACCGCCCACGCACCGGACACCGCCCGCGCACCGGAACACGTCACCGCACCGGAACGCGTCACCGCAGAAGCCTCCGCTCCACCACCACAAAAAGTGTGATGATCACTCCGGCCAGGTATGCCGCACAGAGGAGAGCGAGCCCCTGGTAGAGCCGGTAGGAATCCGATCCCGGAGGCGGAGGCGGAGTCACGATCAGTTGATATATCGTCCCAAACAGTAACAAAAAGCAGACGCCGTAAAATACGACTGTAATTATTTTGCTCATTTGTGCCCTCCTTTTTTATACTATATTCCAATTACGGATAATATGCAATAGAGGTGCTTATTTTTGATCAGCTGCGCTGACCGGATGCAGCGCAAAAAAATATCCTGGAATACCGCCGCGCGCCGTCAGACGGCGCACAGCCAACAAAAGAACGAAGAAACAACATGTGATTTTTCGATATGTGAAAAGGTGTGCGCCAGACGCTCAGCCGCGCCGTTTCGCCAGCCTGCGCATTTCCCTGGCGTTCTCCGCCACCGCGTCGGTGATCTGCGCGCCGCCTAAAAGCCTCGCCAGCTCCCGCACCGAATCCTCCTCGTCAAGCGGACGGATCCGGGTCGTCGTCCGCCCGTCCTTGGCCTCCTTGACGATCTCAAAATGACAGTCCGCCATGGCCGCAATCTGCGGCAGATGGGTAATGCAGAGAACCTGGTGGGAGCCCGCAATCAGATGCAGCTTTTCGGAGACCATCTGCGCCGTCCGCCCGCTGATCCCCGCGTCGATCTCGTCGAAAATCAGTGTCGGGATATCGTCCGTCTCGGCCAGAACCGCCTTGATGGCCAGCATGATCCTGGAGAGCTCGCCTCCCGAGGCCACCTGTCCTAAGGATTTCACCGGCTCGCCGGGGTTGGTGGAGATCATAAACTCCGCCTCGTCAAAGCCCCCCGCGGTAAAGTGCGAAAGCTGTCTGAACTCCATGGAAAACTTCACATCCAGGAAATTGAGGTCCGAAAGTCCCCCGCGGATCTTCTCCGCCAGCTCCCCCGCCGCCATCTTCCGCTCGCGGGAAAGCTCCCCGCAGACCTCCGCAAGACGCCTGGTCACCTCCGAGAGCTCCCGCTCCGTCTGTGTCTTCAGCTCCTCATAATTTTCAAGCTCCGAAAGCCTGGCCTTCTTCTCCTCCAGGTTCCTTTCGATTAACTCCGCCGTGGCCCCGTACTTGGACTGGATGCCGTGAATCACGTCCAGGCGGTCCCCGATCTCCTTAAACCGCGCCTCGTCAAAGCTGAGCCCGTCCATATAGGAGTTGATCTCATGCAGCACATCGCTTATGATGGAGTCCACGTCGTAGAGCTGATCCCGGATGGGAGCCAGCGCCTCGTCATAGGAAGCCACAGACTCCACTTCCTTAAGCGCCGCGCCCACGGCGTCGCCGTTCACGGCGCTGTAGGCCGCCGACAGGGCCTCCACGATCTTCTGGCTGTGGGTGAATCTGCGGTACTCTGCGGTCAGCTCCTCCTCCTCGCCGGGGCGCACCGCCGCATTCTCAATCTCATCGATCTCGAAGCGCAGGAAATCCTGCTCCCGGATGCGGCTCTCCCCGTCCAGGGAAAGGCTCTTAAGCTTCGCGTTCAGGCGGGTATACTCGCCGTAGAGGGCGGCTGTATTTTCTTTCAGACCGTGAATGCGGGATTTGGCGTACTCATCCAGAATTTCCAGATGCCTGGCATGATACAGAAGGGACTGGTGCTCGTGCTGGCCGTGAATATCGATGAGAAGACCGGTCACCTGGCGCAGCTTTGCCGCCGTGACCGTCTCGTCGTTAATCCGGCTGATACTGCGAACCGGCGTGATCTTCTTCGATACGATCACCAGGCCGTCGCCGTCGGGCGTCACATCAAGCGCCCGCAGGGCTTCCGCCTTCGCCTCGCTGTCCACAGAGAACACCAGCTCTATGTAGGCCTGGTCACAGCCCTGGCGGATCATGTCCTTCGGGGCCTTGCCGCCCAGGGCAATATTCACGGAGCCGATGAGAATGGATTTTCCCGCGCCGGTCTCTCCGGTCAGAATATTTAAGCCCTCGCCGAACTCGATGTCCGCCGACTCGATCAGCGCCAGATTTTTCACGTGTAAATGTATAAGCAATCCTGTCACCCCTTCGCTAGGATATCATTTTCCGTATCTTGTCCATGACGATGATGGTATCGTCCACGCTGCGCACCGCGCACATGATGGTGTCGTCGCCAGCGATGCAGCCCACGATCTCTCCCAGCTTGATGGCGTCCAGGGCCGCGGCCACCGCCATGGCCATGCCGGTGTAGGTCTTGATCACCAGAATGTTCTGGGCCATGTCCATGGACATGACGCCGTCCCTCATGATGCGGATGTGCTTGTCGCTCATGGGCGTCGGGGAATGGAGCACCGCGTACTTCTGCTTTCCGCCCTCGCCCTGTATCTTGGAAAGCTTAAGCTCCCTGATATCCCTGGAAACCGTGGCCTGGGTCACGTTGAAACCGGCCTCATTGAGGCGCGCCGCCAGCTCCTCCTGGGTATCAATCTCGTACTTTCCTATCAGCTCCACGATTTTGCTGTGTCTCTCCAGTTTCATAGATTCCTCCTATATCTGTGTCATTTTCCCTCTTAAGTTGTCCAGGAATGAGACGTGGTTGATCTTGACCATGGTGGTTTTAAGCTCCGAGCGCTCCACGGTGATGGTATCGCCCTCGCCCACCTCCAGCACCGTGTCCCCGTCGAAGCCCACCGCCTGGGTCATGCTCCCGGAGGCCCCGGAAAACTCGATCATCACCTGGTGATCCGGCGGCAGCACAATGCTCCTGGAATTTAAGGTGTGGGGACAGATGGGCGTCAGAATAAACATGCTGGACGCCGGCACCGCGATGGGCCCTCCGGCGGACAGGTTGTAAGCCGTGGAGCCGGTGGGCGTGGAGATGATCATGCCGTCGGCCTTGTAGTCGTTGAAACGCTCCCCGTTGACGTAGAGATTAAAACGCATGGAATGGAATCCGACGGACCGGGTGATGACGATATCATTCAAGGCGATGTCCTCCTCGACGCGCCCGTCGGTGTGGCGCACCACGCCCTTTAACATCATCCGGGACTCCAGCTCGTAATTTCCCTCCATCAGCGCGTCCAGGGCCGGAAGAATGTCCTCCTCCCGCCCGATCTGCGCCAGGTATCCCAGCGTCCCTAAGTTGACGCCGATCATGGGGATGTCCATCCCCGACAGGTCCCTGGCCGCCTGCAGAAGCGTCCCGTCGCCGCCCAGGACGATGACGCACTCCGTATCCCTGGGCACGTCCTCCGGGTTCGTGTACCTGTACTTCGCCGGCCCCGGCTTTTTCACCGTCTCCTTCACCGCGCAGACGCAGCCCTTCTCCTCCAGGTAGCTGCGTATCAACGCCGTGTCATACTCCACATTTTTCTTTTCCTTGTTAGCCACTATATAAAAACGTCTCATTGTCTTCTCCTACAGGCTCCCGTGAGCCTCCCCGACCACCGCCTCCGGGGCGGGAAATCCGCCCTCCGGCGCTGCGTCCGGCCGGTTGTCCAGATAGAGCAGGTACTCGATGTTGCCCTCGGGCCCCTTGATCGGGGAAAATTCCAGATTTAAGAGGGAAAAGCCCAGCCCGCGCGCGAAGTCCATGATCGTTTCGATGACCTCCAGATGGACGCTCTTTTCCCGCACCACGCCCTTCTTTCCCACCTTCTCGCGCCCCGCCTCAAACTGAGGCTTTATAAGGCACACGATCTGGCCGTCGGGCGTTAAAAGCTCCTTCACAGGCCCCAGCACCTTCGTGAGGGAGATGAACGACACGTCGATGGATGCCAGCGCGATCCGGTCCCCGATGTCCTCCGGCTTCACGTAGCGGATGTTGGTCTTCTCCATGCAGACCACCCGCGGGTCGTTCCTCAGCTTCCAGGCCAGCTGGCCCTGCCCCACGTCCACGGCGTAGACCTTCACGGCCCCGTTCTGCAGCATACAGTCGGTGAAGCCCCCGGTGGAGGCGCCCACGTCCATGCAGACCTTTCCCTCCGGCTTCACGCCGAAATGGGTCATGGCCTTCTCCAGCTTCAGCCCGCCGCGGCTCACATAGGGGAGCGTGTGGCCCCGCACCTCGATCCTCACGGTCTCCTCAAACTTCGTCCCCGCCTTGTCCTCCTTCTGATCGTCCACATAGACGATGCCGGACATGATGATGGCCTTCGCCTTCTCCCGTGATTCTGCCAGTCCTCTGGCCACAAGCATGTTGTCTAATCGCTCTTTCATCCGTTTTCCTCGCCAAAAAATTCTCTGTTGATCTTCTTTAAAATGGAACCGCTGTCGATTCCCAGCTCCTCCCTGAGCAGGGACACATTTCCGTGCTCCACGTAAGCGTCGGGAAGGGCAATATGCATCAGACGCACCCCTGGATAACGGCCCCGCACGTAGTCGGCGATGGCCAGCCCCACGCCGCCCTGGAGCACATTTTCCTCCATGGTGACGATGTAGCGGTGCTTCTCTGCCATGCGGTCCAGCACCTCCGTGTCGATGGGCTTTGCGAACCGCAGATTCACGAGGGAACAGCCATGCCCCTGTGCCTTCAGTTTATTTCTCACATGGTCGCCGGTGCTGACCATGCTTCCGATGGCCAGGATGGCGATCTCATCCTCCTCGCAGAGCGTCTCGCTCTTCCCGTACACGATGGGCGCGCGGAACTCCTTGAAGCCCCGGTAGGCCTCTCCCCTGGGATAGCGGATGGCCAGGGGGCCATCATAGGCCGCCCCGAACGCGATCATGTCCTTGAGCTCCCAGAGATTCTTCGGAGCCATGACGCTCATGTTCGGAATGGAAGTCAGATAGGACAGATCGAAGATCCCCTGGTGGGTCTCGCCGTCGCTGCCCACCAGCCCGGCCCGGTCCACGCAGAACAGTACGGGCAGGTTCTGGATACAGACATCGTGCAGGATCTGGTCATAGCCCCTCTGAAGAAACGAGGAGTAAACCGCCACCACAGGCTTTAGCCCCGCCGCAGCCATGCCGGCCGCCGAGGTCACCGCGTGCTCCTCCGCGATGCCCACGTCAAAGAACCGGTCCGGGTAAAGCTTACCGAACCGCTTAAGGCCGGTGCCGTCGGGCATGGCCGCAGTCACGGCCACCAGCCGCGGATTCTCCTTTGCCAGGTGACAGACCGTGCGGGAAAACACGTCCGTGTAGCCGGGATGCGTCTTCTCCCTCAGGGGCTTTCCGGTGGCCACGTCGAAGGGCTCCACCCCGTGGAACCTGGACGGGTTCTGCTCCGCCGGCGCATAGCCCTTTCCCTTCTTCGTCACCACGTGGATCAGCACCGCGTGATCGATCTTGCGGGCCTCCTTTATGAGATGGGTCATCTGCCGGATGTTGTGGCCGTCCACGGGGCCCCAGTAGGTGATCCCCATATTTTCAAACCACATGCCCGGTATCAGAATCTGCTTGATGCTGTTCTTCGTGCGGCTGATCTTATGAATCAGCCCGTCCCCCACCTTCGGAATCCGGGAGAGGCCGCTGACCACATGCCGCTTTAAGTCATTGTAGCCCTCGCCGGCGCGCACGGAACTTAAGTAGGTGGAGATTCCGCCCACATTCTCCGAGATGGACATGTCGTTGTCGTTTAATATGATGATAAAATTCTTCTTTAGCCGGGCCGCATTGTTGAGCGCCTCGTAGGCCATGCCTCCGGTCAGAGCGCCGTCCCCGATGACGGCCACCACCGTATAGTCCTCCCCCAGGAGGTCCCGCCCCTGGGCCAGGCCCAGCCCCGCCGAGATGGACGTGGAGCTGTGGCCCGTGTCAAAGGCGTCGAACGGGCTCTCCTTGCGCTTCGGGAACCCGCTCATGCCTCCGTGCTGGCGCAGGCAGTCAAAGCTGTCCCTGCGGCCGCTTAAGAGCTTGTGGGTGTAGGACTGGTGCCCCACATCCCAGATCACCTTGTCCCTCGGCATATCCAGCGCCAGATAGAGGGCCATCGTCAGCTCCACCACGCCCAGATTGGAGGCCAGATGCCCCCCGGTGCGGCTGATCTTATCAATCAGAAATTCCCGTATCTCCTGGGCCAGTGTCTCCAGCTCCTGCCTGTCCAGGTGCTTTATGTCCTCCGGCCCGTTGATCGTTTCCAGTATCATGGCAGACGCCTTTCCTATCGATTCCTGTTCACCAGGTATTTTATAAACTCCTCGAGGAAGCCCTTCTCCCCCGGAAGCGTGCCCAGAATCTCCAGGGCCTTGTCGGTCAGCAGCTTCGCGTCCACGCGGGACTTGTCCAGGCCGTGGATGGTCACGTAGGTGAATTTATTGTTCTTCTCATCGCTGTGGGCATCCTTTCCCAGCAGCTCCTCGTCGCCGACCACGTCCAGGACATCATCCTGGATCTGGAACGCCAGGCCGATCATGGCCGCCATCTGCTCCACCTTCCACAGCTCGTCGAGACCTGCTCCCGCCAGAATGGCGCCGATCATCATGGCCGCCTCGATGAGCGCTCCTGTCTTCAGCTTATACACAAAGCGCAGATGCTTCTCGTCCAGCGGCTGGTCCGTAAACTCCACATCCACCGACTGCCCGCCGATCATGCCGTAGATGCCGGTCTTCTCGGCCAGAATCTGCATGGCGCGTCCCACGCGGTCGTGGTGATGGCTGCAGACAAAGGCCTGGCAGGCCGTCTCAAACGAATACGCCAGCAGCGCATCTCCCGCCAGCACCGCCATGTCCTCGCCGTATTTCACCCAGGTGGTCTCCTTTCCCCTGCGGGTGCGGTCGTTGTCCATGCAGGGCAGGTCGTCGTGCACCAGGGAGAAGGTGTGTATCATCTCGATGGCCGCCATGAACGGCTCCACCTCCCTGCCGGCTCCGCCGAACATGCGGTACGTCTCACGCATCAGAAGCGGACGGATTCTCTTTCCACCCGCCATGACGCTGTAATTCATCGCCTCCACAACCGTGCTCTGGAAGCCCTCCTCGGGGGGAAGAAACAGCTCCACCTCCCGGTTCACCTCTGTCGTATACGTCTTTAACATTTCCTCAAAGCTATTCATCTTCAATCTCCTCCTCGGCCAGTATCCTGATCTGTTTTTCTACACGGTCAATCTGTTCCGTACATTGCTTCACCAGTTTCATTCCAGTCTCGTAATATTTAAAGGATTCCTCCAGCGAACTGTCTCCGCCTTCCAGCTGTTGTATGATTTCTTCCAGAGCCTCGAAGGTCTCCTCGACGCCTGGCGTCTTTTCCTGCTCCATCACAAACGCTCCTTTCCCGTAACCTGCGTGCGCAGCTTTCCGTCCGTGAGCCGGACTTCAATCTGCTGCCCCGGTTCTGCCTGTTCTACACTCACCATCCGCCTTCCCTCCGGATCCGTCACGAACCCGAAGCCCCGGCTCAGCTTCTGCAGCGGCGACTGTCCGTGAAGCCGTCCGCTTAAAAGGGCCAGGCGGTGCTTCCGGTCTGTCAGTATCTGCTCCATGCGGCGCATGATCGTTTCCTCCATGTCGGCCAGCCGCTTCCGGTTCTCGTTGATCCGGCGCTGCGGATCATGGAGTCTGAGCCGCAGACGGAAACGCTCGTTTTTCTGTCTCGCTCCGTCCAGCCGACGCTCCATGGCCGACACAAGCCGCTTTCTTATATAGCTTACCTGCCCCTCAAACTGCGCGTAGTCGAACACCGCCAGCTCCGCCGCCGCGGACGGGGTGGGGGCCCTTAAATCCGCCACGTAGTCCGCGATGGTCACATCGGTCTCGTGTCCCACCGCTGAGATAACCGGCGTCCGGCAGGCGAAAATGGCCCTGGCCACCGCCTCCTCGTTGAACGCCCACAGATCCTCGATGGATCCGCCGCCGCGTCCCACGATGATCACATCCAGCCCCATCCGGTCCAGGACCTCGATTCCCTTCACAATGGAAGGCACCGCCCCCTCCCCCTGGACCTGCGCGGGAAACAGCACCAGCTGCACGTAGGGGTTGCGCCTGGCCGAGATATTCATGATATCCCGGATGGCCGCCCCGGTGCTGGCCGTCACGATTCCCACCGTCCTCGCGTAGCGGGGAATGGGCTGCTTGTACTCGCCAGCGAACATGCCCATCTCCTCCAGACGGTCCCGCAGCTCCACAAACCGGCGGTACAGATCCCCGGTGCCGTCGGGCTCGATCTCCTTCGCGTAGAGCTGATACCTTCCGTCCCGCTCATACACCTCGATGCTGCCGCGCACGATCACCTGCTGCCCCTCCTGCATCCGGAACTTGAGCCCCGCGGCCCTCCGGCCGGCGAACATCACCGCCGCCAGCGCGCTGCCTCCGTCCTTCAGCGTAAAATAGATGTGTCCGGACGTGTGGTATTTCAGATTAGAGACTTCGCCCTTAACCTGTATCCGATTAAGAGCGAAGTCCTGGGCAAACATATTCTTTATATAAGTGTTGACCTGTGAAACAGAATATACGCTTGCCATCGGCTACACCAGTTTTGCCAGAATCCCGTTTACAAATGCCGGCGAATCGTCCCCGCCAAACTTCCTGGCCAGTTCCACCGCCTCGTTGATGGCGACCTTCTCCGGAATGTCGTCGTCGAAGCTGATCTCGTAGAGTGCCAGCCTTAAAATCGCCAGCTCCACACGTCCCATGCGCTTCGTCTTCCAGCCCTCGGCGACGCCGTTGATTCTCTCGTCCAGCTCCGGGATCTTCTCGATGATCTTCTCCACCTTGCCGCGCACGTAGTCGCTGTCGTAGATGTCGAAGGCTGCGCTGTGTATCACGCGGTAGCTGCCGTCCTCCTGCTGCTCGTCCTCGTCCGGCGCCTCAAAATAGTGGCTGATCTGATCGTCAGCCTCCTCTATGGGATAGAATGCGGTGCCAAACAGCATCTTGAAGCAGTGCTCCCGCAGTTCTCTTCTTGTCATATGCCTGTTCCTCCTGTCCACTGATGGTTTAATTATATCTTATGAAGCCAGGTTCTACAATAAAAATGTTTCAATATTCGCCAGCACCTTCTGACTTAAGAGGTCAAAACACTGTTTTGTGCGGCCGGCGGAGACGCCGCGGCAGGTCACATTGGCAAACGCCTCGATCTCTCCCGACGGATCGCCGATGGCTCCGGACGTGTCGCAGAAAAAGTATGTCCCCGGCTTCTGAAGCCACGCCCGCAGGTCCTCCGGGCGAAACGCCGGCCCGATGGAGGTGTTAAAGAGCGCCTTGTTCTCCCCCAGGGCCTCAAACTCCTCCGGCCCCAGCAGAAGCACATTTTTGTTTAAGCAGGTGAACACCACCTCGTTTTCACGCAGAAGCTCCAGAAGCGGCTGATAGGCGATTCCGCGCTCCTCGTACTCCGGCTTGCGGCTGCGGCTGTAGTAGCTGACCCGCGCCCCCATGAACTGCAGCGCCGCGGCCACCATGCCGCCGCTGACTCCCAGTCCCACGATGCCCACCTTCAGATCCGTGATCTCATAGGGCAGGCCCTTCCACGGCGCACGGCCGTCGTAGCCGTGCAGAAATCCGATCAGCTCATGAAGCGCATACTCCACCACGCCGCGGTCGCCGTAATCGCGGATTCCCAGCACCGTGATGCCTCTGGTCCTGGCGTAGGCAATATCCACGTTGGCGCTCTCCTCCTGGTAGAGGCTGCAGCACATGCCCACGTAGACCACGTTGGGGCAGTGTTCCAGCACGTGGCGGCTGATGGTCGTGGTATAGCAGACCAGCACCGCGTCCGCGTCGCCGATCCGGCGGATGATCTCCTCATCGTCCGACGGGATATCCTGGTATAAAATGACCTCCTCCGCATAGTCATAAAGCTTCTTTTCCGCCTCGGGGACCAGATTCACCGGGTCCACCGCAACAAGTTTCCTAAACATAGAATCTCCTCCGTCTCCATCAAAACATAACCGGCGACACCAGGTTCTGCAGCAGTGCCACCACGCTCCACCCGGCGATGGCGCTGGTGCTGGAATAGACGTCCACCACGGCCGTCACGCCGTCGGTCTGCGCCGTTATCCTGTGGTCGTCGCCCACAAATCCCGGAACGCTGGTGATGCTCACGTCCGTATGCTCCGGCCCCGCCGTCGCCAGGGACGCCGCCACCGCCACGTTCACCTTGGTGGGGAACAGGCCGATGGCCTCCTTCGCGCAGCCCGAGAACACCTCCTTCTCCTCCGTGTCCGTCATCAGGCTCTCCTCAAACACCGGCGTTCCCTTTAAGGAGGCCGGCCCCTTTCTCGTGGCGATCCCGGAGCTTCCCTGTCCCATCAGGAACACCGTCCGCAGCACGTCGAAGCCGCCGATGGCCCCGGAGGCAATATGAATCTTCCTCCCCGTCCGCAGCGCCGTGCCCCGCACCCGCTCATAGAAATCCCGGTCTGCGAAGGCTCCGATGGAGAGCACCACAAAGCTGGCCCCTGCCTCCAGGATCTCCTCTGCATGGTCGCGGACCGTCTGGACGGAGGCCGCCTCCGCCACATAGTCCGGCCTCAGCGCCAGCAGCTCCTTCACGCCGGCGCACGCCGCACAGCCCGCCATCCGGGCCGTCCGCTCTGCCGACTCCTTCGAGCGGCTCACCACGCCCACCAGCTCATACTCCGGAAGCAGGCCGTCCTTCCACGCCTTCGCGATGATATTTCCCAGAAATCCGCATCCAATGATGCCCAGTCTCAACTTTTCCATATTCTCTCATCTCCTTTTTCCTCCCCCTACCATACCACAGAATAAACACATGGTCAATTTTCCGTATTGCCCAAATTCAACTTCTATATTATAATGGGTAGGTATTTTTAAATAAATATTCCGTTTATATTTACATACAGGAGGAAAAAGATATGGGATTTGAGTATATAAGCATCCTGCCGACCCCGGACGAGATCAAGGAGCAGTTCCCTCTGGCCCCGGAGCTGGCGGCACTGAAAGCAAAGAGAGACCAGGAGATCCGCGACGTATTTACGGGAAACAGCGACAAGTTCCTGGTGATCGTGGGGCCCTGCTCCGCGGACCGCGAGGACTCGGTCTGTGATTATGTGAACCGTCTGACAAAGGTACAGGAAAAGGTGAAGGACAGGCTCATCCTCATCCCCAGAATCTACACCAACAAGCCCCGCACCACCGGCGACGGCTACAAGGGCATGGTGCACCAGCCGGATCCGGAGAAGAAGCCCAACCTCTACGAGGGCATCATCGCCATCCGCAAGCTCCACATCCGCGTGACCGAGGAGACCGGGCTCACCACCGCCGACGAGATGCTCTACCCGGAGAATCTGACCTACTTAGACGACGTGATGTCCTACATCGCCATCGGCGCCCGCTCCGTGGAGAACCAGCAGCACCGCCTGGTGTCCAGCGGCATCGACGTGCCCGTGGGAATGAAGAACCCCACCAGCGGCACGCTCTCCGTCATGCTGAACGCGGTTCACGCCGCCCAGCACGGCCATGAGTTCATCTACCGCGGCTGGGAAGTGAAGACCGAAGGAAATCCCCTGGCCCACACCATCCTGCGCGGCGCGGTCAACAAGCACGACCAGTGCCTGCCCAACTACCACTACGAGGATTTAAAGCTCCTCCACGAGCTCTACTGCGAGCGCGGCCTCAAAAACCCCGCCTGCATCATAGACGCCAACCACTCCAACTCCAACAAGCAGTACATGGAGCAGATCCGCATCACCAAGGAGGTGCTTCACAGCCGCCGTCACTCCGCGGAGATCAAGGAGCTGGTCAAAGGCGTGATGATCGAGAGCTACATCGAGCCGGGAAATCAGCCGGTGGGCCAGCACTGCTACGGAAAATCCATCACCGACCCGTGCCTGGGCTGGACGGACACCGAGCGTCTCCTGTACGAGATCGCCGACGGGCTCGCGTAGAGACCGGCATCAGCGCTGAAAAGACATTATATAAGAAGCTCCGGGAGAGAGCGTTTCATCTGAAGCCTCCCTCCCGGAGCTTTACTTTTTCACCATATTATCCGCAGATCGCAAATTTTCAAGTCTTTCCGGCTTTCTCCCGTCATACTCCACATAGTGATGGACCTGCTTTCTGGCCAAGCGGTACTGCTCCAGGCTCATGGTCATCTTCCCATGGCGCACAGTCACCAGTCCGTCCTCCTCCAGCCGCTTGATGGTGCGGTTTAAGGTCTTCACCGTGACGCCGCACTCCTCGTAGAGAGCCTGCCTGGTCTTCTGCACGGTGATCTGCCGTTTCTCCTCGATCCCCTCTGCCGCCGCGTACTTTAATACGTAATCCAAGACGATGAACTGGGGCGGATAGAACAGCCTGGCGCCCCGGTTGTAGGAGGAGCGGTACAGCTTGAGCGCCACCTTCCCCGCCACCAGGCGCAGGAAATGGATATCTCTCTCAATCCAGTCCTCGAAATCCCTTCTTCTGAAATAGATCACCGTGGTCTCCGTCAGCGTCTCGATGGTCACCGAGGTCCGCTCCATGCCCGCCAGAATCGTCACCTCGCCGATAAAGTCGATGGGCTCATTCTTCTCGATCATGTAGACGTTCCCGTTCTGGAACTCATTGATCACCCGGTGCTCTCCCTTGGCCACAATCCCGAAATATTCCAGCTTAAAATCCTTCTGATGGATGATGGTTCCCGGCGGATACACCCGGATGGTGTGCCGCGTTTCCAGCTCCTTCGGCATATTCCGGAGGTATTCCTCCAGCTCCGGAACCTCCCGCACCAATTCGTCAAGCGTCATCTTTTTCACCTCTTTCTACATTATACATGGAAAAAAATGCTGTGAAAAGTGACATTTGTCCTTTTTTTCTGCGCCGGTTTGATTTACAATGCAAAAGCGAATGAATCCGTGCCCGCAGCTCCTGCGGGACACACCTGTTACATAGGAGGAAAGATATGGAAAAGCAGTACCAATACTCATCGCCGGGAGCGCGTTTCCGCATGGAGTGGAAAATCTACGTCCTGGCCTTCGTCTTCATTTTCATCGCCGACTCCATCGGCCAGATCAACATTCCCCTGGGCGCAGGCCGTTTCATCCTGTTCCCCATTTTCTACTCCCTGATCCTGGGCGTGCTCTCAGGCCCGCAGGCCACGAAAATCATCGAGAGCAGACAGGTAAAAGCGGCGTCCAAGCTGGTGATCGTGGCCATCTGCCCCTTTATCGCCAAGCTGGGCATCAACGCCGGCGCCAGCTTAGAGACCGTGCTCTCCGCCGGACCGGCCCTGATTCTCCAGGAGTTCGGAAACCTGGGCACCATTCTCCTGTCCCTCCCGCTGGCACTGCTTTTGGGACTTAAGAGAGAGGCCATCGGAGCCACCCACTCCATCAACCGCGAGACCAACCTGGCCCTGATCACCGACATGTACGGCCCCGACTCCCCGGAAACGCGGGGCAGCCTCTCCATCTACGTGGTGGGCGGCATGATGGGAACCATCTATTTCGGATTCATGGTCTCCGTCATCGCGGCGCTCGGAGTCTTTCACCCCTTCGCCCTGGCCATGTCCTCGGGCGTGGGAGCCGGCATCATGATGGCCAGCGCCACCGCGTCCCTGACCGCCATCTACCCGGAAATGGCTGAGCAGATCTCCGCCCTGGCCAGCGCCAGCGAGACGATCTCCGGAATCGACGGCATCTACATGACCATTTTCATCGGACTGCCGCTGTGCAACTGGCTGTATAAGGTGCTGGAACCGAGGATCCGGCCCTTCGCCCTGAAATCAAAAGAAGAAAAGAACATGGAGGAAGCATAATGCGTTACATTGAGTGGGCTGTATTATTTGTAATTTCCGGCCTGGGCATTGCCCTGGCGAATTTCGTGGGCTTTCAGGTGGGCTTCATGGAGTCCCTGCCCGGCGTGGCGGTTCTGCTGATCATCGCGTTTCTGGGGCTCATAGCCAGCAGACTGATCCCCTTAAAGCTCCCCATTGTGGCTTACGTGTCCATCATCGGACTGCTGGCGGCCTGCCCGGCCTCCCCCGTCCGCGAGTTTGTCATCGAGTCCGCAGGCAGGATCAATTTCACCGCTCCCCTGACCATGGTGGGCGCCTACGCCGGCATGTCCATCAGCGACCAGATAAAGACATTTATCCGCCAGGGCTGGAAAATGATCCTGATCGGTATCTTCGTGATGACCGGAACCTTCCTCTGTTCCGCGCTCATCTCCCAGGCGGTTCTCTCCCTGACCAACGTCATCTGAGGCCTTTTCCGGTCAGATTTTAAAAAAACGGACAAAAAGGAGAACTATCCATGGCTGATTTATTTATAAATGACACCTCTGTCCTGCGGCCCGACGGCTCCGTGGCCCCGCACCAGGACGTGTGCGTGGAAGAGGGGCGGTTCCAATCCATCCGCCCCCACGGCGCGGCGGAGAACGCAACGGTTCAGGCAGGCGACAACAGCGATGCCGCCGCTCGGCAGACAGCCGCCGCCCCCCACGGCTGCGTGATCGACGGCCGCGGCAAGCTGGTGATGCCGCCGCTGGCCGACTGCCACATGCACACAGGCCAGCAGCTTCTGAAAGGCCAGATCCTGGACGAACTGCCCATGATCTGGACCAGAATCATGCTGCCCTTCGAGAGCACGCTGACCCCGGAGCGCATGCGCCTAAGCGCCGGACTGGCCGCCCTGGAGATGATGCGATCCGGCACCGGGGCCTTCATCGACGCGGGCAGCTACCACATGGAGGCAGCCGCCGAAGTCTATTTATCATCCGGCCTTCGGGGAATCCTGTCCGCATCCACCATGGATCAGCCGGGCCTTCCCCCCTCCATCGCACAGAACGCAGAGGAGGCCATCGCACAGACCGACCGGCTGTACGACGGCTTCCACAAAAACGGCCTCCTGAAGGTGGCCTACTCCCTGCGCTCCTTAATCTCCTGCTCCCCAAAGCTCATAGATATGGCCGGCGAGCGGGCCGTCACGAGGGGCACCCTGCTGCAGGCACATATGAACGAATACCCCAACGAGGTGAATTTTTTCCTCCAGAATCACGGCTGCCGTCCGGTGGAATATCTGTCCTCCCGCGGCCTTCTGGGGCCGCACTTTCTGGGCGCTCACAGCATTCTCCTCTCCCCCGGCGAGGAGGCGCTGCTGGCCGCAAGCCGCAGCATGGTCTGCCACTGCCCGTTCAGCAACTGCGGGAAGGGCGCGCCGGACACGCCCCAGCTTCTGGAGCGCGGCATCACCGTGGGACTGGGCACCGACGGAGCGGCCCACGGCGGCTTAAGCCTCTGGAATGAAATGAAAATCTTCCGTTCCGTGATGAACGTGACCTGGGGCGTATCCACAGGAACTCCCAACGTCATGCCCGCCGCCCGGATCCTCGCCATGGCAACCAGAAACGGCTGCGCCGTCATGGGAATGCCGGAGGGCGGAATCATCGAGGAGGGAGCGCCCGCCGATTTCATCACCATCCGCATGGACGCTCCCCATCTATTCCCCACCGGGAACACGGTGAACACCCTGCTGGAGTGCGTCACCGCCGGCGACGTGGCCGATCTGGCCGTGAACGGAAACGTATTAATGAAAGACCGGCAGATTCTCACGCTGGATGAGGAGAAAATTCTCTTTGAAGCCAGAACATACATGGAAAGGACGGCCCGCCCATGACTATGCTTCTGATTGTAGCCGTAAACCTCATTGTCGGTGTCTGCATCGGCCTCACCGGCATCGCCGGCTTTCTGCTTCCCATGTTCTACACGGGCTTTCTGGGAATGCCGGCCGTGGAATCCCTGGCCTTAAGCTTTGCCGCCTTCTTCATCTCCGGCGCTCTGGGCTCCGTGAACTATTTCCGCAGCGGAAACCTGGATCTGAAAACCGCCGCTGTTCTCTCCGCAGGCAGCTTTATCGGGGCTGTCCTGGGGGTGAACTTAAATCTTCTGATCCCCGAGGAGATGATCCGGCTTCTTCTCTATCTGGTGGTGCTCCTGTCGGGCGCTTCGATCCTGGTACGGGAGTATCTGGCACGAAGGAGGAAGGCGACAGTGGACCGTGCATCGAAGACGCCCGGCGCTGACACTACAGCCGGTACCGACACCACAGCCGGCGCTGACACCATAGCCGCCACCACACCGGCGCTCCGCCCCGCTCCCGCAGCCGCCACCGCCAGAAGCGCCGCTCTGTATCTCCTTCTCGGTCTCTCCACCGGCGCGGTCTGCGCCGCGTCGGGAGCTGGGGGACCGGTGCTGGTGATGCCCCTTTTAACCACCATGGGCTTTCCCGCCCACATGGCCGTGGGGATCTCCCTATTTGACTCCATCTTCATCGCCATTCCCTCCGCCGCCGGCTACATCGCTGCGGCCCAGGATATGGCCTCGCTGCTGTCCCTCCTGCCGCTGGTGCTTCTCTTTCACGGCATCGGGGTGCTGGGAGGAAGCCGGTACGCCGTGCGGATCAACCAGAGCGTCCTGAAGGCCATCGTGGCCGCCGGCTCCATTCTCATCGCCTGTGCGAAGCTGACCCCGCTGATCGCGGGAATGCTGTAAAGCCTCAGCTTATTTTTCATATCAACCTTTCATGCAGAAACGGCGGCATCCAGCCGCCGTCTTCTATTCCCGGATCCCCACTGTCATCGGAATCCATCCCAAATACAAATAATCCAAAAAAGTATTTCTTCCTAATTAATAGTAAGCTCTTATCTATGGCAACCCCCAGGCAATTTAAAATAGTAAATTCTGTTACAATATGCTATTCTAAAAAAGGAGGTGTTCATATGTTCAAAGACAAAGTCGTAATTATAACCGGCGGTGCCCAGGGAATCGGTAAATGTATCGCTGATGAATTTAAAAGAAATCGCGCGAATGTATGCACGATTGACAGACTTTCCAACGATTATTTCGTCGGAGATCTGGCAGAAGAGGAAAACCTGCTGCGTTTTTCCCAAAAAGTAATTGACGATTACGGAAAGGCCGACATTCTGATCAACAACGCGCTGCCTCTGATGAAAGGAATCGATACCTGCTCCTACAATGAGTTTAACTACGCTCTGCGCGTGGGCGTCACAGCGCCGTTTTATCTGGCCAAACTGTTTCTGCCCTATTTTTCCCAGGGTGCGTCCATCGTGAATATATCTTCCTCCCGCGACCGCATGAGCCAGCCGCAGACGGAGAGCTACACCGCCGCGAAGGGCGGGATTTCCGCGCTGACCCACGCTCTGGCTGTCAGTCTTGCGGGAAAAGTCCGTGTCAACTCCATCTCTCCCGGCTGGATTGATACCTCATACAAAATATACACAGGCGCCGATGCCTCGCAGCATCCGGCCGGCCGGGTCGGGACCCCCATGGACATCGCCAATATGGTTCTGTTTCTCTGCTCTGACAAGGCTGGTTTTATTACCGGGGAAAATATCTGCATCGACGGCGGCATGACAAAACAGATGATTTACCACGATGATTTTGGGTGGACATTGGGCGGAAAATGATAATACGGAGTGCGGACGGGAGACATCACCTGCTCTATTCGTCCCAGCTCATCCCAGAATGGCACTGCGAAAACGAGTTAAAAAACAGCGGAAAGCCAGTAAAATCAAGGCTTTCCGCAGCAAATAAAAAGAGCGCGAGACGGGACTCGAACCCGCGACCCCGACCTTGGCAAGGTCGTGCTCCACCAACTGAGCCACTCGCGCATATGTGATAATCGGGGTGACAGGATTCGAACCTGCGACTTCCTGGTCCCAAACCAGGCGCTCTAGCCAAACTGAGCCACACCCCGGCGTCACCACCAATTACTTTAGCTATTTAAGTTTTATACGTACCCTCAAAACCACATACTGAATGTTCTTCATCCGTTACCTTTTACCCTAACCTTCTGGATAAGCCCTCGACCGATTAGTAACAGTCAGCTCCATACGTTACCGTACTTCCACCTCTGCCCTATCTACCTCGTCGTCTTCAAGGGGTCTTACTTCTTGCGAATGGGATATCTCATCTTGAGGGGGGCTTCACGCTTAGATGCCTTCAGCGTTTATCCCTTCCCGACTTGGCTACCCGGCCATGGGTTTGATACCCAACCGGTACACCAGAGGTCAGTCCATCCCGGTCCTCTCGTACTAAGGACAGCTCCTCTCAAATATCCTACGCCCACGCCGGATAGGGACCGAACTGTCTCACGACGTTCTGAACCCAGCTCGCGTACCGCTTTAATGGGCGAACAGCCCAACCCTTGGGACCTACTTCAGCCCCAGGATGCGATGAGCCGACATCGAGGTGCCAAACCACTCCGTCGATGTGAACTCTTGGGAGTGATAAGCCTGTTATCCCCAGGGTAGCTTTTATCCGTTGAGCGATGGCAATCCCACTTTCATACCACCGGATCAC